>OLWL01000819.1_pt1 | contig 19301 bp, 13 predicted proteins | sample 1674151 | NCBI WGS metagenome assembly OLWL01 (sample SAMEA103958148, study PRJEB25191) | human gut metagenome
AACGTGCCAAGAAAAGATGGTGTTATCACTGATGATAACCGTATCGTAATGGCTTTACCTACAATTAAATATTTAGTAGAAAACAAAGCTAAAGTTATTTTGATGTCTCACTTAGGAAAAGTTAAGACTGAAGAAGACAAAGCTAAAAACAACTTGGAATGCGTAGCTGTACGTTTACAAGAATTGTTACCAGATGTAAAAGTAACTTTCTGCCCAGTAACTCGTGGTGAAGAATTAGAAAACGCTGTAAATGCATTAGCTGATGGTGAAATCGTATTAATGCAAAATACTCGTTACGAAAAAGGCGAAAGTAAAAACGACCCTGAATTAGGTGCATATTGGGCTAGCTTAGGTGAAGTATTCGTTGAAGATGCATTCGGATCTGTTCACCGTGCTCACGCTTCTACTGTAGGTATCCCTACAAATATTAAAGAAAACGGATTAGGATTCTTAGTAGAAAAAGAAGTTACAATGTTAGGAAAAGCTGTTGATGAACCAGCTCACCCATTCGTAGCTATCATTGGTGGATCTAAAGTATCTAGTAAGATCGATGTTGTTGACAACTTATTGAAAAAAGCTGACAAAGTTATCATCGGTGGTGGAATGGCTTATACATTCTCTAAAGCTGTTGGTGGTTCAATCGGTACTTCATTAGTTGAAGATGACAAATTGGATTTAGCAAAAGAATATTTAGAAAAAGCTGGAGACAAATTAGTTCTTCCTGTAGATAACGTAATCGCTGATGCATTCAGTGAAGAAGCTAACACTTCTGTTGCAGATGCAGGACAAATTCCTGATGGATGGATGGGATTAGATATTGGTCCTAAATCTGTTGAATTGTTCAGAAAAACTTTAGCTGGTGCTAAAACTGTAGTATGGAATGGACCTATGGGTGTATTCGAGAACCCTGTACTTGCAGCCGGTACAAAGGCAGTTGCAGCAGCACTTGCTGATACAGATGCTACAACAATCATCGGTGGTGGAGATTCAGCAGCAGCAGTTAACCAGCTTGGTTACGGTTCAAAGATGAGCCACATCTCAACAGGTGGTGGAGCTTCACTTGAGTTCCTTGAGGGTAAGGAGCTTCCGGGCGTAGCAGCAGCTAACGACAAGTAATTTGTATATCGCTGAGATATAAAGATTATACTGGTGGGTGCCGGTTCAGGCCGGTACTCATCAAAAAATACAAATATAAGAGGTAGATTACAATGGCAAGAAAGAAGATTATTGCAGGTAACTGGAAGATGAACAAGACTCCTAGCGAGGCTGTTGAGCTTGTTAACCTGTTAAAGGACTTAGTAAAGAATGATGACGTAGATGTAGTATACTGTGTACCAGCTATCGATATCGTACCAGTTGTTGAGGCAACAAAGGGAACAAACGTAGCTGTAGGTGCAGAGAACATGTACTTTGAGGAGAGCGGAGCTTACACAGGCGAGATCTCAGCAGCAATGCTTGTTGATGCTGGTGTTAAGTACGTTATCATCGGACATTCAGAGCGTCGTGATTACTTTAAGGAGGATGATGTTCTTCTCAACAAGAAGGTTAAGAAGGCATTTGAGGCTGGTATCACACCTATTCTTTGCTGTGGTGAGTCACTTGAGCAGAGAGAGCTCGGTGTTACTATGGACTGGATCCGTCTTCAGATCAAGTCAGATCTCGCTGGCGTAACAGCAGATCAGGTTAAGTCAATGGTTATCGCTTACGAGCCAATCTGGGCTATCGGAACAGGTAAGACAGCTACATCAGATCAGGCACAGGAAGTATGTAAGGGAATCCGTGATCTCATCGCTGAGATCTACGATACAGATACAGCTGAGGCGGTAAGAATTCAGTACGGCGGTTCTATGAACGCTGGCAATGCTGCTGAGCTCCTTGCAAAGCCAGACATCGACGGTGGTCTTATCGGCGGTGCTTCACTCAAGGCTGATTTCGGTCAGGTTGTAAATGCCGGAAAGTAATTTTAAACAGGCCAAAATATATTAGTTTTAGATTAAATCTGATATAGAATATTGAAAGGGATTATCAAGTGCTTTATCACAAGGTAATCCCTTTTGTTTACGCTTAGAAAAACAAGGTGGTATATTTCAGGAACTAAGTATTGTTTTTATGAAATGGGGTTTGCCTTAAATTTATATTTCTATAGTTCGCAGGTGTTAGACCAGTATGTAATCTGAACTGTTCGGTAAAATAACTCTGACTTGGAAATGCGAGAGTCTGTGCTATCTGGGCAGGGCTATAATCAGAGTATATGAGCATGTTCCTTGCAGTATCAAGTTTTAGCATTTTTATATAATGTCCGATATTATCTCCGGTCTCTTTTTTGAACAGCCTCGACAGGTATGATGGGGTGAGATTGACACGTTTTGCCAGAAGTTCAACAGTGATCCTAGTATGCAGATGATCGTATATGTAGTCTATGCACTCTGCGACCGGTTTGGAGCATATGGAATTTTTCTTAAGGTTTCGCATTTTTTTTGCATAGTCGATGCACATGAACGCATGTAATTCAGATATATCCTCCACAGACTTCATTGTATCTGACTTTTTTATATAAAAATCACTGAGATTGTAAGCAGTTGCCACATCGAGACCACCTTCAATACAGTATCTTGCAACAAGGGCTGTTGTTATGACAAAATGATATCTTATGTTGTTGACCGGCTTTTCAGATAGTAAGCCGAGTCCTTTTTTATCCTTAAGTGGTGAGGCTTTACACAATTCTTTAACCTGTTCTATATCTCCATTTTGTATTATTGAGTAAAATTCAAGTTCAGGGTTATAGGGCGCTCTATTGGTTGAATCTTCGCGTCTTATAAATTCCTGGTAGAATATTTCCTTTGAGTATTTCATATGTGTATAAATCCTTTCCAGTAAATTGTGTCAGGGTAAAAATTTATATGTTATCAAAAGTTTATAAAAGTCTTACTTTACAACTCCTCTATAATATATCATGTAAACTATATAAAAAGCAATAAAACGATATATGGCAAATGTATAAGATGTTATTATCAAAATACTTTATAAAGATGCGACGTCGTAAATATTTTTATTTTATTTTTGGAGAGGAGTATTTTATGAGAAGGTTAAAACAGCTTGTGGCTATGATACTTGTAGTTTGTATGTTGATCACTCTGTGTCCATCAGACGTTAGTGCTAGAACATCAAAAGCTGCGGTAAAGTCTGTAACTGTGACAAATCTTGTCACAAATAAACTTGTACTAAAAAAGGGTACAAAGTTTCGGGTGAAACCTAGAGTTGTAGTTACAGGTAAGATCAGCAAAAAAGTAACATATGTATCATCAAATAAGAAGATAGTTACAGTAGATAACAAGGGTGTTGTCAAAGCGGTAAAATCAGGAAAAGCGGTTGTAGCAGTGAAGAGTGCTGCAAACCCAAAGGTAATGTATAGGTTTAATGTTTATGTTGGGGTTCCTACGAAGACTGTTAAATTGTCTGCAAAGGCTGTGAACATGTTTAAAGGAACCAGCAGGACGTTAAAAGCTTCAATTGCTCCAAAGAATGCCACATATAAGAGAATTCAGTGGTCATCATCAGATAAAAGAATAGCAACAGTTTCCTCGAAAGGTGTTGTAAAAGCAGTTAAGGTTGGAAGAGTATATATAACTGCGAAGGCTATGGATGGAAGTGGCAAATATGCAAGATGTAAGATTACAGTAAAACAGCCAGTTACTTCTATCAAGCTTTCAGCGGCAACACTCACTATCACAGAGGGAAGCAGTAAAACTCTTACAGCTACTGTCGCTCCTGCATCGGCAACCAACAAGACGTTAAGTTGGACATCGAGCAATAAAAAGATTGCAACGGTTTCAGCAAAAGGCGTTGTGAAGGCTATAGCACCAGGTACAGCTACAATCACAGCAAAAGCTGCTGACGGTTCAGGAAAGAAAGCAACATGTAAAGTGACTGTAAATAAGAAGGTGACTGTAGAAAATAAATACGAGTCGCAGGGGTATAAACTTTTATGGCATGATGAATTTGACGGAACAGAGCTCAACCGTGATATTTGGAATGTTGAACTCCATGAGCCTGGCTGGGTCAATAATGAGCTTCAGTCATATGTTGATTCTGAAGATAATATAAAAGTCAAGAATGGCACACTTATTATAAGCTCAAAGAAAAAAGTGAATGAGGATGGTTCTATATCATATACATCGGGAAGAGTAAACACACAGAATAAGCAGGATTTCAAGTATGGCAGAGTACAGTTCAGAGCAAAGGTACCTACAGGTAAGGGTTATCTTCCAGCAGCATGGATGATGCCTACAAACGAGAGCCTGTATGGACAGTGGCCTAGATGTGGTGAGATAGATGTGATGGAGGTTCTTGGAGACAATACATATACAACCTATGGAACGATTCACTATGGCAATCCGCATTCAGAGTCACAGGGAAAATATACACTTTCAAATGGAAAGTCATTTGCGGACAGCTATCATGTATTTACATGTGACTGGGAGCCTGGAAAAATTACGTGGTATGTAGATGGAGTTAAGATGCATGAGGAAAATGACTGGTATTCTACAACTGCCGGAAAAGGTACAGTTACTTATCCGGCACCGTTTGATCAGCCATTCTATGTAATACTCAATCTTGCAGTTGGCGGCAATTGGCCAGGAAATCCGGATGCAGATGCAGATTATATTAACAGTGAGAGCTTATATGTTGATTATGTGAGAGTATACCAGAAGGAGTCTTATGACGAAAATGTGACAAAGCCAGAGCGTGAAGTTATAATTCGTGATCCGGATGAAAATGGCAATTATGTAATAAATGGTGATTTTAGTGAGACCGAGGATCTGGGAGATGCAGAAAACTGGATTTTTATGGCGCAGAACGGCGGCGAAGGAACAGCGGTCATCGAGAACAATACAATCAACATAAATACAATTGATGCAGGAACGGTTGATTACAGCATACAGTTGGTACAGCCTGATATTCCTGTAGAAAAAGGTGCCACATACAAGCTTTCATTTGATGCGTGGGCGGATGAGGCGAGAACAGGCATAATTGATGTCTCAGCGCCAACCAGATCATGGGGAAGATATCTTAAGGATACAAAATTTGATATGACAACAGAGAAACAGACATTTGAGTATGAGTATACGATGACTGATTCATCTGATGACAAGGGAAGAATAGAATTCAACTTCGGCAATCAGGGAAGCGTGGCTGGTGTACATATTGCAAATGTAAAGCTGGTAAAGACAAATCAGACTGAGATAGTTGACAAGAAGACGATCCTCGCTGATGGAAACCTAGTTTACAATGGAGAATTTCAGGAAGGAACAGGAAGACTTGGATATTGGACAGTCAGCAACAATTGCGGTGCTGAGTATAAGGTGACAGGTCTGTCTGACGGAAGAAGATTTTCATACAAGTCATTGGATGAGAGTATAGATGGCAACTTCGTATTATCACAGGATGAGCTTGCGTATGCCCCAAATACAAAGTATGTACTTAAATTTGATGCTGAGACTGCAACTGAGGGAAAGAATATAATTATCACTACAGGAGATTCAAAGTTTGCTGTAACTCTGGATAAAGGAATTAAGAACTATGTTTACAAGTTTGAGACCGGAGAAGAAGTGACTGACAGTTCAATCAGCATTGATTTTGGTAACAGCGGAGAAGTTCTGTTAGACAATGTGAAGATAATGCAGGATTCACTTCTTCTCAATGGGAACTTTTCAGCAGATTTTGCTGGATATGATGTGTATATAGACAGCAGTGCGGATGCAGAGTCTGTTGTGGACAGCCAGAAGGAGGACAATGCTGCTGACTTCACAATAAAGAATTCAGGTGACCAGAACTGGAAGATACAGCTCAAGCAGAATAATATCAAGCTTGAGAAAGGACAGTGGTACAAGCTTTCATTTGATATAAAGAGCTCTGTGTCGAGAACTGTTCAGTATGCGATACAGAGGGATGGAAGTACACATAAGGATAGTACAGGTGCAGAGGACTGGACACCGTATGTTCAGGAGACAGTAAAGCTTGATGCATACGATCAGGCTGATCAGAAATATATGACTGTTTCAAACACATTCCAGATGGCCTGTGACACAGACGAAGAGAGTATTTTCAATATTGCACTTGGCGCAGGCGGAGAAAATGGTTCGGCAATTACAGATCAGCATAGAATATGTATTGATAACATTATTCTTGAAAAGACTTCAGCTCCAGAGATAGATGTGCCTGTAGGTAAGAATCTTCTCACAAACCCAGAATTTGAGATGGATGAGGATGGTAGCCTTGCCGGTTGGGAAAATGCAGTGACTGCTCCTGGAGATGCCACAATTGAGACTGGAGATGGAAAGATCACATACAGTGTTGCAAACGTGGGTGAGGCAGACTGGAACATCCAGCTTAAGCAGATGGGATTGTCTCTTGAGCAGGGCGAGTCATATACGCTTAAATGTACATTGTTTTCTGATGTTGATAGAGTTGTGAAGGTTGCTGTTATGACTCCTTCAGCCGGATATGCATGGCATGGCGGTGAAGATGTAGTTCTTACAGCTGGTGAGGCTAAAGATATAACACTCACAATTACACCTAAGGAAGAAGTTTTCACAGATGGTATCACTGTTGATACAGGTGCCGGATTATTCTTCTCAATGGGATATGTTGAAGGATACACACTTGGAGCACATACAGTTTCTATATCAAATGTATCATTTGTAAAAAACTAAATTTGACCCCTAAAAAACAATAATATATACCCTTAGGCAGCGGCGGATCGTCGCTGCCTTTTTCATTGTGGCCATAGCAGGATTTTGGTGAATTTTTAATGATTTGACAGTCAGAATGGGTGTTTGTATGATATAATGAGCATTGCGACGGATGCGCTTGCGCAAGCCGTCATAATGCGAATGCCTGCATGGAGCCGGTAGGCGACATGTTAAAATAAAACATGATTTTCCCCAAATAATAATGAAAGGATAAAATGGTATATAAATTTATGAAAAAACTTATCTCATGGAACGTAAATGGAATAAGGGCATGCGCCGGTAAAGGCTTCATGGACTTTTTTAACAGCATAGATGCAGACATATTCTGTATACAGGAGTCCAAGATGCAGGAGGGACAGCTCACACTTGATATGCCAGGATATTATCAGTATTGGAACTATGCGGATAAGAAGGGATATTCAGGTACGGCTATTTTCACAAAAGAGAAACCTTTGAGTGAAACAAAAGGTATAGGCATAGATGAACACGACCATGAGGGTCGTGTCATAACACTTGAATATGAGAACTTCTACATGGTGACTGTATATACACCAAATTCACAGAACGAGCTTGCAAGGCTTGATTACCGGATGAAGTGGGAGGATGATTTCAGAGCATATCTGAAAAAGCTTGAGGAGAATAAGCCTGTTATAGTGTGCGGCGATATGAACGTGGCTCACAATGAGATAGATCTGAAAAATCCAAAGACAAACAGGAAGAATGCGGGATTTACTGATGAGGAAAGAGAGACGGTGCTTCTAGATGATGGCTTCATCGACACATTCAGATATTTTTATCCGGATCAGGAAAATATATATTCATGGTGGTCGTACAGATTTAAGGCAAGGGAGAAGAATGCAGGTTGGCGTATCGACTATTTTCTCACATCTGAGAGTTTGAAGGACAAGCTTGTCGATGCTAAGATACACACTGATATCATGGGATCTGATCACTGCCCGGTTGAACTGGATATTGACCTGTGACTTGAGTTGGATTTGAACTTGAAAAATAGGCATTATATAAGTATAATCTCAAATGAGTGAATTATGATTAAGAGGCATTTAGCCGGAATAAATAAAAAGGAGAAAAATTATGAGTAAGAAACCAGTAGTTTTAATGGTCCTCGACGGATATGGTCTCAGTGACAAGACAGAGGGCAATGCAGTAGCACTTGCAAAGACACCTGTTATGGACAAACTTATGGCTACAGCACCATTTGTGCAGGGCGCAGCTTCAGGACTTCCTGTAGGACTTCCAGATGGTCAGATGGGCAATTCAGAGGTAGGTCATATGAATATCGGCGCAGGCCGTATCATATATCAGGAGCTTACAAGAATCACAAAGGCAATCGCTGATGGAGATTTTTTTGAGAACGAGGAGATGCTTGCTGCAATAGAAAACTGCAAGAAGAACAATTCAGATCTTCATCTCTGGGGACTTCTCTCAGATGGTGGTGTTCACAGCCACAATACACACCTTTATGCGATCCTTGAGCTCTGCAAGAAGCAGAACTTTGAGAATGTATACGTTCATCCATTCTTCGATGGAAGAGATACACCGCCTGCATCAGGTAAGGGATACCTTGAGGAGCTTATCGCAAAGATGAAGGAGATTGGTGTAGGTAAGGTTGCATCTATGTCAGGCCGTTACTACGCAATGGACAGAGATAACAGATGGGACAGAGTAGAGCTTGCATACAAGTCACTTGTAACAGGTGAGGGCGTTCAGGCTGAGGACCCGGTTGCAGCTATGCAGGAGTCATATGACAAGGAAGTATATGATGAGTTCGTTCTTCCTACAGTAATCACAGAGAATGGTAAGCCTGTATCACTTGTTAAGCCAAATGATTCAGTTATATTCTTTAACTTCAGACCAGACAGAGCCCGCGAGATCACCAGAGCATTCTGCTGTGATGATTTTGATGGATTTGAGAGAGCAAATGGCCGCATGCCACTCACATATGTATGTTTCAAGGACTACGACGAGTCAATACCTAACAAGCTTGTAGCATTCAAGAAGAAAGAGATTGACAACACATTCGGTGAGTACCTTGCAGCTAAGGGCCTCAAGCAGCTCAGACTTGCTGAGACAGAGAAGTATGCTCATGTAACGTTCTTCTTCAACGGCGGTGTTGAGGAGCCTAACAAGAACGAGGACAGAATCCTTGTAAAGTCACCTGCTGTAGCAACATATGACCTCCAGCCAGAGATGAGTGCTCCAGAGGTAAGCGAGAAGCTCAATGCAGCTATCCTTGGTGGCGAGTATGATGTGATCATCATCAACTTTGCAAACCCTGATATGGTTGGTCATACAGGTATTATCCCAGCAGCTATCCAGGCTGTAGAGACAGTTGACAAGTGCGTTGGCGCTGCTGTAGAGGCAATTGATAAGGTTGATGGTGTTCTCTTTATCTGTGCTGATCATGGTAACGCAGAGCAGATGATCAACTATGAGACCGGTGCTCCACATACAGCTCATACAACTAACCCTGTACCATTTATCCTTTACAACTATGGTGAAGATGTAGAGCTTCGTGAGGGCGGATGTCTTGCAGATATCGCACCTACACTTCTTGAGGTTATGGGACTTCCTCAGCCTAAGGAGATGACAGGCAAGTCACTTATTGTAAGAAAGTAAAAAAAGATGATGTGCGATTAGCGATGACAGCAAATGTAGATATATGTCATATCAATTGCGCGAGAAACAATAAATAAAAGATACGGCACCGAATTATAATATAAGTTTGTTATGATTGGTGCTGTATTCAGTTGGAAGGATACATATGAAGAAGTTTTTGGAAGAGTTTAAGGAGTTTGCCCTTAAGGGAAATGTGATGAGTCTTGCAATCGGTGTTATCATTGGTGGAGCGTTCCAGTCATTGGTTACATCTTTTACAGACTGTTTCATCACACCAATAATCAACAGTATCGGTGGAGCAGAGATTGGTGGACATTTTCAGATATTCCATACAGGACAGTATATCGAGTATGGAGCGTTTATTTCAGCAGTTATCAACTTCATAATCATGGCATTTGTTATATTTGTCATCATGAAGGGGATCAATGCGATCATGGATCTTGGTAAGAAGAAAGAGGAGGCAGCTCCTCTCACAAGAAAGTGCCCATACTGTATGGGTGAGATAGATATCAAAGCAACAAAGTGTATGCATTGTACATCTGATGTACCTCCTGCCCAGGAGTAGATCAGGTCTGACCTGGATCAGCGCCGGCGTAGGGATACATACAGCATAAGAAAAGCGGCTGTGCCTTATGGTATGGCCGCTTTTCGTCAAAAAAGATTAGCAGATAAACAACAGAGTATATATAAAGGAGATAGAAAAACATGATAAAAGAGTGCCTTGAAAATGTGAGAAAGAATGTACCTCTGGTACACAATATAACAAACTATGTAACTGTAAATGATGTGGCAAATGTCATTCTGGCGTGCGGTGGAAGTCCTATCATGTCGGATGATGAGGGTGACGTGGAGGATATCACAAGTATATGTGGTGGTCTGAATATCAACATAGGAACACTTAACAAGAACACTATTCCATCAATGTACCTGGCAGGGAAGAAGGCAAATGAACTTGGACATGTTGTACTTCTCGATCCTGTTGGAGCAGGAGCAAGTAAGCTCAGAACTGATACGGCTGTTGGACTTATGAAGGAGATTAGATTTGATGTTATAAGGGGAAATATCTCTGAGATCAAAACTCTGGCATATGGTTCCGGCAGCACAAAGGGTGTTGATGCCGATGTGGCAGATGCGGTTACGGAGGATACGCTTGATAATGCAGTGGCATTTGTCAAGAAGCTATCTGCTGAAACGGGATCTATCATAGCTGTAACAGGCGCAATAGACCTTGTTGCGGACAGCGAGAAATGTTATGTAATCAGAAACGGCCGTCCTGAGATGGGTAAGATCACTGGAACAGGCTGCCAGCTCTCAGGAATGATGACAGCATATGTTGTGGCAAATCAGGACAACAAGCTTGAGGCTGCTGCAGTGGCTGTCATGGTCATGGGACTTGCTGGGGAGATCGGTTATTCCCATCTGCAGGCATTTGAGGGTAATTCAACATACAGGAACAGGATAATCGACGCCATATACAATATGGACGGGGATACACTTGAACAGGGCGCAAAGTTTGAAATCAGATAATTGACGGAAGTCTAATAATTGCCTGGATCTGCATCAGATCGGGATCAAAACATATAGGAAGGACAGATAGTATGATAAATTGCAGTGAGAAAGAGCTCTTGCTCTACGCAGTAACTGACAGACACTGGCTTGGTGAAGAGACTCTGTATGATCAGGTAAAGAAGGCACTTGACGGCGGTGCAACATTTGTACAGCTCAGGGAGAAGAATCTCGACAGAGAAGTCTTCCTCGCTGAGGCGAAGGAGATACAGAAGCTTTGTAAGGAATATGGAGTTCCATTTGTCGTCAATGACGAGGTCAGCATAGCAAAGGATATAGATGCTGACGGTGTACACGTGGGACAGAGTGATATGGAGGCCATGGACGTCAGAAAGATACTCGGCCCTGACAAGATAATTGGAGTGTCTGCACAGACTGTCGAGCAGGCGATTATAGCGGAAAAGCACGGCGCAGATTATCTTGGTGTAGGAGCAGTGTTTACAACAGGTTCAAAGGATGACGCGGACGATGTGAGCCATGAAACTCTCAAGGCCATTTGTGAGGCGGTGTCCATACCGGTCATTGCCATAGGCGGCATAACAAAGGATAATGTGGCCGAGCTTGCGGGCTCTGGAATATGCGGTGTGGCAGTTATAAGTGCCATATTCGGACAGAAGGACATACAGAAGGCCACAGAGGAGCTCAAGTTTTCTGTAGAGAATATGCTTGATGCCTGACTAAATATATGATATAGAGGTGTACATGAAAAAAATAGTTATCAGTGATATAAAAGGTGCGATATTTGATATGGATGGGGTTCTGCTTGACTCTATGCCTATGTGGGATCATGCCGGAGAGATGTATCTGGCGGGGCAGGGGATACAGGCAGAACCTGATCTTGAGAAGGTGCTTTTCACCATGACCATGATGAAGGGCGCAGAATATATGCAGGAACACTATGGACTTGAACTCAGCGCGAAGGAGATTATAGACGGTATCAATGAGACTGTGCGCGATTTCTATGCAAATAAAGTTGAGCCGAAGTCAGGTGTGCCTGAACTGCTGAGGTTCTTAAAGAGATATGATATCCCGGTCACTGTTGCAACATCCACAGACAGATGCCATGTTGAGGCAGCACTTGTGCGGACAGGACTTATGAAGTATGTTGACAGGATATTTACATGTTCTGAGGTGGGCGTGGGCAAGGCAGCCTCACCTAAGATATATGAGATGGCGGCTGAGTTTATGGGAACTCCGGCTTCGGATACATTTGTATTCGAGGACGCATATCATGCGGCGGAGACAGCACAGAACGGAGGATTTGTTGTGGTCGGTCTCTTTGACGAATCCAGCAGGGACAGACAGGGAGATCTTATAGCACATTGTGATCATTATTTTAAGAGTATGGATGACATGCTGTGCAGTATAAATTCTGACAGAAGCCGTCTTGTGCCTGTCCTCACCATAGCCGGAAGCGATTCCTCAGGTGGCGCAGGTGTGCAGGCGGATCTCAAGACCATGCAGGCAAATGGCGTATTTGGTATGAGTGCGATCACAGCCCTCACGGCTCAGAATACCACAGGAGTGACTGCTATCATGAACGTTATCCCTGATGTACTTGGCGCCCAGATAGATGCGGTGTTTACCGATATACGGCCGAAAGCGGTCAAGATAGGAATGGTATCTGTTCCTGAACTTATTGATGTGATAGCTGACAGACTTGCCAGATACAATGCGGAGAATGTCGTGCTTGACCCTGTGATGGTGGCGACCAGTGGTGCTAAGCTTATAAGCGATGATGCGGTGGAGGTCATGACCGGTAAACTGTTCCCACTTGCAAAGCTCATAACGCCAAACATACCTGAGACTGAGGCGCTCACTGGTATATCGGTGAAGAGCGTAGCTGATATGGAGAATGCTGCCAGATGTATATACGGAAAGTATGGCTGCGCTGTCCTTGTAAAGGGTGGACACAGCATAAATGATGCAAATGATATGCTTTTTGACGGGGAGAATATCACCTGGTTTTCGGGTAAGCGTATTGATAATCCGAATACACATGGCACAGGATGTACGCTTTCAAGTGCGATCGCTTCAAATCTCGCAAAGGAATATGATGTAAGTGATTCAGTTAGAATGGCCAAACAATATATATCCGGTGCCCTGGCGGCCATGCTGGATCTGGGATCGGGCAGTGGACCGCTGAATCATGGTTTCGATATACGAAGTAGGTATATGTTATAAATCAGTATGTAAAAGTTAGAAATTCTTTCATTAAAAATTTTTAATCTATATAGTATTTTCACAGATTGTGTAGTATTATATTAAAACTAAATAATCTGGAGAAGAATATGATGGAGAAAGAACAGAGAAAACAGCTCGTTATTCAGATGCTTACAGCGGGCATTATCACATTCTGCCTGCTGTGGCTTCTGTTTTATATAAAAAAGTATGTGCCGTTCGGAGTACATTCACTCGCATCCAAGGATGCTGATTTTCAGTATCTTGATTTTCTGGCATATCTGAAGGATGTATTTGACGGCAAAAATAATATAGATTATTCTTTCAGCAAATCTATAGGAGGGGCCTGCATAGGAGTATTCAGTTACTATCTTTCCAGCCCGTTCAATTTATTGCTGTTGTTATTCGACAAATCCCAGCTTGTATTGTTCGTACATGTGATCATAACGTTAAAGCTTGCCTGTGCGGCGGCGACATTTGCATTTTATCTCAACAGGAGATTTGAAGAGTGGAATGATGGTTCTGTGAAAAAACAGGCACTTATCATTTTTCTGGCGGTGAGCTATGCAGTGAGTCAGTATGGAATCGCCCAGGCATGTAATATAATGTGGCTTGACGGCTTCTATATGTTACCGCTCATAATGCTGGGCGTGTACAGAGTGGTTAACGGTGGCAGGCCTGTTATGCTTTCCGTATCAGTTGCATTGGCAGTTCTGTTCAACTGGTATATGGGCGGAATCAACTGTGTATTTGCCTGTTTCTGGTTTTTGTTTGAATTTGCATATTCAAGATTGTACAGTGGGGATACTAAGGCTGAGAAGACTGTCATAAAGGATTTTGCCGGAAAACTTGGACGGTTTATATATTCAATGCTGGCGGGAGTTCTGATCAGTGGGGTGTTGTTCCTTCCGACGATAGGTGCGATGCGTTACAGTGTAAGAGGAAGTCTTGATTTAGGCTCTCTGCTCGACATGTCATTTATCGGTGATGTTTCATCTGTGATAGACGGATATTCGCTTGGCGCACAGAGTCAGAAGGGAAGCGTGTCTCTGTACTGCGGATGTCTGGCGTTGATAGGATTTATTGGAATCTTCATCGGTAAGAAACACAATGTAAAGCAGAAGATATTAGCATTTGTCACGCTTGTGGTAATGCTGCTCATGTTTTACTGGAATCCATTGTGCATGGCATTTTCTCTGTTCAAAGAGGTTGAATCATATTGGTACAGATATTCACATGTTGGAATATTCTGCATATTATTCTTTGCCGCTGAATTTTTCCTCTCGGAGGATCTGAATGCTGTAAAATGGCGGGTTATCATTGCAAGTGCGATATTCAGTGCGGCTATGCTTGGTGTAAACTATCTGCATGGAGTCCAGGATAACAAACTTGTATGGCTGACCGATGCGCTTATTGTAGGGGTAGCCGTTTTGATAGCACTCATAAGCAGGCTTTCGAAAAACGTAGGAGCCGGAAGAGTGTTCGGAATTATATTTACGGTCATTCTGTGTGCAGTGCTGACTGTTGAGACAGGATACAGCGTGATGTTGCAAATGGACAATATCCATATCGACAACGGTGAGAGTTTTGTTGAGTATGAGACGGCTATGGAAGGCCTTATAAATGATCTGAAAGAATATGATTCCGATACATACAGGATCAGCCAGACCAGATCAAGGGCGACAAGATCACTCGAAAAAAAGAAAAACAATAATGGCAAAGATACGGATGATAATTTTAAATATAAGAACAATGTCAGAGCAAATTATGACGAGTCGTTTGGTTATGGGTATTGGGCGATAGGATCGTATGTGTCAACCGCTGACAGCACAGTGCTGAACTTCCTTGTGGACACGGGATACAGGAGCGAAGGCGATAACCTAAGTGTTGTCAACATGCCGGTGCTTGGAACTGATTCACTGCTGGGAGTCAGATACATCGTATCTGATTATGCTTTGGAGGGCATGGATAAAGTAGAGGATATTGCAGACAATGCAAATGGAGCCGGTGTATACGAGAACCCATACAGCCTGCCTATGGCATTTGTATATGATTCAGGCAAATATACAGCGGCAAAATATAACGGCAATCCGTTTGAATATCAAAATGAGCTCTACAGCGAGCTGCTCGGCAGAAAGGTTGAGATCTATAAGCCTTTAAAGTACGAGACGGTTGTAAGTAAAGCGAAGAAGCGTGTATACAAGATGGAGATCCCGGAAGGCAATTACATCGCTTATGGCAATATCCCATGGAACAGTCTGTTTAATGCAAAGCTGAATGTCAATGGAATATACAGGACCGGATATGCCAGATGGCTTTCGCCGTCAGTGTTCAATATTCCTGTAAATGAGGATCGTGATTACTACAAGGTTGTGCTTCACTCAAAGCAGAAGCTAGATCTGGATGATGGAGCAGAGCAGTTTTATGTTCTTGATCTGGATTTGCTGAAAAGCATAGCAGAGGAGCTTGAGAAAAATACCCCTGATGTGATGGATATAGAAAATGGCAGCGCAGAATTTGTTGTAAATGCCAAGGAAGGACAGAGTTTATTCACATCTATTCCTTACTGTGATGGTTGGACAGTCAAAGTTAACGGCCAGAAGGTACAGCCGGATAAGGTGGTAGACAGCCTGTATTCTATAAGTCTTGTTGAGGGTGAGAATGTTGTTGAGATGAAATTCCATGTGAAATATGCAGGCGCAGGTATTGCCTGTTCGATAATAGGTATCGCAATGCTGGTATTTGCGGAGTTTTACAGAAAACGAAGAAAATAGTTATTGAATATATTATTTTGTTGTGTTATTATGTTTCAAGTTGGTGTTAAAATTATACACACACCATTTTTTCGGAAACGGAGGTGTTAAGATGCTGAAGACAATATTAATGGTAATTTATGTTATAGTATGTATAGTATTAGCAATAGTGGTTCTTTCACAGGAAGGAAAGGATGCGAGCCTTACAAGTTCCATATCAGGAGCAGGCGGCGGATTTGACAATTCCTACTGGAGCAAGAATAAGGGAAGCTCAAAGCAGGAGATACTTAAGAAGATAACAGCAGTTCTCACAGTTCTCTTCTTTGTACTTGCATTACTGCTTGACTCAAAGCTTTTCAACTAATAATGATTTCTGATGCTTACATATATTAACTGATATATGTAAGCATTTTTTTGCTCATTATGCAATGTATTTGTGCGGTAGGGATGCGGGCATAATGTATATAGAAAGGGTTTGTTATGGATAATAAGGATTTGGAGTTATACAACAGAAGAAAACAGACGGTATATGAATTTATATGCGATGATGATTATCCGCCTATGAAGTTCAAGGAGATGTGTACATTCCTTCAGGTCCCGGGAGATGAGAGACAGACATTTCTCGATATACTGAATGACCTCACAGAGGAGGGACTGATCATCAGATCGGCAAAAGGGCGATATCAGAAGGTCGGAGAAGGGACATACAAGGGAACATTTATCGGCAATCAGAGAGGTTTTGGATTTGTCCGCGTTGAGGGCATGAAGGAGGATTTCTTTGTCCCTGAGAAGAATACCATGGGAGCGTTCCACGGTGATACAGTCCTCATACGTGCGGAGGACAGACCGAAGGGAATGAAGCAGGAAGCATCGGTTATAAAGGTACTTGAGCGTGGACTAAAGAAGGTTGTCGGAGTCTATCAGAAGAATAAGAACTTTGGATTTGTCATACCTGACAATCTGAAAATAGATGGAGACATATTTATATCCAAGGAAAATTCCATGGGCGCCATGGCTGGACATAAGGTTGTGGCGGAGATCATCAGTTATGGAGACAAAGTGAAGTCTCCGGAGGGAAAGATTATAGAGATACTTGGACATATAAATGATCCGGAGAGTGACGTGCTGTCTGTGGTCAGAGCTCTGGACATTCCAGTCGATTTTCCTGACGAGGTCATGGACAGCCTCTCACAGATCCCTGATTTTGTCAGCGCATCGGAGATGGCAGGCAGAACGGATCTCCGACATCTTCAGACAGTGACGATAGATGGCGAGGATGCAAAAGACCTGGACGATGCCATAACACTCTATGAGGCGGACGGAATGTACAAGCTTGGTGTGCACATAGCTGACGTGACCCACTATGTAAAGGAGAATTCCCCTCTGGATAAAGAGGCACTTAACAGAGGTACAAGCTGTTATCTCGTGGACAGGGTAATACCTATGCTTCCGCACAAGCTGTCAAATGGTATCTGTTCGCTGAATGAAGGGCAGGACAGATTGGCGCTGAGCTGCCTTATGGACATAGATCAGAAGGGCCACATAGTAGGACATAAGATATGTGAGACTGTGATCAATGTGGACCGTAGAATGTCATATACAAGTGTGTCTGCAATTGTCGAGGATCACGATCCAGGGGAGACCAGAAAATATGAGGAGCTTGTGCCTATGTTCGAGATGATGCTTCATGTGTCGGATCTTCTCAGAGCTAACAGAAGAAAGCGAGGCTCAATAGATTTTGATTTTGACGAATCGAAGATCAAGATAGACTCCGACGGCAAAGTTGTATCAATAGGTGTATATGAGAGACGCAGATCCAATGAGATCATTGAAGATTTTATGCTTGCTGCAAATGAGACGATTGCTGAGGATTATTTCTGGCAGGATATACCATTTGAGTACAGAGTCCATGAGACACCTGATGCAGACAGGGTTGAGCAGCTGGCGCTCCTTATAAGTAATTTTGGAATGTACTTTAAGGCATCAAAGGAGAATATACATCCGAAAGAATTCCAGAAGCTGCTTGACAGGATAAAGGGTGAGCCTTATGAGAATCTTGTGAGCAGGATGGCGCTGAGGACCATGAAACAGGCGAAGTATTCAACGGAGTGCACAGGACATTTTGGACTTTCGTGTAAGTATTACTGTCATTTTACTTCTCCTATAAGGAGATATCCAGATCTGCAGATACATCGTATAATAAAGGAAAATATACATGGCAGACTTGACTCGAGGAGAATAGAACATTACAGCATGATACTTGACAGGGTGGCTGATGACAATTCGCGCAAGGAGAGAAGAGCTGAGGAAGCTGAGCGTGATGTGGAGAAGCTCAAGAAGGTGGAATATATGTCAGCTCACATTGGCGAGGTCTATGACGGATTTGTCTCAGGAGTTACAAACCGGGGAATGTTCGTGGAACTGCCGAATACGGTGGAAGGCTTTGTGAACGTGGCAGATATGCGCGACGATTATTACTATTTTTCTCAGGAAGATTATGCTATGATAGGTGAGGACACGGGCAAACAATATGCCATCGGTGATCCTATACAGATAAAGGTGAAGAATACAGACAAGATGACGAAGTCGATAGATTTCAGTATTGTATATAAAGGAGAGGATACATTTGTCAAAGGAAAGAGGAAACACTCTCATCGCAAATAACAAAAAGGCATATCACGAGTATTTTATAGAAGAGAAGTTTGAGGCCGGAATAGAGCTTGTGGGAACCGAGGTAAAGTCCATAAGACAGGGACACTGCAGTATCAAGGAAGCATTTGTCGGAATAGACCACGGCGAGGTGTATGTGTACAGAATGAATATCAACCCATATGAGAGGGGGAATATATTCAATAAAGATCCGCTCAGGACGAGAAAGTTGCTGCTCCACAGGTACGAGATCAACAAGCTTATCGGACAGCAGAAGGTGAAGGGTTATACCATTATGCCGCTCAAGGTATATATCAGAGATGGACTTGTCAAGATGGAGATAGGTCTGGCAAGAGGTAAGAAGCTCTACGACAAACGTGAGGATATCGCCAAGAAGGATATGAAGCGCGAGATGGAGAGAGATCTTAAGAGCAGGAGCAAGGACTTCTGATCGTGAGCGTTTGTGGAATTTCTGTGAAATCAAACTTATTATTGGAATTATAATGCAGCTTGTGTTATACTAGCAAGGTGTTGAATAAGATAAGCTGGTTCAGATATAATGTGTGTATCGGAATCAAATAAACGATAGTCTGGAGAAGGGCGTTATGAGTCAGAGTAAAGTAGATAAGAAGAAATATGAGAAAAAGCACCGCAAGGAGATACTTAGGAAGCAGAAGATCAAGAAGATTATTGCTATAACAGTTACGATCGTTGTTATCGCTGCTATAGTTGGAAGCGTTGCGGGTGTGAAGATATATAAGGC
>OLWL01000821.1_pt1 | contig 19228 bp, 18 predicted proteins | sample 1674151 | NCBI WGS metagenome assembly OLWL01 (sample SAMEA103958148, study PRJEB25191) | human gut metagenome
CGGATTCCTCACGCACAACATAGACACCGGCAGGAATGGCCGAGAGCGTTGCGGAGCCGTCCGTCCCGGTCGTGACGGAGGTGGAATAGCTGCCGGTAACGGACTTAATGGAAAACACCGTGCCGGCAATCGGTTTGCCGCTCATGGCATCCCGCTTGGTGATCTTCATATCGGGCAGTGCGTAATTTTCGGCAGTGACCGTGTACTGCTTATCGCCATCTGTGGTATCCACATAGACGCTGATGGGGGTAGGATCGGTGCAGTACCCGGCCGGAGCCTCCGTTTCTACGAAGCTCCACAGGCCCTTGGTGACATCGTTGACCCCGATGATGCCGCCGTTTGCCGTTACATCGCTGCCCACGATCTGACCGTCCCGGTAAATCAGAAAGCGGGCACCATCTAAACCACGGGTGGTTCCTGCGGCAACCTTCTTCAGCGTAATATCGCCTGTACCCGCAGGGGGAATATCCGGTTCTCCCGGCTGCGCTTCAAGAGAGAGTTTTCTCGGCGCGTAATAGTTGAAAAAACTCTGGCGGCCCTTTACGCTGGACTTTGCCCACACTGCCCATTTTGCGGTGTCATCTTCAACAACCGTAGCAATGACGCCCTGTGCGGCGTACTCCTCGATCTGCTTCTGGAAGGCTGCGTCCTCCTTTGCTTTTTCGGCTAACATCCAGTCAATATAGCCGAGATAGGTTTCATAGGTATCCGCGTTGGCGTAACCGCCACCGTCAATATCTCCATCGCCCTCACCCTTAAAGGTCTGGTGATCCCACACATAGGTCTGTGCTGCCATAAACAGGCTGCCGGGGATGTCACCCTTATAGTCCGAAATGAACGTCATCATCCATTTGAAGTTTTCAAGCTGCTGGGCATCCAGTTCACCCATGCCGCTCTGCGCCAGCGCTGTTTTCAGGACAGCGTCCGCGTCCGCGCCGGTGGCAGAGGTATAGGTGTAAGAGTTGAGGAACGACGGAGTACCCCAGCGGTAGCCGTAGCCGCGGTCCATGCAATAGAGCATTTTCCCCGCTGCCATGGGCGGCTTATAGCTGTAGGGCGTTCCATCGTGGAGCAGGCGTGTGGTCCAGTAGTTTGTGTTGCTGGTGGGCTTGATGCCGGTACCGGTGCTGGACGCTGCCAGTGCCGAGGTAGGCAGCAGACTCAGAACGGTCACCAGTACAAGCAATAATGATAAAAGTCTTGTTCGAATCTTTTTCAAGGTCTTTTCCTCCTTTTTCGCAAAAGATAAGCAGACCAAGTTTCCTCGGTCTGCTTGGTTGTGTTATGAAATTGTTCATCGTAATTGGACTTCCGTTAATGTCAACTGATTATGCGAAGTCACCCTTTTGCTGCGGGCGCATCCACCCATGTGACATTGTAGCCGTCCAACAAGAAAAGCTGAACGCAATACCAGTAGGGCTCGTCCATGACGGTACCTTTTGAAACGCCAACGCCGATCTCATGGTATCTCGTATTGAGCATATTTTTCAGATGTGCCGCGCTATTCTTCCACGCTTCAACTGCAAAGGACGGGAGCGAAGAATCTCGAATCTGCCATTCTCCGATCAAGTGAATATTTTCACCGATGTATTTGCAGTCCGTGACTGTCGTATACTTTCTCCCGTCCGGCCTTGTGTGAGAGTAGACACCGCTGGCCGCCATCTCATCTGCCCGTACCTGCGCCGCCTGCATGAGCTTGTCGTTGACAGTCAGCGCGGCAACACCTTTTTCGCGGCGCAGAGCGTTGGTTCGGTCAATGATGTCCTGCTTGGCCGCAGCAGCATCGAAGGGCTCTGCTGTTTCCTGCACGGCGGCTGCGTCCGATGTTCCATTGACAGAGAGATTTGGCTGTGCAGTTTCGGACAATTTCACGTCATAACCAAGCCTTGCCATCGTGCGGCAGATCAGCACCGCCATATTTCCGCGGGTAATCTCGGCGTCCGCAACAGTTTCTTCCGCAGCAAGTCCCAACTGAACGGCAGTCCGGCAGGCAGACTGATAATCCCATACAGCATCAACATCATTCAAGCACCGCAGCATCACCGTGCAGGCCGCCGCAGAAGTAACAGGGTCATTGGAGCCGTAGCGTCCATTGCCATACCCTGCAACCAGATTATTTGCGACGCAGTAGCCCACATAGCTTTTTGCCCATTCCGGAACATCCGTAAAGCTGCAAAGGCTGCGGTAAAAGGCGCTGTCCGTTTCAAATTGCTCGGGATCTGTGACAATTCGAGTGAGCAGCGCCGCCATCTGCGCCCGTGTCAGCCCCTGCTCCAGCATCATGTCGCCGGACTCGTTGCCCAGCATAATGCCGGCTTCACTCAGATAGGCGGCAGCAGACTGCTGCGGACTTTTTTCGGCGGCAAAAGAAGTTACTGTTAAGGATAGTGCAGCAATTACAGCGAGGGAAATAACTCGGATCCGCTTCAAATGATCACGCCCCTTTCCGGTAAAAGACGGTGGTTACACTTGCGGTCATGCGTCGGGTAGCTTCGTCAAAGGTGCATTGATCAAACTCGCAAATGCCCATCCGTTCTGCCTGTTCCGCGACTTCCGCGGGAAGGTCAACAGTGATGTCCATTTTGACCCGTATTTCGTCATCTTTCCTATTTGGTCTGAAATTCTGTACCAAACTGATACTTCCTTTTGATTAAGATTCTCCGGAGTAATTTGAGGATAATACAGAAGGTTCAGGCTGTCAAAGGTTTATTTTAAATCCTTACGCCGATAAAACGGAGACACAACATTTTTTGCACAATTCCATCCGTTTTCCATCATTTTATTGAGTTATTTGCACTGCTTGAACGCAAATTCTTTTTTCAGGCTGATTGGCGAGGCAGGTAGTAAGCGTGATACGGTTGTCTGCTGTCGCCTGCAGATAGCTCCAGTCGGAATTGGAGATGGTCTTTACCAAAACGACCTCATATGTGCGGGTGCCGTAGATCGTGGTATAGGTGATGGTGTCACCGATTTCCAGATCCTTGATGCTGCCGATGGTGTACTTGGCGCCCCGGTTATGGCCGCACACGCCGATATTGCCGTCCCACGCTGAGGTGGAGCTGTAATGCCCCAGTCCCTTTTTCATGCTTTCTTTTGTTTCTCCTTCCCAGACCTTCATGTTGATGTCCAGGGATGGAATTTTCAGGGTGCCGATGCTGCCGTCCTTTCGCTCCATATCTTTGGCACTTGTATAAGCAGGCTCCTGATAGGACGAAATGACGGGTGTGACCGCTGGGATACCTACGCCACTATCCACACCGTAGATACCGGAAGCCGAACCGCCTACAGTCTGCTGTAGGCCGGGGAGTCGGAGCTTTTCCATGACGCCGGTTTGTGTGGTGCTGAGAACGCCGTAGGGAAGTTCGGGAATCTGATAATCCACAAGATTTTTGCTGCCGTAATGATACGCGGTACCGTAGGTGTCCTCATAAGAGGTCGAAGGGTAATAGTCGGTGTCCGCGGCTGTGTCAAAGGTATAGTCCGCGGCAAAAGCGCAAATAGAAAGGGATGCTGTTGCTGTCGCCGTCAATGCCATGCAGACCAGTTTCTGAAAGAGTTTCATGTTTTTACGCCTCCTGATCTTCTTCGTTTTCCTCTGTTTCATCCGCTTCACATTCTGCTTTCGCTACGGCCTTTCGGCGGCATACAAGCAGCGTGCCGCCAACAGCGGCGCAAATCAGAACGATTCCACCTAAGATCCAAGGAAAGTGATCCGCAAAAAACGCTCCGACCTGAGCGGCAGCCGCGCCCTTGTGGTTCGCTTCTGTCCCGATATAGGTCAGAACATAAGTAACACTTTCAACACCCTCGTGGGTCACATCGCCGATATACTCCGCTGTTGTAACATAGCCTGTAGCCGCCTGATAGGACGCTTTCGCAGAGTAGGTAGCAACAGCCTGATATTGAGAGGGCATCAGCGCCTCACCCACAAGATCGGTGCCGGTGACCTGCCACTCCACATTGGCAAGGCTCAGGGTTCTGCCGTTCTTGATGGTTGTCGCGGGGACATAGGACATATCGTTGCGGTCAAGCTGTCCGATGGTTTTGGTTTCCGTCACCGTGTAGTTTTTCGTAGCATAGCCGGCGGCTACGGTATTGAGACTGGTGTGATCCAATGCGAGGGTACCCTGAAATCTGCCGTCATCATATTCGATGGTGGGCTTGAGCTGCTCAAGGATCAGAGCAAGGTCATCTTTTGTTGTTTCAACTGTGATGACCTCGGTATGAATCTGTGTTTCTTCCACGGGATTTTCACTTTTCACAATGTCAGCGAAGGTGTAGAGATATCCTTCCAGCTCAAAGGGCTCCTCAATCAGCGCTGCAGGATCCTGCTCAGGGGATACTGTAAAGGTTTTGATCGCTTGCTGACTGCCGTTGAGGTTTTGAACCACTGTGCCCGTAGGCACCTCCAACGCAAAGGCGTTGGAGGTAAGAACCAGCATCAGCAGCACGCAGGATATTACTCTTTTCATGTTTGGGAGAGCCTCCTTCTCAAATAATTTTTGTGATGCGCATTCCTGCCATACGGTCAGGCGGTATGCCGGATACCTGCTTCATGACGCTTTCTCCTCCTTGATCTTGTATTCTACCGCGCGCTCCGGATGTTCCCGCAGCGCGTCAAGTATTCTGATAGACTGCTCCAGCGCCTGCATTGTATCCCGCTTCTGACGCTTCACAAAGCCATGCAAAAGCAGAACATCTCCATTGGGAAGCGTGCAGAAAATGATGCGTATGAGCACTTTGCTCTTCACCCGCAGCTCCCAGAGATCCCGATAGCGCTCGATTGAAAATCGCTTGAAATGCGGTTCTTTCATTTCCGGCTTTTCAAGCTGGGTCAAGAAATACAGCCGCAGGAGGATTTTTTCCCGCAGCCGCGGATCAAGCCCATCAATAAAATCGGCGAGCGGAGCGGACTTGCTTGTTGGCTGATAGATTAGGATTCCCTTCATGGCTCCGTCACCTCCATTGCCTTGCTCAGCTTCTTCAGATGGCAGATAAAACGCTCTGCAAAGTCCCCGGCAAGCTCCGAATCACCGCTGATCCACCAAATTGGATTGGGAAGCGGCTGAGAGAGCGCGTCGTATTGCAGGCAGATCAGCAGAAACTTTTGCCGTGGTTCGGCCTGCTCCGCAGCTTCATATAGTCTCCGAAGGATCTCTGTGATCTCACAAGAATTCTGGCAAGTGTCGCACAAGTCATCAAACAATAAGCCGGAATAGGCGCGGCTCAAGGCGCCCAATGTGGCTTCGTCCACACTTCCATCTATCCTCAGAAGGCCCATACGGTGCAAACGGGCCTTCGCCCCATCGTCAAACGGATTTTGCGGTCGTGTTTTGTGGAACTGTATATTCATTTCTTTCATCTTTGTACCTCACAATGGGATAGAAAAAGGCCCGGCACCTTGCGGTGTCGAGCCTTCTGGCATAAGTCTTATTATTCTTTGTCATCTGCTTCGGTTTGCGCCGGCAGCGCGGCGGCTTCTTCGATCATGCCCACAACCAAGGTGTTCATCTGCGCGGCGTTCTGCGCAGTAATAACCGGAGCGCCGGTGCGCTCCTCAAGAGCCTTTCGTGCTACACCGGCAACCTCACCGCCCTGTCGGGCAACCTCCATACTGCCGGAAAATCCTTCCGGCTTGGAGGCTTTGGAAATATCACGGGTGGACGCCTCGGCCAGCATAGTCAAGACCAATTCGGTATCGCTCATGTTGTCCCGCAGGTTTTCCTTTTTCAGCCCCTTGAGATTCTTGTACTGCCGCGTGGTCATGCCGGACCACGTGCGGGTGATCTCATCGGTCAGAATCGCAAATTCACGCCCCTTTTCCACACCGCGTTTCTGCCACTCATCGGTAAGCTCATTTCGAATGCGGATAGAGAGCAGCCTTTGATGTACCCAATCAGGATCATAGCCCTTTTTCAGATAGGTTTCCAATGCGCGGTCGATGGCCTGCTCCGGATCAATGGTCTCCTCAATGCGTTCCCTGCCGACCTCTGCCAGCCAACGTTTCACCGGTTCCGCACGGGGGGATGGGATAGACTGAATAATGCGGAGAAGCTGCTCGGTTGTGGCAGCGTCGGTCTTATAGTTCTTTCCATCCGACGATTTCATTTTCAGTTGTACGATATTTTCGTACAACTGAGTTGCCCCCTCAGACTTCAACTTGCGCTTTAAGTCACTCCAATATCTGCGAGGGTTCTCGCTTCCAGTCAGTACATGGATTACATCGACAACAGAGAAGTACCACTCCTCTTGTTCTTCATTCCAAGCCGTGCGAATGGGTTGATTTTCAAAAAGCTGAATTTTATTCTGTTCGCTCATAGCGTTGCTATCCTTTCTCTTTCTTTTTTCGATTATACATCAGCCAATTCGCTGCCGCAAGAACTCCAGAAACAGCTCTTCTAAATCTTCATCGCCGTTCAGTTTGTCCAGATAAGGTGCAAATTTCCTACGGTCAAAGGCGATTTTCTTAGGTGGTGCAGCGCGGCGCATTTCCTCGTCTGCCCGTGCCTGCCGCCAAGCCGCGTAAAAGTCTTGATGCTCAGCGGATGGAGGTGGGCAGGTATGGGCGATCTTCTGTATGGTTGACTTATTGAGTACATATCCCTCAATGGTGCACATTTCTACAAATGCCCTTTGAGAGTCTGCATCATAATCGGCAATAAGTTCCGCACAGGCAATCGGTAACTTGCGTGGACTGTTCTCCAAAATATCAGCAAGCGGCGGAATCAGTGCTGCCAGCTTGATGGCCTTGCGGATCTCATACTCCGTCACGCCGAAGAAATCTGCGACGATCTTGCGGGCATTGTACCTTTGGCGATTCTCGCCAAAGGTCTCGCCATTGCTATCTCCATCTAACTTTTGGCGAGAATCGCCAAAAGTTGTTGAGGATGGTGTTGCGTTCCGTTGCCCGTGGCGATTGTTCTCATCAAGCAACGCCCGATACGCTTTGCCACGTTCAATGATGGTGAGGTCCTGCCGCCGCAGGAGATTGGTGGCAACGGCAATGGAAATCGCTCTTGCGTCATCGGCCTCCACGACCTCCGCAGGAATTGTTGAGTGCCCGGTCAGCCGCCACGCTTCAGTACGATTGTGTCCGGCAAGGATCTCATACTGCTCACTATTTGGAACTGGGCGAACGATAATGCGCTCATAGATGCCCTGCTCGGCAAGCTGCTGAGAGAATGCGCGGAGTTTTTCGGGCGGGTAGGGACGAAATCCAATGTCTGCCGTGCGAAAAGGGCAAAGGCTTTTGATCGGCAGTTCGCAAAAGCGGGGAGCTGCCGCATCCGCCTTTGCTTGAAACATGGTTTCATAAGCCTCATTGCCTACTTCCAACTCTGATGCTTGCTGCGCTGCGCTCATGCGCCGCTTTAACAGGTCATCCATGCTTTTTTTAGCCAAGCCGCAGCACCTCCTGGGCAAGGGAGCGATAGGAGTCAGCGGCAGGATTCTTAGGTGCATAATCCAGAATGCTCATGCCTGCTGCCGGACACTCCGCAACCTTGATCGTCTGCTCAATGGGGCGGTCAAATACATGAATGCTGTCACCGTAGATCTCTCCCACGCTGGAGCGAACGCTTTGGCAGAGCTGCGGGCGGGACTGATACATGGTCAAGAGAATGCCCGCAATCTTCAAATCGGGGTTGAATCGATTCTGTACATTACGCACCATTTCTAAAACATCGGGAATCCCTTCACTGGCGAGGAAGTGTGCCTGCACCGGAATGATGCAGTAATCTGCCGCAGCCAGAGCATTAACGGTCAATAGTTCATGCTTCAGTCCACAGTCTATGATGATGTAATCATACAGTCCACACAGGGATGCCAACAGCTTGTCCAGCACCTTCTCGCAAGGGTCATCTGAGATGCCAGATGCGTTATACTGTGAAAGCTGCATGACCTGCAAGCGGGCTGCAGCGTCCGCTAATCGCTTGTTGGCAGGGATCAGGTCAAGGCCGCTGCTGGTATGTAGTACAGCACGATCGAGGTGGAGCTCCAGATCCTCCGGAGAGTCAATTTGGACAAGCAGCAGCTTTGCCAGCGTATTCTTCTGTTCCCCCGGCGTATAGCCGAGGGCTGCGGTGAGATTGCCCTGGGGGTCATTGTCGATCAGCAGGACCTTTTTATCTTCAGCTGCGAGGGCAGCCGCGAGGTTCAAAGCGGTAGTTGTTTTGCCAACACCGCCTTTTTGGTTGGTGATTGCGATAGTATTCATGCTCATTTTTGAACTCTCCTCAGCAATTCGATGTGTTTCCTTCCTTTACACGGCAAATTGTAGTAATCTTCTGAAGAAACAAAATCCATCAGTGGAATTTTAGGAAAATATGTTTTATTAAAACATTTCAGAGCAATCAATTTCCCAGAATGTTTCCAGTCTAATATCTGCTTTGGGCGATATCCCAAAATCGCGCATACCTGCTTTTCTGTCAGCAGATCCGGCAGAGAGGACATTTCCTGCTCCACAGCCAACCGAATAGCGCCGCCTAATTCGCTTGAATATGGCTGCGGTGGAGTATATGGGATACAGTTGTGGCGCTTGCCCTTGAGATAGTACAATGGATTCTGTTGACGATCAGCCAAATACCTTTCAACTTCTTCCTTTGCAATTTTGTATCCAAATCCTTTTCGTTTCGGCTTCTCTGCGGATACCCTGCCGGTTTCTATCAACCACAATGCAGTTTCCTTGCATATATGTGCAATTTGGTAAAATTCTTCTTTGCTGATATAGTCTTTTTGAATATCCGAAAGACTAAGCTGCCTGTTTTTCATACCCGCACCTTCAGCCTTCTCTCCGCGTAGTCCTCGCTTAATACATAGTCAATAATGGACTCTTTGAAGATCCAGTAGTGCGGTTTAATGAAGATGGCTTTTACAAGTCCTTCGTGAATTAACTTTCGAGCAAAGCTATCGCCTATTCCACCTAACATTTCACGAAATGTTAGTACAGACACTACATCGGGGTATTGCTTGAATTGTTGTATATATCTCTTCCTTGGTTTTTCCATGATCGAACCTCCGTCTAAATTACCATTGACAGATGGGTTCGATACCTATAGTATGATTCAGTTCTCTCCTAAAACTTCAAAATTCGTTTGAGTTCTCTCCTATGTCCACCATTCCTCACGAGAAAATGGGTTGTACCGGAGTTCTCTCTTAGTTCTCTCCAAACCGCTTTTTTGAGCTGTCAGGAGAGAACACCAAGACATTCCGTATTTGCTTAATAAAAACACGAAAAAGTCAAAAAGCCAGTAATATCAACGCTTTCTGGGAACGGTGGAGTGCAGATTGCTGCGGAAAACAGAATCGATATAACCACTCAAAATCCGCCGCTGGCGACAGCGTACCGGTTCGAGTCCGGTCACCGGCACCAAGAGCAGAGGACCTGCGGCGCAGGTTCTCTGCTCTTTTCTTTGAACGGGCAAAAGAAAATCCGGATATTAAAATTGTGGTCGTTTGGCCGGGGCAGTACCGGAGTGAGGCTTTCCTCTGCGATCCCACTGTTGCACTTGAGAAGATCCGATAAGCAGCATTGTATTCCTCGGAAAATCTACAATGCTGTGCGAGCCTGTCTGTCATCGCCTTTCAGGCCGCAATCAAAGTAAGAAAAAGCACGCCTGCCAAGCAGACGTGCTTTTCATTTTGTGTCAGGGGTTTTGGCTTTTCAGCGTCTTCCGCCGAAGCCACCGCCGCGGCTGCCGCCAAATCCGCCGCTGCGACCTCCACCGAAGCCACCGCCACGGCTGCTGCCGCCAAATCCGCCGAAGTTTCCGCTGCCAAAGCTGCCGCCGCGGCCGCTGCTGCCAAATCCGCCAAAGCCGCTACCCGAGGAACCGGAAGGCCGTCTCGGCTGCTGGGGCGGGCGGCGATTACCGCCGGAGGAGCCGCCGCTGCGCGGCGGTCTGGGTCCGCCCTGTGGAGGACGGGGGCCGCCCGAACGGGGCGGACGCGGGCCGCGCGGAGGACGGCGCCCCCAGAAGATGGGGTGATACATCACCGTCGGCACGCCCATGCCGGGCATCATGTAGCGGCGGCGATAGCGGCGATAACGCATGCCATCAAGCATGATCCAGAGGACAAAGAATATGATGAGGATCATGATGAACATCACACCGTTGGCCGCCTCGTCCAGCGCCGCCTCGCTCTGCTGATACTGCTGGCTCAACTCCACATGGAGCGCGGCGCAAAGCGAGCGCACCGCCGCGTCATAATCGCCCTTCTGCACGTTATCCGCCATGCAGGAGGCAACAAAGCTCTGCGAAAGGCCGCTGAGCAGATCATAGAAATCGCCGCTGGCGACCAGATAATAGTCCTGCTGCTGTTTTGCGATGACAAGAATGGCGTCATTTGAGCCAAGCTGCATCGTGTCCGCATAGTCATACGCCGTATTCTCGAGATTATCCGACGACTGCACCGTCACGACGGCCATGATGCTGCCGAACATCTTGTCCCAGTTGGCGTTATAGAGGCTGACCGCCTCCTCCGTCTTGCCGGAAAGAACACCGGCATCATCGCGCACATACTGCGTAAAGGCTGCCGTGGAAAGCGAGGGATCGAGCTTTTCCCCGCCCTCCGGCGTAGAGACAACGGGCGCTTTGTGCAGCCCCCACGCACTGGATGCGACGATCGCCAGAATCAGCACGACGATGGCGACGCCGCGTTTTTGAAAGAATTTCATATGCTTCTCCTATCCGGAGCGTCTCAGCTTCTCAGCTCCATGAGCTTCTGCTTCAGCTCACCTTCGATGCGGCCGAGCTCGACCTCCGCTTCCTTGCGCTTCTGCGCGCCCTCGCGCTGGATGTTCACGACCTCGTCGAGCGTGGAGACGAGCTGCTCGTTCGTGTGCTGCAGCGTCTCGATATCGACGATGCTGCGCTCGGCTTCCTTTGCCGTGGCAATGGTGCCCATCTTGAGCATGTCGGCGTTCTTCTTGAGAAGCTCGTTCGTCGTCTGCGCCACGGTGCTCTGCGCGGCCGTAGCCTGACGGCTGTGCTCCATGCCGAGCGCGAGCACCATCTGGCTCTTCCAGAGGGGGATGGTGTTGACGAGCGAGGACTGGATCTTTTCGACTATCAGCGTGTCGTTGTTCTGGAGAAGTCTCGTCTGCGGGCCCATCTGGAGCGACACCATGCGCGTGAGCTCCAGGTCGTGCAGCTTCTTTTCAAAGCGGTCGCACTTCTGCGCGTAGTCGTTGTAGGCCTGCGCATCCTCGGCAAGGCCGCTCGCCTCCGCCTTTTTGCGCAGCTCCTCCAGCTCGCCGGAGCGGACCTCGGCCAGACGCTTTTTGCCCGCGATGATATACATGGTCAGTTCTTTGTAGTACTTGAGGTTCAGCTCATACATCTGGTCGAGCATCGCGATATCCTTCATCAGCGTGACCTGATGCTTTTCAAGCTCGGATACGATGCGGTTCACGCTCGTCTCGGCCTTGCCGTACTGCGCGCGCATCAGCTCGAGCTTATCCTTCTGCTTGTGGAACAGGCCTGCGAAGCCCTTCTTCTCCTCCTGACCGAAGCCCTTGACCTCGACGACGAGGTTCGAGAGCGTCTCGCCCACCTCGCCCAGGTCCTTGTTGCGCACGGAGGACAGTGCATTTTCCGAGAATGTCGCAACGCTCTTCTGCGCGGCCACGCCGTAGTTGAGCACAAGGTTCGTATCCGTAATATCGATCTTTTTCGCAAAATCGTCGACGGCTTTCTTCTCCTGCTCGGTGAGCATGCTCTCATCGACCTTGACAGGCTCGACTTCCTTTTTCTCCGCCTCGGGCGCCGTGGGCGCTTCGGGCGTGAGCGTCAGCTCAGGGACGGCCTCCTGCGCCGCTTCGGTGGGGTTCAGGGTCAGCTCGGGCATCATGTTGTCGCTCATATCATTTCTCCTCCGTATTTTGGCTTTGAGTTTGTTCTTTTTCGTGCTTTTTGATGCGCTGGATGCGGCGCAGGCACAGCAGCGTGGCCAACGCCCAGATCAGCGCGGAATAGTAAAGCGTATCCCTGTGCAGATGCAGCGCGCCGATGATGCTTGCCACACACATGATGGCAAAGATTGCACAGAAGATCGGGTCGAGCCACACGCCCTTCAGCCGTTTCAATATCCACGCATTGACCTTGGCGTTGAACGCCATCACTTTCTTTCGCATCGCTTACTCCTTTATAGCTCGAGCTTGATGTCGTCCTGCGAGGCGGTCGCCGTGCCGGACTCGGCATGCAGCTCGCCAGTATCCTCGCTCAGGCCCTCGCGCTTCATCATGTTCTCAAGCACCGTGATATCGGCGGAAATATCCATCGCCTCGCTGCCGAAGAGCATGTCGAGCTGCTTTTCAAAAGCCGTAACGATCGTGCCCATCATACTCTCCACGCGCTGCATGGTCGCGTCGATGTTCTCGCCGCTCACGCCCTGCGCGCCCATACGGTCATAGGCGTTCAAGAGCTTAAGGGTCGTGGGCAGGTAGTAGTCCATGAACTTGCGGATCTGCGGCAGCTTCGACGGGTCGGATTTGACCTGCGCGAAAATTTTCGCGCTCAGGTCCTCGAGCCGGTCGATGTCGGCGGAGATCTTCTCATCCTTGATGGACGTGTTGAGCCGCTTCATCTCGGAGATGGCAAGATTGCCGTCCTTGATCATCTTGTCGAGCTCGGGGTTGCCGGTGCTCTCTTCCTTTTTCGGCGGGTCGGGAACTGTGACCTCCACCGTGCCGCACACGGCGTTCATGATGAAATACACCACCGCCGATACGATGGCAATAAAGATGAACTGCGGCACGCGGTAAAGCGGGAACAGCAGCGCATAAATGACCCATGTTCCCGCCGCGGCGTAATAGGGTACGGTGGATCTGCGTTTGACAGTTGCCAAGACGATCCCCTCCTGTTTTCATAAATATTTTGACTGATATATGATATCACATCGCATCAGCGCGGTCAAGCAAAGCAAGCGCTTGAAACAATGCAATATCGCGCTTTTTACAAAAGAAGGCGGCGTCCGGTCCAGGACGCCGCCTTCTTGCAAAATACTGTGTTTTTCTTATTCGTTTCGGATGGCTTCGAGCGCCGAGATCTTGACCGCCTTGTTCGCGGGCTGATAGCCGGACACCAGTCCGACCAGCACCGAGAACACCAGCGCGAAGATCACGAGCTCCGGCTTGATGACGGACGTGCGCACCACGCCTTCGCCGCCGATGAGCGCCTGCTTGATAAGCTCCCACGTGACGCCCCCGCCGCCGAACGCGCCGAACGAGAACAGATTGATGATGACGGATATGATGAAGCTGAAAATAAGCCCCAAAATGCCGCCGAGAAGGCCGATGCTGCCCGCCTCCATGAGGAACATCGCGCGGATATCGCGCACATAGCAGCCGAGCGCCTTCATAATGCCGATCTCCTTCGTGCGCTCGGAGATGGACATGATCATCGTGTTCATGATGCCGATGGCCGCGACCAGAAGCGAGATCGCGCCGAGACCGCCGAGCATCAGCTCGATCTGGCGGGTCTGCTTGTTGAGCTCATCGCGCATGCTCTGCATAGAATACGTACTGTAGCCCAAGTCCTTGATGGACTGCTCCACATCCGACACGGCGTCGAGGCTCTCAGCCTTGACGTTGATGCTTGAATACTCGAACTTCGTGTCGGTCTTGCCGGTCAGGTCCTGAATAAGAGCTTTGAGCGCATTGATGTCCATCATCACGCCGTCGCTCGTCTCGTAGCCCTTGCCCCGATCTTCCTTCATCACACCGACGACCTTGAGCTCGACCTCATAGGGGGTAGGTTCGGTGCCTGTACCGTCGTCATACGGTGTGAGTACCATGGTGATGCTCGTCTTGAGCGGGTCAAAAAACGGGTCGGGGACCTTTTCCGTGTCGATATTGCCGTTTTCGTCCCAGATATATCGGTCGACATAATTTCTGCCATCCGGCATCAGCGTATCGAAGAAGTTATAGGCAAAATACTGGCCCACGACCACCTCGTCGCTGCTCTCCGGATACCGCCCGTCCATCAGCTCAAAGCCCATGTCCTCAAGGGCGCTCGAGTCAATGCCGGCAAAATTGACCCAGTTGGCCGTGTAGCGGCCGTTGACGCCAGCCTTGAAGCTTACATTATATTCGTCGAGACTTGCCTTGGGCATGACGGCCTGCACACCCGCGATCTCGTGGAAGCTCTCGACCGCCTTGTCGTCAAGCTTGCTCTCCGTCTGCGTGCCGGTGCTCTGGTTGTAGCCGCGGTAGACCTCGATGATGGAGAGGTCGCCCATATTTTTGAGCATCTGGTCATAGGACTCCTGCATGCCCGCGCCGATGGAGACCATCACGATGATGGACGTGCAGCCGATGAACACGCCCAGCACCGTCAGGATCGTGCGTCCTTTGCGCCGTGACAGGCTGTCAAAGCACATTTTCAGGATGTCTGCGAATCTCATTTTTTCTGCTCCTCAGCACCCGTGGCCGCAGTCTCTTTGCTTTCAGCCGCCGCGGCTTCCGCTGCCTCCTGCTTCTCCTCGGCGAGCTCCTCTTCGTCCCACTTGTCCCAGAGCGCCTGCTCGGCCTTCTGCTTGGCCTTCTTCTTGCGGGCGCGGAGCACGATCAAAAGGACGATGAGCGCGGCGACTACCGCGATGATGACGTACTTCCACGGGAAGGTGTTCGCCGGCTCGGGGTCGATCATGCCGGGGTCGTCCGTGCCGGGGTCGGTCGGCTCATAGGCCATGGCTTCGACCGTCGCTTCAAAGACGCGCTCTTTCGTGTTGCCGTTGGAATCCTCGTAGGTGATGACGATCTTGACCTGATTCTCGCCCTCCAGCTGCGGGGTCACGGCAAAGGCGATGGTGCCGTTCTTGCCGCCGTCGATCGTGCCGACGCGCTGATAAGGCGTGGGGGAATCAATGTCACCGGAGATGGTCGCCTCAACGTTGTTGATGGCGCTCTTGCCCTTGTTGACATAGTCGATGGTCAGGCTCGTCTCCTCGCCGACGTAGCCGGTGTAGGAGCTTGTAGTCTCGCTCAGTTCAAAGCGGTCGGGCTGGTAAAGAGGAACGCTCAGCGACAGCGTGGCGTTGCCCGACTTTCTTGCGTTCTGGTCGACGTATTCATAGGTCACGTCGATCTTGACGTCCTGCGCGCTGGCGCTGATGAGCTGCGCGGCCTTCATCGGCACGGTGACGGTCTTGCTGCCGCTCGCGGCGACGGATTCAAAGTAGAACGTGTTCGTCGAGCCGTTGAGCATCAGGTCCTGACCGCCGGTGACGGTGACCATGACGTTTTCGATCTTGATGGTCTTGCTGGTGTTCGTGAACGAGAAGCTCAGGTTCGTGCTTGAGCCCGCCGCAACGGACGAACCGCCGTAGTTGTACTTCGAGAGAATGACGATGGGCGTGGGGCTCGCAATGGTCTCCTCGTCCTTCGTATCCTTGGTAACGGTGGAGAGAACGTTCACGCTGCCGCTGGCGCTGCCGCCGGTGAGCTGCGTGCCGTTGTCATAGTAGAACGACAGGCTCGCGTCGATCGTCTGCATCTGGGACTCGATCTTGTCGGGCGCCTTGACCGTCACAGTGACGGCCGTGTCGCGGCCCGCGCGGATATCGTCGAGCATGTAGTCCTGGCTGCCCATGATGAGAAGCGATCCGGAGGATTTGAGCGTCAGGATAGGGTCGCGCATGGCGGTCGTGCCGGCGTTCTGGATGTAAACGGTGATGGTCTTCGTCTCGCCCGCGGCAATAGACGTGCTCGTGCCGTCGGAGTTGAAGACGGCGCGCGGCTCGGGAATCACTTCCGGCGTCGGCTCGGGGGCGGGCGTCGGCTCGGTGTAGGGCACGCACTCGCGCACCGGAACGGTGTTGCCGTCCTGATAGCCGCCGCCGTTGCCTTCATAATAAATTGTAAAGGCAAGCTGCTTGCCGCTGTCGCCGGTGTAGGTCAGGCCGGTGAACGTAACGGTATATTCGCCGTTCTGTCCGCTTGCAACAGCGCTCGCCGTGCCGTCCTGAAAGCTGTCAAGGCCGCGCACGACGCGGATCGAATCGTTGCTGCCGTCCGTGCGGGATAAGTAGACCGTGATATCCACCGTATCGCCGGTGTAAATGCTGCTTCTGCTGGCCCGGTAGCCGGTGATCAGAAAGCTGGTTCCTGCCCGTGCCGTCGTGCCTCCGCCCGTCGCTTTGGCGACATTCACGGGCAGCAGCGCTGCGCACAGCACAAGGGCAAGGCAGAGCGAGAGCAGGGATCTTGAGATGCGTTTCATGTTCGATTTCCTCCGTTATTCGATGTAGGGTGCGGCGTCGATCTCCGCCTTGACCTGATTTTCTACGTTGCTGACGATCCTGCCGTCGATGAGCGTGACGATGCGGTCGGCATACTCGGTCATCTCCGGATCGTGGGAGACGAGCACGATCGTCTGATGGAAGCGCTTGGCAAAGCCGCGGATCATGTGCATGACCTCTTTCGTCGTCTTCGAGTCGAGGTTGCCGGTCGGCTCGTCGGCGAACACGACCTCGGGACGCGTGACGAACGCGCGTGCGATGCCCACGCGCTGCTGCTGTCCGCCGGACATCTGGTTCGGAAAGTGGTCCATGCGGTCCTTCAGTCCCACGCGGCAGAGCATTTTCTTCGCCTCCAGCAGCCGCACATCCGGGTCGATGCCCTTGAACATCAGCGGCATGGCCACGTTTTCCGCCGCCGTCAGCTCCGGCAGCAGGTTGTAGGACTGGAAGACGAAGCCGATGTGCTTCTGCCGGAAGGCGGCGAGCTGATTTTCGTTGAGCTGTGAGATCGGCACGCCGCCGATGCGCACCACGCCGCGCGTGGGCTTTTCGAGTCCCGCCAGCTGGTTGAGCAGCGTCGATTTGCCGCTGCCGGACGTGCCGAAGATGCAGCACACCTCGCCCCGCGGGATGTCGAGGTCAATATTGTGCAGTGCGACCACGTGCTCCTGCCCCATCATGTACACCTTTCGGAGCTTTCGCACCGAAATGACGGGCTTCTGGTCATTTGCCATCGCAGTTTCTCCTCAATTTTAATCTTGGGTCCATTATAATCTCATCTTATGAGGAAGTCGTTACAATCAGGCGCGATTTGGTTACAAATTATTTAAGAGTTCCTTAATTCTCGCACCGAGCCTCTTTCCTGTATTATTTAGACGGAATTTATCGAAAAATGTTTCATCCTTTTTGAAAAAAAGCGGCGGATTTTTTGATCCGCCGCTTTTTTAAGTTCATGCCGTTTTAGTTCAGCGGCACGTCGGGCACGACGTAGACCGTCATCTCTTCGCCATTTGTGTCGATGGACACGGTGTCGTCGATGGGCTGCGTCAGCGCCGCGTCCGCGTAGAGCGTGCAACCGCTGCGGCAACAGATGTTGACATACGTCCCCCTCGCCACATGGTATTCATTCACCCACCAGTCTTCGCCCCCTTCTTTCGCGGGGAGGCAGACCGTCAGCAGGCAGGCGGGTCTCGTGTCGTCCGTCGCGTACACGACATCGTTCAGAAGGTAGCGGCCTGACTTATAGGGTTCTGTTTTGTAGGGTTCATCGTAGCTCCAGTTGTAGAGTGTCGTGCCCATCTCCGTCGCGCCGCCCTCGCCGTCCGCCATATAGTCGGTCACGGACATGGCGAGAAGCTCGCCCGTCTCGGGATCGGCGTAGTAGAGGGTCGTATAGTAGTAGCCGTCCTGGTCTTCAAAGCGCGTGGTGGTCGAGAGCAGCACCGCGCCGTCCTGCTCGCTGCGCACGTCGAGCGTTTCCTCGGCGTTTTTGGCGGCGGGGTCGGCGCACTGTGGCAGTATGTCAAGGAGATACTCTGTCCCCTCGCCCGGAATGGGATAGATGTTCAGGCTTGCGTTATCGTCGCTCGTCATGCGCGTGGCGTACAGTCTGCCACACCCCTCGCTCCACAGCTCATCCTCGCCCGGGCCGCTGTTGGCGGTATAGCTGTAGTGCGAGGACATGAGGATCGTGCTGTCGCCCCCGTCCGTGTACTGCAATCTTGCGGTGTAGGCCACCTCGCCGTCCCGGTCGGTGCCCTGAATGTTCACGGTCACGGCGTCGTACTTTGCAAGCAGTACGCACGGATCGTTGACCTCGCGCAGCGTTTCGAGCGTCACGTCCATCGGCGTGTCGTCCTTGCCGCCGTTCCCATCGTCCTTGCCGTCCTGCATGCCGCAGCCCGCGAGCAGACTCATCACGCAAAGCGCGGCAATGCTTGCTTTCTTCCAGTTTTTCACCTTGGTTTCCTCCTTATTTGGGTGCGGACTCACGCCCGCATTCTAAAGCTTTTTAATGGTTCTCTTCCAGCGGCACGATGTAGACCGTCGCGCTGCCGCCGCTCGTGTCGATGCCGTCGTAGAAGTCGATGGGCTTGGTCAGCTCCCTGTCCGCATAAAGTGCGAGATCCGCACTGTCGAGGAAGAGGATGCGCGTGCCATGCGCCACGCGGATCTCGCTGACGCTCCAGCCGTTCTCCCCGACGTCCCAGCCCTTCTCCGAGCCCGGCGCGGGATAGAAGTACGTCAGATCGCAGACGTCCTCCTTGCTGTCCGTCGAAAACAGAACCTCGTTCATCACATTGCGCTCTGCTTTATAAGGCTCGTCGTAGCTCCAGCGGTAAAGCGTTGTATGCAGTTTGGATACCTCGCCGCTTTCCTTTTTGATGTAGTCGGTCACCGACGCTTCCAACACCTCATTCGTCGCAGGGTCAACGCGGTAGAGCGCCGTGTAGTAATCGCCATCGGAAGACAGATAGCGCGCGGTAACAGAGAGCAGCAGCTCGCCGTCCTGCTCGCTGCAGCTGTCGACCGTCTGCTCCACATCCTCTTCCAAAGCAGGGCATCGGGGGATCATGTCGAGAACGTACTGTTCATACTTTCCCTCAAGGTAGATGCTCAGGCTCAGATCCTCGGTGCTGTCGCTCTCCATACGCGCGGCATCCATCGCTCCGTTCGCCTGACCCCATAGCTCGGCTTTGCCGCTGGTGCTGTTTTCGGTGTACCGGCAATGATACCAGGCCAGCACATCCTCCACACCACGGGTGTACTGAAACTTCGCCGTATACGTCACGGCGTCATTCTGGTCGCTCTCCTGCACGGTCACGGTCACAGCGCCGTGCTTTTCGAGCAGGGATCGCGGATCATTCGCGGCACGGATCTGCTCGAGCGTGATCTGCGGCTCATCGGCGCTGTCGTCATCACTCAGCCCGTAGTCGCCTCCGCAGCCTGCGAGCAGCAGCGCGGCAGCAAGTGCGAGGGCACTCATTAG
>OLWL01000840.1_pt1 | contig 18918 bp, 9 predicted proteins | sample 1674151 | NCBI WGS metagenome assembly OLWL01 (sample SAMEA103958148, study PRJEB25191) | human gut metagenome
TGCTGCAAATTCTATCCTATGTGGCGCAGACAGAGCGGGAGATGATCCGCAAGCGACAGGCGGAAGGAATTGCGGCGGCCAAGGCCCGGGGCGTGAAGTTCGGGCGGAGGCCGAAAGAAAAACCGCCGGAATATCCGGCGGTTTTGAAAGCGTGGCAAAGCGGCGAATTATCCGCAAGAGCAGCGGCAAAATGCCTCGGTATTACCCATCAGACATTTCAGAGTTGGGCGAAATTTAGCGAATGACGGTAAATAAAGTAAAGATTAGTGCCCACCGCCTTTTTTAGCAAAAATTTTGGTATATGCTTGAAACTGGCAGTTTCCAATGGTATAATTATATAAACTAGAGTAGGCTTTATGACAAACGCCTTTATACTTGGCGGCCGGATAAAATTCGTGCATTGCTCTCCGCGTTTGCACATTCTGAAAATGATGATTTGTATATGAATAGCAATAATACGTAGCATTTCGAAATACATAGCACTACACCATAAAAAAGGAGAGATATCGCATGAAACAAAAACTCATCGCACTCATACTGGTACTGTGCAGCGTAGGAGCGCTGTTGGTGCCGCAGGTTATGGCTGAGGAAAAGCCGGTGAGCCGCATCGAATGGGTGCAGCAGCTGGTCAAGACCTTTGGCATGACCGTGGAGGAGGATAACTATCCCGACAACTATTACAGCGACATGGAGGAGACGTCCACGGGCTACCGCGATCTGCTGGTTGCGGTGGAGTTTGGCGTTATCGATTTGGAGGCCGGTCTGGCATTTGAGCCTGACCAGCCTGCTACCCGCGAATTTGCGGCCCACACGCTGAATTTCTGCCTGGGCTTCCAGTTGGACCAGGGAGCGGAATATACCTACGCCGAATCCGCCGAGGTCAGCTATCCGGATGACCTGCAGGTGGCCGTAAACCGCGGTTGGTTCGCCCTGCAGGACGGCAAGGTCCTGCCCCAGCAAACCGTGACCTCTACGGAGGCCGCCGCTATGCTTAAGGATGCCGCAGCAGTGATTGCCGGAGATAAGATCGATGTTAATCATGACAATTCCTTTACGTACGAAAGCGGCGTTGTGGAAATCCCTGAGTCCACGCCTGTGGAAATCAACGAGGACGGTACTATCACAGTTGTGAACCTTCCCGCTGCTGTGACGGTGGGAACAACATTTGTAATCTATCGGGACGGGTTCCCGAATGGCTATAAAGCGGTCAGTATCCGCCAAAACGGGCATACATCGGTGCTTACCGTGGAAAAGGTCGCACTTGACAGCATTTTGAGCAGTGCCGACGCAGAGGGCCGCGTGCGGAGCGACCTGGCGGATTTCGAGGCCGCAGATGGCGTGGATATTGCTTATATCTTCTCGGATGGGTCGGAGACGACGGACCGCGCGCAGGCCGCCCGGGCAACGAAGTCCATCCAGGATATTGTTTTGAACAAAACCATCAGCGGCGTTACTGTATCGGTGACCCTTTCCAAGCTGTCCCTGGACTATGCGCTTTCCGGCGGGGCGGGGCGATCTGTATCTGCCCTGGCTATTCTCAACGGTGAGGCAGCAATTTCCAGCACCATTCCTTTCTCGGCCCCGGCCTCTATTGAGTTGGGATATATCCCCGTGGGCCTTCTGGGCAGTATTACCATTACGGCCGATATCGGTGTGGACGGAACCATCACCTTGAGCTATGGCTGCGACTTCAGCATGGGCGTTTCCTATTCCAGCGCAGGTGGCTTCCGGGCCATTGCGGATTTCACCAGAGAGAGTTTTTCCCTGGCTGCGAATTTCAATGTGCATGCGGGGTTAAAGGTTGCCGCCAATATTACCAACCTTGAGTTCATTTACGGCACCATTTACGCCAGGATCGGAGCTCAGTGCAATTACATGGTAGTTCCCCACAGCGAACCGGAATATCCGGACCTGTGTGTGGGGACAGACGCCTGGATGTATGCAAACGTTGGACTTAATGTGGGTGTTTCCTGCTGGAAAATCAAAGAGTCTTACAGCAAACAGATAGACATCTGGAGCCGGAGCAATAGTCCCATCCGCACTGTCTCCCACCTTGAGGACAATGTTTGGGTTCCCTCTTGCACCTGTGACACCACTGGTGTGTTTGGGCGCTATTTCACTCCCATCAACTCACGGTATTACAACGACGGCCGCCGCGATGTGGTGAATATGCCCACATATACATACACCGTCGATGGGAATGGAAACGCCACGATTACCGGCTACAGCGGCGGCGTGGCGGCGCTGTTCATCCCCGAAACCATTGACGGACACACCGTGACGGCAATTGGTAATAGAGCTTTCAAGGGCAACTTACGGCTGGCTGCAGTAACGATTCCGGACACGGTAACGGAGATTGGGCAGGATGCGTTCAGTGGCTGCCGTAACTTGACGTCCGTGTCATTGAGCAATAATTTGGACAGCATATATGAGTCGGCATTCGAATCAACTGCCATAAGTACGCTATCGCTTCCAAGCAAATTAACGAGATTGGATCGAAAAGCATTTGCAAATTGCACCAATCTGCAGCATGTTTCTATTCCTGCAACATTAACGACTACAACATATGGCACGATAAGTGATGATTGGAATGGCCCGTTTAATGGCTGCAGCAGTCTGAATTCTGTATCTTTCGCAGAAGGAATAACTTCAATTCTTTCGCACTTATTTGAAAACTGTAATGGAATAAGGGAAATCAAAATTCCAGATGGCGTGGCATTGATTGGAGAAAATGCATTTAAAAATTCCACTCTTACTTCTATAGATATCCCGGGTAGTGTGACGAGTATTGAGAGTAAAGCATTTAATAGTTGTGCAAATTTGATATCCATAAAGCTGCCAGACTCTGTAACCGCTATGGGCACGGCCGTGTTTGAGGGCTGCAGCAATCTCACAGACGTGACGCTTCCCGGCACACGAATGAACATCATGGCCGATACCTTTAAGAACTGCACATCACTGAAAAAGATTGTGCTGCCGGAAACTGTGCAGTATATCCGGAGCGGTGCATTCAGCAACTGCATCGCCTTGAAGGAGATCGTATGGAGCAAGGCTCCGGAGCTCATCGATTCTAATGCGTTCTACAATTGCGACGCCATCACGGAAATGGACATCCCGGCCACGGTTACCTCTGTGGGTTATCAGGCGTTTTACGACTGCGATGGGCTGACAAAAATCACCATCCCCGACAGCGTGACGTCGCTGGGCGATTCCGTGTTCTATGACTGCGACGCTCTGACGGATGTGAAGCTGGGCGCCGGCATCACGACCATCCCCGCCTCCGCTTTCCGGCACTGCGACGCACTGGAGCAGCTGACGGTGCCCCGGCGCGTGACAGCCATCAAGGACAACGCCTTCAAGGATTCTGTCAAGTTCAGCTCCATTACCATCCCCCGCAGCGTCACCAGCATTTCCGCCAACGCTTTCAGCTACCTGGACAAGCTGACGATTTACGGCGTGGCCGGAACATATGCCGAGACCTTCGCCAAAACCAACAGCATCAAATTCGTGGACCGGCAGGTCTCTGCCACCTCTGCCAGCCTGGATCAGACGGCCCTGACCCTGAACAAGGGTGCCTCCGGCCAACTGATGCTGACGGTAACGCCGGAGGACTTCACCGACGAGGTGGTTTGGAAAAGCAGCGACACCGCTGTGGTGACGGTCAGCGATACCGGCCTGGTGAAAGCCGTGGGCGTGGGCACCGCCACCATCAAGGTCAGTGTGGGCAAGGCCAGCGCCAGCTGCAAGGTAACGGTGCTGCAGCCTGTGACCAGCATTTCCCTGAACCGGTCCTCGCTGACGATGGAGGCAACGGATACATTCCAGCTTCAGGCCAGCGTGTATCCCTCCAATGCCGCCGATCAACGGGTCCAGTGGACCAGCTCCGATCCCGCCGTGGCGTCCGTGGATGAAAACGGTCTGGTGACGGCGCTGAAAAAAGGTACGTCTACCGTTACGGCCGCCGCACTGGACGGCAGCGGCGTGACGAGGACCTGCCAGGTTACCGTCAGCAACACCGCTTATATCTGCACCCAGCCGGAGCAGATGGAGAGTCCCCACGATTATCCGGACAGCTGCACGGATGTCTGGCTGTACACCAGCCCCGGGGCACAGAAGCTGTATGTGACCTTCGATGAGCGGACCCGCATGGAGGACGGCTTCGACTATTTGTACATTTATGATGGAAACGGGCAGCAGATCGGCAAATACACCGGCACAGAGCTGGCCGGAACCACCGTCACGGTCCCCGGTGATATGGTGAAGATTCAGATAAACAGCGACGGTTCCGGCAGCGAGTGGGGCTTCAAGGTTACGGGCATCCGGGCAGAGGCCTCCGCGGTAGTTGTGAACCCCATCGGTGGGGACAATGCGCCGGCGTGCCAGGTAGACGGGCAGACGCTGACGGTGACCTGCGACCGAGCCTGCGTGGCGGCGTATAAGGATGCGGATGGGAACTACGTCCGCCTGATCCCCACCGCCAACGCCAACGGCAGCTACAGCTATACCCTACCTGAGGGTGTGGCGGAGGTCACTGTGGCGGTGCGGGGCGACCTGGATGGGGACGGCAAGCTTACGGCCAAGGAGGCACGGCGGGTCATGACAGCCGTTACCCGCGCCGACAGTCTGGACGCTCTGCAAATGCTCTGCGCCGACCTCAACGGCGACGGGAAGATCAGTGCCATGGAAGCCCGGCAGGTCCTCTCTGCCGTCACCAATAGCGCCTCCGTGAAGTGGTGAGCATCTCCGCCGCACCGGAGAGAACCGTCTTGCCGATGCGGCGGAAAAAAATATAAGGAGGAAAGAAAATGAAACGATTGTTATCCTGGCTGCTGGCGGCACTGATGCTGCTGACCATGCTGCCCACCGCTGGCTGGGCGGACGACACTGCGTCCGGCACCTGCGGCGAAAATCTGACCTGGACACTGTCCGACGACGGAGTCCTGACTATCTCCGGCACAGGGGATATGACGGACTACTATAGCTACCCGGAATTCGCACCCTGGCATGAATATGCCGATCGTATCCAGACGGTCATAATAGGCAATGGCGTGATTGGCATTGGGAGCTATGCTTTTTCCGATTGCAGTTCCCTGACCAGTGTGAGTATTCCGGACAGCGTGACCAGCATTGGGTACTATGCCTTTTACGGCTGCAGTTCCCTGACCAGTGTGACAATTCCGGACAGTGTGACCAGCATTGGGAGCGGTGCCTTCGAGAACTGCGGCTCTCTGACCAACGTAAATATTCCAAATGGCGTGACTTACATTGGGTACGGTACCTTTAGCGGCTGCAGTTCCTTGACCGGTGTGACAATCCCTAACAGCGTAACCGACATTGGGCAGCGGGTCTTTTACGGCTGTAGTTCCCTGACCAGTGTGACAATCCCGAGCGGTGTGACCAGCATTGAAAACTATACCTTTTGCGACTGCAGCGCCCTGACCAGTGTGAGCATTCCAGACAGTGTGACCAGCATTGGGTGGGGAGCCTTTTACGGTTGTAGTTCTTTGACCAGCGTGAGCATCCCAAATGGTGTGACCAGCATTGGTGGCGATGCCTTTAGCGGCTGCAGTTCCCTGACCAGTGTGAATATTCCGGACGGTGTGACCAGCATTGAGAGGGATACCTTTAGAGACTGCAGCTCTCTGACCAGTGTGAACATTCCAAACGGTGTGACTAGTATTGGGAACTGTGCCTTTGAGGGCTGCAGTTCTCTGGCCAGTGTGACAATCCCAAACAGTGTGACCAGTATCGGAGACTATGCCTTTAGAGGCTGCAGTTTTCTGACCAGTGTGAACATTCCAGAGGATGTGACTATAATCGGAGACTGTGCTTTTGCGAATTGCAAAGCTCTGACGAATATTGCTTGGCCGGGACAACTCACAGCAATTGGAGCAGGGGTCGTTGATGGATCGGCCTACTACAATAACGCTGATAACTGGGTGGAAAACATCCTGTATGCAGGGCCGTATCTAATCTCAGTGGCAGGCGAAGATTCTGCCGCAAGCTATACGGTCCGAGCTGGAACTCGCATAATGGCAAACGAAGCATTTTCTGGCTTAAAAACCATGACAGACATAACTCTGCCCCAGGGACTGGCTGCTATTCCAGCCGGAACATTTCAAGGCTGTACATCACTGGGAAAAATCAATATTCCGGACAGTGTAACGGATATAACATACCTATCCTTTGCTAATTGTACATCGCTGAAGGAAATCGAGTTGCCGGAAAGTATTACAGGAATCGGAGTCTGGGCTTTTTACAGCTGCGAATCCCTGGTTAATATAAGGATTCCGGACAGTGTGACTAGTATTGGGAGCGGTGCTTTTAGCGGCTGCAGTTCCCTGAGCAGCGTAAATATTCCAGAGGGTGTAACCAGCATTGGGAACAGTGCCTTTAGCGACTGCTGTTCCCTGATCACCATAAATATTCCGGACAGTGTGACCAGCATTGGAGGGAGCACCTTTTATAACTGCAGTTCCCTAAAAAGCGTGGACATTCCGGATGGTGTAACCAACATATTAGACTACGCCTTTTACGGCTGCAGTTCCCTGACCGGTTTGAATATTCCAAGCAGTGTAGCGAATATTGGATACAGTGCGTTTGACGGCTGCACCAGTCTTCAGGATGTCTATTACCCCGGAACAGAGGAGCAGTGGCAGAAAATAGAAATCAGTAACTACAACGAGCCGCTGCTGAATGCCACCATTCATTTCGGCCGGACAGGTCCTGTGGAATTGAATGTTATCGGTGGGGAGAACGCGCCGGCATGTCGGGTGGACGGGCAGACGCTGATGGTGACCTGTGACCGGGCCTGCGTGGCGGCGTATAAGGACGCGGATGGGAACTACGTTCGCCTGACCCCCACCGCCAACGCCGACGGCAGCTACAGCTATACCCTGCCTGAGGGCGTGTCGGAGGTCACTGTGGCAGTGCGCGGCGACCTGGACGGCGACGGCAAGCTTACGGCCAAGGAGGCCCGGCAGGTCATGACAGCCGTTACCCGCACCGACGGCCTGGACGCTCTGCAAATGCTCTGCGCCGACCTCAATGGCGACGGGAAGATCAGCGCCATGGAAGCCCGGCAGATCCTCTCCGCCGTCACCAACAGTGCCGCTGTGAAGTGGTGAGCGGCAGCTTCCACCCATGTAAAACTGTCCAACACACGCGGAAAGCGTGTTGGAAAATAACAGAAAGGAAGATCACAGCATGAAACACCTGAGCAAGCGATTGTTGGCATTGCTGCTGGTGGTACTGCTGAGCGTTTCGCTCTGCGTGCCGGCACTGGCGGCCAACGAAAGCAACAACCGAGGGGCCGTCTTCTCGGCTGAGTTGGACAAGCCGACTGTCTATGTGTCCGATCAGGAACAGACCGTCATCGTCTCCATCAAGGTCAATCAGAAGATCACCCTGGACTCCTTTGAGGCCAACGTCGTCGAGGAAGGCGGCATCAAGGGAACCGCTGTCTCGTCGCAGGACCTGCCCGGTTTCCAGATCGGCAGCGGTAAGGTCGCGTGGATGTCCTTTACCCCGGACAACTACGAGACAGACCACATCTGCGACATTACCTTCACCATCCCGGCAAACACGCCTGCGGGAACGTATACGCTTGGCCTGAAGACCCTTCTGATCACAGCGGATATTTTCCAGGGCAGCGACGAGTACTGGGAGGATACGGCGGTAGCCACTGCCACGCTGACCATTACATGCCCCCACACCGCGAAAACGGAGCATCCGGCAGTTGCCGCTACCTGCACTGAGCCGGGCAGCGAGGTGTACTACACCTGCGATGCCTGCGGCCAGATGCTGGATAAGGATGGCAACGCCATTGATGCGATCCCCGTTGTCGATGCCCTGGGCCACGACAGCCGGCACCATGATCGCGTGGAGCCTACCCACGAGGAAAACGGCAACATCGAGTATTGGACCTGCGCCCGCTGCGGCAAGTTCTTCAGCGATCAGGCCTGCACCAAGGAGATCACAGAGGCGGACACCATTCTGCCCGCCCAGGGCCACAACTACAGCAAGAATTGGTCCAGTGACGCGGAAAATCATTGGCACGCCTGCGACTGCGGCAGCAAGACGGATGTGGCCGCTCATGACTTCCAGTGGGTAATCGACAGAGAGCCCACCGAGGAAAGCACCGGCATGAAGCATGAGGAGTGCACCGTCTGCCAGTATGCCAAGGAGGGCGTGGAGATTCCCAAGCTGGATCACACCCACAACATGATCCATCATGACGCTGTGCCCGCCACCTGCACGAACGATGGTACCGTAGAGTATTGGCACTGCACCAAGTGCGGCAAGGATTACAGCGATGCTGCCGGTGCACTGGAGCTGACGTCTCTGGTGGCTCCTGCTCTGGGCCACGATTGGGATCAGTGGATCGAGGACACGGCTGCCACCTGCACGGAAAAGGGCCTGAGACATCATACCTGCCTGCGCTGCCAGACCACGGAGGAGGAAGTCCTTGAGGCTCTGGGTCATGACATGACCCACCATGCCGCCAAGGCTGCCACCTGCGTTGCAGAGGGCAACATCGAATACTGGACCTGCGCCCGCTGCCAGAAGAGCTTCGCTGACGAAGCTGGTACCCGTGAGGTGCAGAATGTGACGCTGCCGGTGGACCCCGACAACCATGCCGGAAACACCGAGGTGCGGGGTCAGAAGACTGCCACCTGCACCGAGGATGGCTACAGCGGCGATACCTGGTGCCTGGACTGCGGTAAAAAGATCGCTGACGGTCAGGTTATCAAGGCTCTGGGCCACGACATGACCCACCATGCCGCCAAGGCTGCCACCTGCACCGAAGATGGCAACACGGAATACTGGAGCTGTGCTCGCTGCCAGAAGAACTTCACTGATGAGGTCGGTGAAAAAGAGGCTGCTGATGTGACGATCCCCGCCACCGGTCACCATTGGGATGAGGGGAAGATCACCAAGGAGGCCACTGCAGCAGAGACGGGCGAAAAAACCTTCACTTGCACCATCTGCGGTGTGACCCGCACAGAGACCATTCCCGCGACCGGCGAGCCCGATCAACCCGCCAAGCCCGATCAACCCACGACTCCGAAAACCGGAGATGCCGGCGTAGTCCTCTATGCCGCCATGGCCGTCCTGGCAACGATGGGCGGGGCAGTGGTGCTGAACAAGAAAAAGCACACCGTATAACATAACGCAGTAAGGAAATCGTTGGGTTTCCAAGATAGCGGAAAAGGGAACACCCAGTGCAAAAGCCCTGATCTGGGTGTTCCCTTTCTGTATTTTCAGATTTCGGAGGAAATTATGCTGTTTCAGACATTGCTCGGCCCCCTTGCCCGCAAGCTCCTGCTGTATGGGGCGATCTGCCTGGTAAACGGTGTTCTGGGGTGGCTTATTCTGCATAGGCGGAAGGCCGCCGTGCCGGGCGATGCAAAATCGCTGGCATGGCTGGGATTCGTACTTCCCTTTGCCTCCGGCGGTTTTTATTCATTTGCCGCTGTTCCGGTAGGTATTTACCTGGTTTGGTACATCGCGTCTGCATTCAAAAGAAACGGTCAGCTCACGTTCCGCTGGAATTTATCAACTGTGGCGATTTTGCTGCTGCCGCTGGCCTATGCGTGCAGCGTGGCCTGGGCCGCAGACAAGGGAATGGCTCCGTTTGGCTTTGTACACACATTTTCGTTGCTTTTGTATGTATTGGCCCTGTTACAAGTTGCTCCGGGAGAACGCGATTCCGTTTACGCACTGCTTCCCTGGGGAGCGGGGGAAATGGTATTGCTGAGTTTTCTGATGGGAAAGATCCCCGGCCTGCAGGATATGGTTCTGGTGAATCAGCGTCTGGCCGGTTTTTTTGAATATCCGAATACCTTCGCGGTGTTTCTGATTGCCGCACTGGTGCTGGTCTGCACACAGCAGAATCGCTCCTGGTGCGAATACACCCTCTGCGCGTTACTGATTTTCGGTGTATTGGAAAGCGGCAGCCGCGGGGCTATGTTGCTCCTGGTGGCAGTACTGGCGGCAATTGGCATAGTGAGTCGCAGCGGGAAGCGTGCTCTTCTCTTATTCTGCTGCCTGACAGCAGCCGCAGGGCTGTATGCCGTGCTGACATATTTCCTCAGTGGGGGTGAGCATTACGACCCGGCTGCGGCTGGTTCCAGTACCTTGCTGGGACGCATACTGTATGCAAAGGACCTGCTTCCTGTTATTTTGAAGCAACCCTTTGGCGTAGGCTATATGGGCTATTATGCCTTGCAGGGAAGCTTCCAGCACGGTGTTTACAGCGTGGCCTATGTGCACAATGAATTGTTGCAGCTGCTGATCGACGTGGGATGGCTCCCAGCTGGCCTTTGCGCTGCCGCGGGTATACACGGGATTTTCAGCCGATCGGCATCCATGCGCCAGCGTATGCTGTTGGTCGTGTTGCTGGGACATGCGCTGGTTGACTTTGACCTGCAATTTCTGGCGATTTGGCTTCTTCTGCTGCCTGCGCTGCAAATAGACGGTGGGAAGTGCTGCCGGCTTCGAAGAACGGGAGCCATGTCTGTCACACTTCTGGCCTACTGCTTTCTTGCTGTGAGCTTCTGGCTCAGCATAGGGGACCTCCTGTTTTTGACGGGCAACGCACAGGCCGCTTTACGGGTTACGCCGTTTTACACGCGGGCGCTGGAAAAACAGCTTACCACCCTGGATGACGCGGAGCAGCTGAACGCGGTGGCGGACCAGCTGCTGGTGTGCAGCCCATACTCAGCGCTGGGCCATGATGCCAAGGCCAACGCAGCGTATGCGTCGGGGAATATACGAGCCATGATGCAGGAGAAGGAGTCGGCCATTGCCTGCAGCCGTTATACGCTTGCCGAATACGGCGACTATTTTCAAAAGCTGTATACGGCCATGCTGTTTTATTGGCAGTCGGGAGATGACGCCAGCGCGCAGGTTTGCCGGGAAAAGCTGCTGGCTATACCGGATATGCTGGAGGAGGTGCGCCGCAGCACGGATCCGCTGGGCTGGAAAATCGCCAATCAACCGCAGCTGACCTTACCGGAGGAATACCTGGATATTCTGGAAAAGCTGAGGAGGGGTTAGAAATATAGAAACCTTGACGCGCGCATGCTGCTGTCCGGCGGCGTGTGCGGCAAGGTCTGAAAAAGTGGAATAGCCTTCTTTGGCTCCACTCAGACGCTGATCACTTGAGAAACATATATAATCTTGGAGGAACGCAAATGAAAAGACTTGTTAGTGCACTGCTGTGCCTATGCATACTGCTGACACTGCTGCCCGTGAGCGCAATGGCTGCGGAAAATGTCTCCAGTGGCAGCTGCGGCGACAATCTGACTTGGGAATTGGATGCGGAGGGTACACTGACGATTTCTGGGACGGGGGATATGTGGGATTACACCCGGCAAGAAAAAACACCATGGGCGTCAAGTCACTCGAGTATAAAAGAAGTAATTCTAAAAAATGGCGTGGCGAGCATTGGGAGTGAGGCGTTTTCTTACTGCAGCAGCTTGACGAGTGTGACCATTCCGAATAGTGTAACGAGCATTGGGGACGCTGTATTCAATGGTTGCAAGGGCTTGATGAGCATAACGATTCCCAATGGCGTGACGAGCATTGGGGACGGTGCATTCTGTGGCTGCAGTAGTTTGACGAGTGTAATCATTCCGAATAGTGTGACGAGCATCGGGAGAGATGCATTCTGTGACTGTAGCAGTTTAACGAGTGTGAAAATTCCGAATAGTGTGACCTATATCGGGATGTATGCATTCTGTGGCTGCAGCAGCTTAACGAGCGTGACGATTCCAAATAGTGTGACCTACATTAGGACCTACGCTTTCGCTGGCTGCAGTAGCTTAACGAGCGTGACGATTCCCAATAGTGTAAACATCATCGGGAATAGCGCATTTTCTGGCTGCAGTAGCTTAACGAGCGTGGCGATTCCGAATAGTGTGACCCACATCGAGAATTATGCATTCCGTGGCTGCAGTAGCTTGACGAGCGTGACGATTCCCAATAGTGTGACCCATATCGGGAGTAAGGCATTCTGTGACTGCAGCAGTTTAACGAGTGTGGCGATTCCAAATAGTGTGACAAGCATTGGGAACAGTGCTTTTGACTACTGCAACAATCTAAAGGAGGTATATATAACAGATATTGCGGCATGGTGTAAAATCGTTTTTGAGGTGTATCCATCAAATCCATTGTATTATGCTCATAATCTGTATGTGAACGGCACACTTGTAACGGATTTGGTGATCCCGGATGGCGTGGCGAGCATTGGAAACGGTGCATTCATTCACTGTAGCAACTTGACGAGTGTGACAATTCCGAATAGCGTGACGAGCATTGGGCACAATGCATTCAGTAGTTGCAGTAGCTTGACGAGCGTAATTATTCCGAATAGTGTAACGAGCATTGGGAACAATGCTTTCGGCTACTGCAACAATCTAAAGGAGGTGCACATCACAGATATTGCGACATGGTGTAAAATTAATTTTGGATTGTGTTGTTCAGCAAATCCATTGTATTATGCTCATAATCTGTATGTGAATGGCATACTTGTAACAGATTTGGTGATTCCAGATGATGTGACGAGCATTAAGCCCAATGCATTCTGTGGCTACACAGGTTCGAGTGTGATGATACCGAATAGTGTGACGAGCATTGGAGAATATGCATTCTCTGGCTGCAGCGGCTTGACAAGCGTGACGATTCCAAATAGCGTGACTAGTATGGGGTCCAAAGTATTCTATGGTTGTGATAATCTAACAGCTCTTGCGATGCTGAATCCAGAGTGCGAAATATATGAAGATAAAGACACTCTTGGTTCTCCCACACAGACCACGATTTATGGCTACATCGACTCCACGGCGCGGGATTATGCGGAAAAGTATGGCTACACCTTCAAGACCCTTGACCAGTGTCCGTGGGATCCGGGAATGGAGGCTCGGGATAATCTTCTCCGGATCGTCAAGATCACACCCAACCACGCCACGATCCGCCCCAATACTAAGATTGAAATACTGTTCAATAAGGAAGTCGAATTCGGCCTGGGAACTATCAACCTGCGGGATGGGGATGACAACATTGTTGCGCAATACCTAACGACTGCCAGTGCGAGCAATATTTCTATTGATGGGAAAAAGGTTACCATTGACATTTCTGAGTGGAACCTGAAGGACGGTGCCTATACGGCGACCATCACTCCACGGGCCTTTAAGACAAAGGATGGAATTTACTTTTTCGGCCTGAACGATAAGACGGAATGGGAGTTTGATGTTTGCAGCTACGCAGATGAAGATGATGTTTTGGATTATTCCAAAAAGGGGATCCTGTTTTGGAGGCGAGATGACCCCACTAAGCCCGGCATCCCCGACGGCACCGACGATCAGTATGCCGAAATCTTGCTCCGTTGGGCAAAAGAAAATGGAATCAGTAATCTGACCAAGGAGAAGGCGCTTGCCATTCTGGATCAGCCGATGTACCTGCCGGTGACAGATATGAACGGGGCAACAGTGCTGCTGAACGATAAGCAGACAACGGTGCGGCAGGCTCTGGAGGATATTCTGTTTTTTGACAGTCTGAAGCCGTTTGCCACAGGGATCGACGATGCACTGGGCGAGGTTACAGAGTACAAGGGTAGTATCAATCAAAATATAATTCGTCAGGAGACAGATCTGTATGAGAAGATCATCAGTTGGTATCCGCAAATCAACAAATATCTGAAGAAGAGAAGCGAATGCAGCCCGTTTTACTCCAGCGCGGCGGCCTTGGCCTATCAAACACTGCTGACCGCAGCCGATGCAGCCGGAGGAACGGTGTATTCCTATGCAAAGCCTTTGCTGAAGGCAACACTTGATACAAGCATAGCGCAAGAGTCCTATGCGGGCCTGACCCAATATGCAGATTATATTGATTTTAAGAACGCTACAAAAAATCTTAGCACACTGGTAAAGACCTTGAAGGCCGAAGGCAAAGCGGTGTATCTCGCAAAAACAGACACCGGTCTGTCAAGTGCCAAGGTCATCGTTCGCTTAGGTGTGGACCTGCTGCGGGATACCTTCAAGGATAGTGACAACAAAATTTTGAAGGAGGTAAGCACCGCATGGGACAACATCGACACATCTATGACGGCAGGGAAGCTTTGTGCATTTCTTGGAAACAGCATTGGCGCATTCCCGATGATTATTGAGCTGTATAACAAGCTGGAGACGCGTGCGAAACACATGAATGCTGCGTTCTATTTTATCTCTGATTATTATATTCAAGATAAATACCCGGACTTTTATAACCAAATGTTTGATGACACGGGATTTCCTGACCAAACGAAGAAAAGCATGTTTTCTTTGCTGTATAGTGGAATTTCGAAGGATGACCCCGTCCTCAGCAACTGGTTTAAATATTTTCTGACATCGGGAGAGGACACGTATCGAGACAAATGCAGGCAACTGCGGTTCGACCTTGTAAACTACATCATGCTTTTGCAATATGCGCAGGAGTTTGATGCAGATACCGCGAAGAACGCTCTGGTCCGATATGTCAGTGCAGAGTGCAGCAGCAAAAAAACGACCCAGTTCAATACATCATGCCCTGTGATGGTAGAGGTTTATAATGCAGCCACCAACTCTCTGGTAGCATCTTTGTCCAGTGAGGACACTGCGCTGCCCTCCAGCGAGTACGGGACGATGTACTTACTGGGCGAAAACAACGAAACCAAGTGCTTTGTTCTCAACTCAGATGCATATTATGCCAAGATTATTCCATATGGCGATGGCACGATGAGCATTTCTGTGGTCACAACAGATGAAAATGGCACAGTTAGCGGTAAGGCATTCCGGGATGTTCAGTTGACCAGCGGCGTAGGGTTTGAACTGAATCTTGATGACATGGAGGAGGGCCTAAAAACAGACACAGGTGCTACCATTGAAAAGGATGGGTACATACCGGTGACAGGTATTGACATTTGGGGAGCAGGCGAACTTGCAATTGGGGCCGCAGAAAAACTATCTGCGAAAGTTTATCCTATCATTGCAACTAATCAACGCCTCACATGGAAGTCCTCCAATGAAGCAGTGGCAACCGTGGATGAAAATGGCGTTGTGACTGGTGTGGCAGAGGGAACGGTGATTCTTTCCGCAAGTTCAGAAGACGGCATTACAGAAAATCATACTATAACGATTTATACGCCGGCTACTGGCTTGGAGTTGAATACGGAATCGCTGTCGATGGTTGTGGAAGAAACCTATGCAGTATCGGCTTCGGTATCTGGTAATGCTACGCATAAGGTCCAATGGAGCACCAGCGATATGAACATTGTAACAGTAACGGAAGACGGAGGACTGACTGCCAGGGCACCGGGACAGGCAACTGTTACTGCACAGATCGACGGACTGCAGGCGGAAGTGCTTGTAACGGTTTATGCGGCCGCCCTGGAAGCGAAAATGTATCAGCTCGATCTCGGCGGAAATGCGGTCAGCTTGGAGATATATAACCATTCTGCCGCAGACAGAATTGAGGATATGGCCTATATTGCCATTTATGAAAGCGGCCAGCAAATCGGCTTGAGTACATTGTCTATTCACCTGCCTGCAAATAGTAGTGTAAGAGAGAAAATCGAACTCCCTGAATTTGTGCCGGAAAAGACTTATTCTTTGGTTTTCTATCCGATTGGTCATGACACAGCAACGCAGGAACTGATTCTTGTCAACGGTGCCTATGCGGTTTATACGTCAACGGAATCCGCTGCCGCAGAGTTACAGGACTGCCAAAAGGATACTGTTACCTGTGAAGATGTAATCGATGGGGAAACGTATACCTTGTATGCGCTGACAGATGACAGTGGTGTTCCGAGCGAAGATAATATTGCGTATATTGCCAGAAAAACGGCAGAGAAAGATCAGATAGACTTTGTGATATGCCCCAATGACGATAACGACATGTGTTATGTGTATCTATCTGACAAAACGGGCGTGCTGAGACGGGTTACGGCAATCAATTTTGCTCTAAAGCACGCATATAATGAAAAACATATCTGCACCCTGTGTGGTGCTGAAGATTCTGTTGCGGAAATTATACTATCGACGTTACCTACCAAAACTTCCTATATGGTAGATAGAGACATGTTGGATGTAAGTGGTGGTAGGATAATGCTTCGCTATAACGGAGGGACCACAGAGGAAACAGATTTGACAGCAGATATGATTTCTGGATTTGACAATACTATATTGGGAAAGCAAACCTTGACAGTGACTGTGAACAATGCAAGCATTACTTTTGACATTGAAATTGTTGAGATGCCGGTTTCATATGTGACCGTTGAGGGAGACAAAATAGTATTGTATTACAATGACGGTATTACTGTAGAAACATCGCTGAAAGAAGGGATTGTATCTCATTTTAACATTTCAGAAACTGGTGATAAAACATTGACTCTGTTCAGCAAAAATGCTTGTGTAGTAGCTTATGTGAATGCAACCGGAGACTATGTGCGATTGAAAGCATCTGCTGGGGAGGATGGGAGCTACCAGTATATAATACCTGTTGACATCACAGAAGTGACAGTGGCCGTGAAGGGTGACTTGAACAGCGATGGACAGTTGACGGTCAGAGAGGCAAGGCAACTTTTGAGAGCGTCCATGGATTCAGATTTTCTGACAAAAAAACAGTTTATGTGCGCGGATTTGGATGGAGATGGTTCCATTTCGGTTCGAGAGGCCAGAGTTCTGTTGAAAGCATCCACCGACAGCACATCAATCACTTGGTAAGTAGCCTACTTTTGTTGGAGACAATTGCTCTGAACAATTCGGCAAACAATGAGATTTTTGCGTTTACTAAATTCAGCAAACTTAGGGGATAGCGTTCGGCTAAGCGCCAAATTCGCCGAGATCCGCTAGGCTTACATAGAATTTGTCAAAATCTAGGAACGGAAAAGATAATGTACAATAACTTGCGCAAATTGAAAAGAGTATGAAGAAAGACATAGCTTGCAGGCTCTGGTAGAATGAAGTCACGACACACCATTCTGAAAGGAGACAGCAAACTATGTCCGAGAAAATTGTACAGCTGAATGAGGAAATTATCAAGGGGCAGCTCAAAGAATTAGTTCGCAGCAGCGTAGAAGAAACCCCCGAACGAGCTGCTGGAAAAAGAGGCGGAGTCGTTGACGCAGGCGGCCCGCTACGAGCGTAGCGAGGCCCGTCAGGGCTACCGCAGCGGCCACTACGACCGGAATTTCACCACGACCTCCGGCGACGTCACGCTCCATATACCGCGGCTCAAGGGCATATCCTTCGAGACTGCCATCATCGAGCGGTATCGCCGCCGGGAGAGCAGTGTGGAGGAGGCCCTCATCGAGATGTACTTGGCAGGCGTTTCCGTGCGCCGTGTGGAGGATATCACCGAGGCACTGTGGGGCAGCAAGGTTTCGCCCGCTACCATCAGCGAGCTGAACAAGAAAGCCTATGTCCACATCGAGGACTGGCGGAACCGCCCCTTGCAGGGTGGACGCTATCCATACGTCTACGTGGACGGTATCTACCTGCGCCGCAACTGGGGCGGAGAGTATGAAAATGTTGCTGTTTTGGCGACTATTGCCGTGAATGAGGACGGTTTTCGTGAGGTTTTAGGTGCCGCCGAGGGCATGAAAGAGGACAAGACCAGCTGGGTCAATTTCTTTCAGTGGCTTCGCGGACGCGGCTTGGACGGCGTAAAGCTCATCGTCGGGGACAAGTGCATGGGGATGCTGGAGGCCGTGGGCGAGGTGTTTCTGGACGCCAAATATTAGCGCTGCACGGTGCATTTCTACCGCAACGTTTTCTCCGTTGTGCCCAAATCCAAGGTCAAAATTGTGGCAAAAATGCTCAAGGCGATCCACGCCCAGGAGAGCAAAAAGGCGTCCCGCGAGAAGGCGAAAGCCGTGGTTGCCGAGTTGCGCGCCATGAAGCTGAAGGAGGCTGCCAAGAAGGTCGAGGACGGCATTGAGGAGACACTGACCTACTGTGACTTCCCCAGCGAACACTGGACGCGCATCCGTACCAACAACGCGATCGAGCGGCTGAACCGTGAGATCCGCCGCAGGACGCGGGTGGTGGGGACGATCCCTGACGGCAACTCCGCTCTGATGCTGGTCTGCGCGAGGCTTCGCCACGTGGCGGGCACTCAGTGGGGCAGCAAGAAATACATGAACATGAAGCACTTGGAGGCGGCTCTAGACGACGCCTCTATTGCTGGCTGACTTCATTCAGCCGGAGCCTGCAAATAATTTTGCGCATAAACCTTGACGGCACCGTTGGGAGAGCCAGTGGAGGGGCCTCATAGGTAAGCTGTTGGAGCGGCGGTTGTGGACCGCAAGCTGCTTTGCGAAATCGTCCAGAGAATAGAATGCGTGGCAGGAATAGAAGCGTTTCTGGTCCTCACGGTGGCTGCGCTCCACCTTACCGTTGTGCCGCGGAGTATACGGGCGAATCAGCTTATGCCGGATGCCCAGCTCAGCAGCCGTCCGCTGAAACAGAGACGGCAGCTCGCGCTTCCTGCTGGAGAAGCGGTTGGTAAACTCGAAACCGTTGTCCGTCTGGACACACTCCACCTTGATCCCGCGGCGTGCATACCACGCGGTCAGTCTGCGCAGGAAATCAGCCGAAGAATAGGTGGACTGCTCCGGATAGGCGGCGAGGAAGCGCAGGCGCGTGAACTCGTCGATGGCGGTGTACTGGAACAGCCGAAGCTCCGGATCCGCGATGCACTTGCGCGGCACGACCTTCACATCTACCTGCACGCGCTCTCCGGGACGGGTCATCTGCTCGTAAGGCTTGGGTTTGTATGTATTTTTCGGCTTTTCGGCAGGAAACAACCCCATTTTACGCATGACACGGAACAGACTCTCCGGGCAACGGGTGTAGCCGCGCTTCCGCAGACGGTGCCACAGCTCGATCATGCCCAGCGACG
>OLWL01000852.1_pt1 | contig 18755 bp, 15 predicted proteins | sample 1674151 | NCBI WGS metagenome assembly OLWL01 (sample SAMEA103958148, study PRJEB25191) | human gut metagenome
CCCTCACTCTAGCTGTCAGGACAGCAAGCAAGAGCATAAATCACTATAATCTAATCACTAATCACTATTTATTGAAACGTACCTTACTCAGCCACTTATTCGTCAGTCCGTCCTGCTTAACAGGCTCCAGATAGCTGCTGTTAAGCCAGATTTTATCTGCATCGGCAGCAGCCTCGTCAAAGCCACGCGGAAAGATGAACATGTAGCCTGTAGCGTTTTCCTGCGCTATCGCCTGCACCTGCTCGCTTGTCAAAAGCCATTCCATAACCTTCAGGCCCTGCAAATCATCGGCGGTATTCTTAAACAGGCCTACGCAGAAAAGATTTACCGGCGTGCCTTCCTTGGGATAGACAACATAAGCGGGAAATTTATTTTCCAGATATTTAAAAACATAGCTTTGTCTGGTAATAGCCACATCCGCATCACCTACCGCCGCCATGCGCACAGGTGTAAAGGGAAACTTGGAATATTGCCCGATAAAGCGGTTGATATTGCCTAAATACTCCAGCGATTCATCCTCGCCGAAGCGGTCTGCCAGACCTGCCAGAAAGTTTTGCGTGCTGTTGCTGTCGGATAAATTTTCCAGAGCAATACGCAGCTGCTCTTTTCCTGCCAAATCCTGCCAGCTGCAGATATTGGCCTGACCGACAGTACGTGCATACTGCTGATTGACCAGAAAAACTATCGGATCATAGAAAACGCCGTACCAGTTCAAATCTGCGTCACGGAACTTCTGCGGCAGTCTGTCGCCATCGGCAAAGGCCACAGGCTTCAGGCTTCCCTGACGCTTCAGGCCGGCAAGCGTGCGCTGTTCGGCCAGCACAACGTCCGGCAGCTCATCGCCGGGCTTCAGCTCGTAAACAGCCTTCAGCTGCAGCTTAGCCTTATTATCCTTGTTAAAGGCATCCACCAGATTTTCAGTAAATTTATTATCAAGCTCGGAATACAGGATAATGGTTTTTGCCCCTGCGTTCTGTACAGGAGCAGGCTGCTCACCGCAGCCTCCCGTCAGTATTCCGGCCAATATCAGCACTAAAAAGATACAACGGATCATCTCATCCCTCCGTTACTATCTGCGGCGCTTATCCTCACACCTTTTTCCACCGGTACTGCCTGAAGCGATACTGCGCGTTGCCTTACGCGCTCCACTGCCGGCAGCACTGCGGGTTGCATTATGCGCTCCACCGCCCGCTGTATTACGCTTCGGTCCGCGAGATGCATCACGCTTCGCGCCACGCGCTCCGCCGCGCTGCTCCTGCTCCGTATGCAGCAGGCATTTAGGTCCGCTGCCCACAAGGTCCATACGGCCTGCCTTCTGCAGCGCCTCCAGCACCAGCTTGCGGTTACGCGGAGCACGGTACTGCATCAGCGCACGCTGCATTGCCTTATCATGCGGATTGCGGGCCACAAATACGGTTTCGCCGCTTTCCGGGTCGATGCCGGAATAATACATCGCCGTCGCCGCACTGCCGGGAGTAGGAATGAAGTCCTGCACCTGCTCCGGATTGTGCTTGATATCACGCAAAAACTCTGCCAGCTCAATAGCATTGTTCAGCGTGCAGCCCGGATGGCTGGAAATAAAATACGGCACCAGATATTGCGGCAGCCCGATTTCTTTATTTTTTTGCGCATAAAGGCGCATAAACTTCAGATAAACATCCTTGCCGGGCTTACCCATACGCGCCAGAACCTGCGGTGCGATATGCTCGGGCGCCACCTTCAGCAGACCGCTGATGTGATAGCGGCACAGCTCATCCAGGAAATCCTGCTTTTTATCCGCCAGCATGTAATCATAACGGATACCGCTGCGGATAAACACCTTCTTGACGCCCGGTAAAGCGCGCAGCTTGCGCAGCAGCGCTATATAATCGCTGTGGTCGGCATCAATATTGGGGCACGGCTTGGGGAACAGGCACTGTCTGTCCTTGCACACACCGTATTTCAGCTGCTTGGCACAGGAAGGATGGCGGAAGTTGGCCGTAGGGCCGCCAACGTCATGGATATAGCCCTTGAAGCCGTCCAGCTGCGTCAGAATCTTAGCTTCGCGCAGAATAGATTCATGGCTGCGAGCCTGAATGATGCGTCCCTGATGCGCATGAATAGCGCAGAAGGAACAGCTGCCGAAGCAGCCTCTGCTGCTGACAAGGCTGAACTGCACCTCTTCGAGCGCCGCCACGCCTCCCTTGGCATCGTAGCTCGGATGCCACTTACGCATATAAGGCAAATCATAGATAGCGTCCATCTCCTCCATCGTCAGCGGGAAGATGTTCGGATTCTGTACGATATATTTCTTCTGTCCCTTTTGGACTACTATTTTGCCATAAAACGGGTCCTGCTCCTTGCTCTGCAGCTTGAAGGCTCTGGCAAATTCCTTGCGGTCGTCCTTGATAGTCTTCCAGTCGGGAAGCTCCACATATTCCTCATCAGGCAGAGTGTCGGACATATACGCCGTACCGCGGATATAATGCATATCCTCGGCAGAGGCACCGCCTGCCAGATAGTCGGCAATTTCCACTACCTGCTTTTCGCCCATGCCGTAAACCAAAAGGTCCGCGCCGCTGCTCTCCAGAATAGAGGGCATCAGCTTGTTTTCCCAGTAGTCGAAATGCACAAAACGGCGCAGGCTGGCTTCAATGCCGCCGATAATTACAGGCATATCCGGCCACAGCTTTTTGACGAGCTGCGCATAAACGGCCGTAGCATGGTCGGGACGCTGTCCCACCGCACCGCCTGCGGTATATTTGTCGACAGAACGCTCATTCTTGGCTGCCGTATAACGGCACAGCATGGAGTCAAGGTTGCCGCCGGAAATAAGCACGCCCAGTCGCGGCTTGCCCAGCTCTGCCAGATATTCTGCTTTGTCCCAGCGCGGCTGGCACAGCATAGCTACCTTGTAGCCCTGCGCCTCCAGCACACGGCAGATTACTGCCGGACCGAAAGAGGGGTGGTCTACATAAGCATCGCCGCTGATAAACAGAAAGTCAAGCTGCTCCCAGCCACGCTCGGCTATTTCCTGAGCGGAAATCGGTAAAAACTGTTTCATTAAAAACTCCTGAACAAATTATTATTTCTTCTTATCGGCCTTCGCTTCGCCGGCAGCCTGTGGCTGCTGCGGCTCAGCCGGCTTAACCTCAGCCTGCGGCTTCGGTTCCTCTGCCTTCGGCGCAGGTGCGGCTGCTGCCGGCTGCGGCGCTTCCTCTACTGCGGCTGCAGGTGCGGCCTTGGCTTCGGGTTCGGACTGCGGTGCAGCCTCCTCTGACTTAGCTGCGGCTGCAGGCTGTGCGGGAGCGTTGCGCAGATAGGTCTTGACTGCCACGCCATGCTCGCCCTTCAGGTCAACAGCCTCGCCGTTCACCTTAATGCGCACAACACCGATATTGCCATATTTGACAATCAGCTTATCCTTAGCCTCGAAATGCTTGCTTTCCTTAGCATGCAGAATGCCGGCAAAAAGCTCCTTGCCGTCGGCACTTGCCTCCAGCCAGCAGTCACCCTCGGCCTCCAGGTCAACGGTAACCTTGTCCAGCACTGCGGGTGCTTTAGCTTCAGGCTTAACCTGCTCGGTCTGCTTGGCCTCTTCCTTAGGCATATTTTTAAAATAGTTAATCGTAGCGGGAATAGCAAAATAGCCTGCTGTGAGCACCGCTACCGCTGCTAAGCCTGCTAAACACTGCTTCATCGGCAGCTTCGACAAGCCCGGCATTTCAAAGCGGCCTGTACCGCTGCCGATATCACGCTTATCCTTCAGCTGGATATTGAGGCGGACCTTTTCCACCTCGCGGATACCTTGGCTGCGTACAGCCTCTGCCGCCATACCGGCAGCACTTGCTTTATATTCATTAACAAGCTCCGGACCGTTCAGTCCCAGATAATTACCGTAGTTGCGAATTATTCCCTTCAGGAAAACCTCGCCCGGAGTCTTGTCATATTCGTCATTTTCTACAGCCTGCAGATAACGGCTGCGGATACTGGTAGCCTTTTCGGCATCAGCAAGAGAAATACCCTTAGCTAATCTTGCTTCTTTTAAAATTGCGCCGACAGTCTTTTCCTTATCATCCATTTCGCCTGCACCTCCGCTTATTCACGGCGCAGGAAGCGTTCCTCTGCTTCCTTACGCGACATTATAACCTCTCGTGGCTTGCTGCCTACGGATTGACCGACAATGCCCAGCTCCTCCATGGTATCTACCAGACGCGCCGCACGCGTATAGCCTATGCGGAAGCGTCGCTGCAGCATGGAGCTTGATGCCTGCCCCATGTCCAGCACAAGGCTCAGGGCATCCTCAAAAAGCTCATCCTCTGCAGGCGCATTGGAGCCTGCATCCTCGGCATTATGGCCTTTATTATCACATTCCAGCTCCTGCTCTGTTACTTCTTCACTGTAATTTACAGGAATGGACTGCTTGATAATGAAATCTACTATTTTATTCAGCTCATCATCGCTGACGAAGGCACCCTGCACACGCACGGGCTTGTTGTAGCCCATGGGGTAAAATAGCATATCGCCCTTGCCCAGCAGCTTTTCGGCACCGCCCATATCAATAATGGTGCGCGAATCTGTCTGCGAGGATACGGCGAAAGCAATACGTGAAGGAATATTCGCCTTGACGATGCCTGTAATAACATCTACGGACGGACGCTGGGTTGCCAGAATCAGATGGATACCGGCAGCGCGGGCCTTCTGTGCCAGACGCAGGATGGCATCCTCCACATCAACCTTGGCTACCATCATCAGGTCTGACAACTCGTCGATGATGATTACGATATAAGGCATCTTTTCGGCGGCCTGTGCGTTATAGGTTTTGATGTCACGCACACGGCTGTCGGCAAACGCCTTATAACGGCGCTCCATTTCCGCTACCGCCCAGTGCAGCGCGCTGGCTGCCTTTTTCGGCTCGGTGACAACAGGTGTCAGCAGATGCGGAATACCGTTGTAATTAGACAATTCTACGACCTTAGGGTCGACAAGAATCAGTTTAACCTCGTCCGGGGTAGCACGGTACAAAAGACCGGCGATAATCGTATTGATGCACACCGATTTGCCGGAGCCCGTGGAGCCTGCTACCAGAAGGTGCGGCATTTTCGCAAGGTCGGCGGAAATAATATCACCGCTGATATCCTTTCCCAGACCGATGCACAGATGCTCCTTGGCATTGCGCACACTGCCTGCCTCCACAACCTCACGGAAGCACACGGGATCGTTCTTCGTATTCGGCGCTTCGATGCCGATGGCGGATTTGCCGGGAATCGGCGCCTCGATACGCACACCGGGCGCAGCCAGACGCAGGGCAATATCATCCGCAAGGTTCACCACCGAGCTTACCTTCACACCGGCCGCAGGCTCCAGCTCAAAGCGGGTAACCGACGGTCCGCGCGTTACGGCAACAACTCTGGCGCGCACCTTGAAGTCTGCCAAAGTCTGCTCCAGCACCGCACATTGGTCCATGATGTCCTTCTGATAGGTGGACGGGTCACTGGCCTTCGGCGTATCCAGAAGCTCCAGCGGGGGCAGCTGATAGCTGCTCGCGGCCTGCGCTTCAGGCTCATATGCTGCAGCGGTCTGCTGAGCAGGCGCCGCTGCGGCAATTTTATCTGCGCTGTCAAAAATCGTTACGGTCGGCTTCTCCGGTTCGGGCTCAGGCTGCGGCTCCGCCTTGGCAGGCGCTGCAAACGCTGCCGCCTGCTCCTCGCGATAGGTATTGCGGATTACGGAAGCAGGACGCTCCGGTTCGGGCTCAGGCTCGGGTTCGGCAGCCGGCGGCTCCGCATCATCCAGAAAGCGGCTGTCCGGCTCGTAATCATCGTCATAATTGATAATCGGTCTTACAATGACCTCGGGTTTGGACTGCTCCCATTCGGGCAGCTGCACCGGGTCACGCTCTATTTCCTCTTTTAAAGGTGATTTTTCGTAAACGCTCTTGTTTTTGGTAAAGCCCAAAATGCTTCTGAAATCACTTTTCTTCTGCACGCCCTCGTTGAAGGCATCAAACTCGGGGCTGGTATAGTTGCTAATAACGTTATCCGCGGGAGCGGCATGCTGTTGAGGCGCGACACTCTTGCGCTTGAACACAGCTCTTACCGCAGGCTCTGGACGCACGCGCTCCTCCCTCACCTTGTCGTCGGGGCGCACCAGCGTCAAATCGTCGGAGGTCAGGTAATCCTGCCACAGCTCCCACCATTTGCGCAGTGGCAGCACAAGGCCCAGCAGCCACAGCCAGCCTAAGGCCAGAATAATATAAACCGTTACATCACCGGCAAAGGAACGCAGCAGCTTCAGCAGCAAACCGCCGACTAAACCGCCGCCATCCGCTATCAGCGAAGGCTCCAGCTCAGAGCCAACAGGCACAAAAACATGATGAGCTGTGCCTGTAAGGCACAGCATCACCAAAGTAAAAATTAATGTTCTCTTGTTAAAAACACCAAATTGTCCTCTAAGCAGCTGCCAGGACGCAGCAAAGAAAGCCAAAGGCAGCAAAAAGATACCCTTACCCAGCAGATGCTGCTCCACCAGATAAGCATAATGCATCACGCCGTCCTCAGACGTCATAAGAAGAGCGGCTGCAAACAGCAGACCCATAAGCAGGCAGACAACGCCGACAGGGCGCGAGTAGCTTCTATTCTGTTGCTTCCTTCTTCTTTCCTTGCGCAAGATAAGACAACTCCTAAAATCGCAGCTGTCGGCAGTCATCCTTTATCAGCTGACTGCTGACAACCGTTCACCAAAAACTATTTACTAATCACTAGTCACTAATCACTGAAAACTATCAAATCTCCATGATAATCGGCAGAATCATCGGACGACGACGGGTTCTTTCGAACAAGAAGCGTCCCAGAGAATCACGCACGGTAGACTTGATTGCCGACCATTCGGAAACATTGTTTTCCTCGCAGCGGTCCAATGCAGCCTGCACCTTGTCGCGTGCTTCATCCATCAGGTCCTCGGCCTCGCGTACATAAACAAAGCCGCGGGAAACGATATCCGGACCGGAAACCACATGGCAGGATTCCTTGTCGATGGTTACGACAACAATCATGATACCGTCCTGAGAAAGCTGACGGCGGTCGCGCAGTACAATGTTGCCTACGTCGCCGACACCCAAGCCGTCAACCAGCACCTTGCCTGCAGGCACCTTGCCGTTAATGGTAATGCTGCTCTTGGTCAGCTCGATAACGCTGCCGTTTTCACCGATAACGATGTGGTCCGCCGGCATGCCAAGAGATTTTGCCAGATTAGCATGCTTAACCAGATGACGGTATTCACCATGCACAGGCATGAAGAAACGCGGACGCACCAGATTGTGCATCATCTTGATTTCCTCCTGGCTGGCGTGGCCGGAAACGTGGACGCCGTTGCTCTTTTCATAAATAACGTCCGCACCCAGCTTGTATAGATGGTCAATAGTACGGGAAACGAGCTTTTCGTTGCCCGGAATCGGTGTAGCAGAAATAATTACTGTATCACCGGGCATAATATCAACCTTTTTATGGTCATTCATAGCCATACGGGTGAGCGCGCTCATAGGCTCGCCCTGACTGCCGGTGGTGATAATAACAACCTTTTCCGGCGTATAGTTATGAGTTTCGTCAATATCAATCAAAACGCCCTCGGGAACCTTCAGATAACCCAGCTCCTTAGCGATATTTACAACATTCACCATGCTGCGGCCGATAACTGCTACCTTACGGTCGTACTTCACAGCAGTATCAATAACCTGCTGGATACGATGTACGTTAGAGGAGAAGGTTGCTACTATAATACGGTGCTTAGCATAGCGGAACTCCTCGTCAAAGGTCTGGCCTACCATTTTTTCGCTGGGAGTGAAGCCCGGGCGCTCGGCGTTGGTGCTGTCTGCCAGCAGGCAGAGCACGCCACGGTCGCCGTATTCGGCAAATTTATTGAATTCCATAACCTGTCCGTCAACAGGAGTGTGGTCGATTTTGAAGTCACCGGTGTGGATAATAACGCCGATAGGAGTAGTAATCGCGATAGCAACAGCGTCGGGAATGCTGTGGTTTACGCGGATGAAATCAAGCTTAAAGGCACCGGCGTTAATCTTGTCACCGGGTTTTACTACGTGCAGGTTTTCGTTGCCTACACCGTTTTCCTTCAAGCGGCCTTGTAAAATACCCAGAGTAAGTGCGGTACCATAAACGGGACAATCAATTTGTTTCATAACATAGGGCAGCGCACCGATATGGTCCTCGTGACCATGTGTCAGAAAGATACCCTTAATTTTATCTTTATTCTCAACCAAATATGTAATATCGGGAATAACCAAGTCAATGCCGAGCATATCGTCTTCAGGGAACATCAGGCCTGCATCAATCAGGATCATGTCGTCCCCGTAACGGAATACCGTCATATTTTTACCAATTTCGCCCAAACCACCCAGCGGGATAATCTGGACCTTATGTTGAAATTTACCCAAAAAAAATACACCTCCATTTTTTATTTTACATTCTTCCGTACAAATGTAGAAATTGAATTTGATACTGTGTCCGCACACATACTCTCTACTTTATTATACACTAAATATGGGCTATTGACAAATAGTGATACATATTTTTTGTGAAAAGTTTGTTGTCAAACGGATGATTTTTTTGCAGAGGTAAAGCGCATGCAAAAAGCGGCTGCGGTCAAGGTGCGCCCCCTCCCTTGACATTCCCCTGTATTTCAAGTAAACTTAAACTAAGTTCTTCAAAACCGCAAGTAAGCATAAGCATCCGGCTCATTTACCTGCGGACAATTAAATAAGCAGTATATCCTGCAGATGCATCTTTTCTGCAGAAGCTTAAGCAAGGCCATTTATCTGGTACATTCTAAGAGTAGTACGAACTGACGATTTTTAATCGTCATGGTACTGCTCTTTTTTGTTTTTGCGCTGCTTATGTATTTTTTATTGCATCTGTGTTAAAATGAAAGGAGAGAAACCATGCAAGACCTTCTAACAAAATTTGAGAACCTGACGATTCAAAGTGACTTCATCTTCAAAAAGGTTATGTCGCGCAAGCGCATTTGCAAGCATCTGTTGGAGGAGCTGCTGCAGATTGAGATTGCGGACATCAAGTACCTGGAGGCAGAAAAGACGCTTGAGCCTGAGTACACCAGTCGCGGCATCCGCCTTGATATCATCGTAGCGGACGATAAAAATACGCACTATAATCTGGAAATGCAGGTAAAAAACAAAAAGAATCCCCAAACCAAAGCCTTCGTCCTGCCCAAACGCTCGCGCTATTATCAAGCGCTGCTTGATTTTGATTTGCTGCAGAAGGGACAGCCGTATGACCTGCTGCCACCGACCTTTATCATTTTTATCTGCGTTTTTGATTTCTTTGAACAGGGTAATTATGTCTATACCTTTAAAAAATGTTGTCTGGAAAATCGGGAGTTGGAGCTTCCTGATGAAGCAACCACTATGCTGTTGAATACTAAGGGTACGCATGGCGATATTTCTAAGGACATCAAGAGCTTTTATGATTATGTAAACAACCACATTGTAACTACTGATTTCACCAAGCAGATTGACGATGAAATCAGCTATCTCAAATTGGATACGAAAGTGAGGCGGGAATTTATGCTTATGGAAGCACGTTTGTTAGATGAAAGACGTGAAGGTATTGCCGAAGGTGAAGCAAATGCCAATATCGCTACTGCTAAGCGCATGTTGGCTAAGGGATGCTATTCTCTCGAGGTCATCGCTGAGCTTACAAATTTATCTCTCGCTGATGTGGAAAAGCTGAAGGAAGACGCTTAACCACTCTAATACTGATTTCACTAAACAGATTGACGATGAAATCAGCTATCTCAAATTAGATACGAAAGTGAGGCGAGAATTTATGCTTATGGAAGCACGTTTGTTAGATGAAAGACGTGAAGGCGAAGCTGTGGGTATTGCCAAAGGCAAGGAAATCGGCCTTGTTGAAGGTGAAGCTATCGGTCTTGCTAAAGAGAAACTCGCTACTGCTAAGCGCATGCTGGCCAAAGGCTGCTATTCTCTCGAGGTTATCGCTGAGCTTACAAATTTATCTTTCGCTGATGTAGAGAAGCTAAAGGAAGAGGCTTAAGCACGTAAAGCAACCCTACTACGAAAAATTAAACCCAAACTCAAAAACCCATGTCCCGCCGAAATCGGCAAGACATGGGTTTTCTGTATTCTCAGCGCACGCTTTAGCAACAGCATGCGCTATTTTATTATCTTCTGCAGTACGCCTGCATCCGCAAGCCTCTGCTTTACTCCTTCTGATACAAATCATAATAACGCCCTTTGCGCGCCAGCAGCTCCTCATGGCTGCCGCACTCCGCAACAGCGCCCTCGTCAAGCACCACAATCTTGTCCGCATGACGGATGGTGGAAAGACGGTGCGCAATAATCAGCGTGGTACGTCCTACCGCCAGCTCGTCGAGCTCCTTTTGTATCTGCTGCTCAGTAATATTGTCGAGTGCGCTTGTAGCCTCATCCAGCACTACTACCGGAGGATTTTTGAGGAAGACACGCGCAATCGCCAAGCGCTGCTTCTGGCCGCCGCTCAGCTTCACGCCGCGCTCACCCACCTCGGTATCGTAGCCTGCAGGCAGCTTTTGAATGAACTCATCCGCCGCAGCCGCCTTCGCTGCCGCCTGCACCTCATCCGCTGTCGCATTCGGTTTAGCGTAGGCTATGTTATAGCGCACGCTGTCGCCGAAGAGAAAGACATCCTGCTGCACCAGGCCGATTTGCCTGCGCAGCGACTCCTGCGTAAATTCACGGATATCGCTACCGTCCAGCAGAATTCTGCCGCTCTGCGGCTCGTAAAAGCGCAGCAAAAGGCTGGCAATAGTTGTTTTGCCTGCTCCCGTAGCGCCCACAAAGGCCACAGTTTCACCTGCTGCCACGCTCAGCGAAAGGTTGCGGATAACAGGTCTGCCGTCAGCATAGGCAAAGCTGACGTTATCAAAGGTGATGTTACCCTTGCAGGGCGGGCAGATTTTAGCATCCGGTGCATCAACAATCTCGGGCTTTTCCTGCAGCAGCTCATAAAAACGCTTGAAGCCTGCCATACCGCGCTGATATACCTGAATGAAGCCTAAAAGCTGCATCAGCGGCTTCATAAACAGGCCCACGTAGAGGAAGAAGGCCACCAGCTCGCCGAAGCTCATCAGCCCCTGATTTATCAGCAGGCCGCCCACTACTAATATCGCCACATTGATAAAGTTGCTGAAGAAAATCATACTGCCGACGAAATAAGATGTTATTTTGAAGGATTTTTTGCATACTTTCAGATAGGCATCCGCCTTTTCCATAAACTGCGCCATATCGCTGCGCTCACCGGCGAAGGCTTTGATCAGACGCACGCCGTTAATGCTTTCCGCAGCCTTGCCCGTTACCTCGCCCATTGCCACACGATTGGCAAAGAAGGCCTTTTTCATGCGCAGGTTGACGAAAACGGTATGCACTGCCTTCACCAAAAGCAGGAAGGCAATAAAGCTGCCCAGCATAGGATTCATGTAAATAAGAATAACCATCGTGCCGACCATCGTCAGCCCGCAGACGATAAGATCAATCGGTGCATTGCCTGCGAAGCCGTTAATTTCGCTCAAATCGCTTGTGAGGCGCGAAAGCAGCTGACCGCTTTTATTTTTATCGTAAAAGCCGAAGGACAGCTTCTGCAGATGGCTGAACAAATCGCGGCGCATATCGCGTTCCATGGAATAGCTCATGGACTGCGCCCAGTAGATGATGCTGAAATGCATGCCGAAGTTTACCAGATACATGGCAAGCAGTGCCGCCGACCATTCAAGGAGCAGCGGCAGATTTTTAAGCGGCAGCTGCTGTTCCAGCATCAGCTTCACTACATAGGGAAAGAACAGCTCGAGCAGCGCACGCAGCAGCGAGCCTATCACGAGAAAGAGCAAAATGCCCTTATACGGTTTATAATAGCTGAGAAATGTTTTGAACATAAAGCTTTCCTATCCTCTATTCATATATATTCTAAAGCGCGAGCAGCAGCTTTTGTCAAAACACTGCCGCGACGTTATATACTTTCTTTTATGATGATACAGTCTACACTATATAGCAGGTATAAAGTCAATAGGATGTGTTCTTAAATAATATCATAAAGCGAGTTATTTGCCAATTGCTATAACACAAGCGCTTCACTAAAAAACTGCCTTTCCTAAAATCGGAAGGCAGTTTTTTTGTTGCATAAGCCTTATTCGGCAAGCAGCTTGCCTGCTTCCGCCAGCTTGGCCATTGCTTCGTCATCGGGAGCACCCAGCGCCAGTACGCCGTCAGCTACAAGTGTTGCGCCCGCGTCCTTAACGCGTGCTTCCCAGTCCTGCATATAGGTTCCGCCCCAGCCATAGGAGCCGAAGAGTGCTACCTTTTTGCCTGCCAGCTTGCCTTCAAGCTCGGTAAAAAACGGCTCGAATTCGCATTCCTCCAGCACCTCTGCACCCATTGCCGGGCAGCCCAGTGCCAGAGCATCATAGCCTGCAGCCTCGTCAGCAGTGATTTCGCTGACATTTTTTACAACAGCCTCCGCACCGGCAGCGTTAATTGCTTCTGCAACAGCGTCAGCCATCATTTGTGTGTTACCGGTACCGGTCCAAAAAATTACAGGAATTTGTTTCATGATAGTGTCCTCCTTTTGCTTTAAACTTTACTTTTGATAATAACCCTGGATTTGCTCCAGCAGGAAATCAGCACCCTTTTCGCCCATAAACGGCAGGTGTGTTGCCACTACGCCATTCATAAACGGCGCACTGATGAGCACCTTCATGTTGCTTGCATCTGCCTGCGTGAGCGCCACATCGTCCGCGAAAAGCAACGTGTTGCGCAGCTCACGGATTTTCTGCAGCCATTCGCCCTCCTCGGCGTAGGCTTCTACATCTGCCGCAGGTTCGGTAATGGCCTTCAGGCTGTGCGCACACATTTTGTGCGTCACGCTGATGCCTGCCTGTTCCAGGAAAGCGCCCACACCACGCACCAGGTCATAATCGCCCTTAACAGCGGCCTGCCTTGGCTTGCTGCCGCCCATCATGGCATACATGCTGAGCATGGACATACCCTTTTCCTTCATTTTGATGCGCATCAGCACTATGGGCTCAGGAGCTTTGCCAACCGCTGCGCCTACCTGCTCCAAAAAGCTTACGGTGCCGCTGTAGCCGTAGGGAACGGCATAAACATATGGCGTACCGAATTTTTCTTCAAGATATTGGGCAGCGGCAAGACCTTCATTGCCCAGCACAATATTTACCTGTGCCTTGCCCATAGTCTGCAGCTCGTCTACGCTGGTGTCGCAGCAAAGGCAGGCATTACAACGCAGATCCAGCGCTTCATCCAGCAGGCTCTTTACCTCCCAGATGTCGCTAGCCATGCGGTAGCGCCACGCAGAGGCGCCGATGATGTTGTACACGCCCGCCTCCTGCGCTGCATCCTTCTTTGGCAGGTTGCGTACCAGCAGCTTGTAGGTTTCGGCCAGGCCAACGCTGTAATCACCGCGGAAGCCGCCCTGCTCGAAGGCCACAAGCTTAGCCTTGACCTCTTTTTGCATATAACGGCACACGCCCTTGATGTCGGTGCCGATGACGGCAGTTACGGAAGAGGCTACGACGAAGATAACCTTCGGCGCATAGCTTTTATCCAGTTCGATAATTGCTTCCTCCAGACGTGTTACGTCGCCCATGACAACATCGTCCTCGCTTATATGCGTGGTGAAGAGGCGGTTTTGAAAGCGCAGGCCCAAGCCTCCGTATAAGCCCATGCTGTAGTGCGTGGTGCCGGCAGGGCCGTACTCCAGCACGATGGCTCCCTGTACGGCCAAAAGGCTCCAGATAATTCCCATTCTGTCCGACGGTGTCGGTAAAAATCTTACTAAGCTCACAGGCCGGCCTCCTCTCTGAATTTCTTTGCGTCGGCTACAGCCTTCGCCACTGCCTGCAGCATGAAGCTGCTGCATTCAAAGCCCAGCATTTTGCCTGCCGGGTCGCTGTGCAGCAGGGCAATGCCCTTACGGCGCAGGCGTTCACCGAACTCATGGCCCATATAGAACCACGGATGCAGTACGTCGTAAACATATTGCAGCGGTGCGATATTTGCCGCCTTGCAGATGTACGGGTCGGTTTGCGCCAGAATGCTTTCGATATCAGCAAAATTAGCCTCGCTCAGCTTATTGCTCTGAATCAGCTGCGGCACCAGTCCCAGGCTGCACAGATAGCTGTTGAGCTCAAAGCAGTCATACTGCGTATTGCCGTAGATATAGGGCACGCCCTTTACGTCAGGCAGCACCTGCTGCTCCATTTCCTTGCATTCCTCAAACTTAGTGCCAATCTCCGCAGGCAGCGGCAGCTCCAGATAATTAAACAGATGCTGATAGGTCTGCAGGATTTTTTCTGGTGCGGCGAAGCGGTTGAAGTAAACGTAAGGAATACCGTACTGCTCCTGCATAGCCTGCGCCAACGGCAGCGCAATATCATGCACGACGATGTTCACCTTCGCTGCGGGAGCACGGCGGATTTCCTCGGCAGTGCAGCCGCTGGGCAGCTGTACGCCCAGTTTGACGCCTGCTGCCGCTAAAAATGCGTGCAGCTCCGTATCGGCAAAGTTGCCCATGCGCTGTCCCAGAACGTTGACACTGCCGTCGCAGTCCTGCTTTTGCATCATTGCGGCGCAGGCAGTGATGGCGCGCTCCAGACCGGGGAAGTGATCCTCGCACTTAAAGTGCTCGGTGTGCACAGCCATTACCGGAATATTGTACTGCTTCGTCAGCTCTGCGGCAATGGCGTCGTAATCATCGCCGATTACCTCAATTACGCAGGTGGTGACGAGCATCACGCATTTCAGCTGATATTCCGCCACTATTTCTTTGAAGGCCTTATGCATGCTTTCGGTGCTTCCGAAGGTCACGTCATGGCTGTCGAGCACTACGGAAACGCAACGTCCCGCAATACCGCCGTAGCGCTCGTTGATGGTGAGGCTTTTGGTGTAATAGCTGCATTCGTCCGTGCCTACGATTACCAGCAGGCAATCGTCGATACCGCCTGCCACCATCGCTGCGCTCATCAGCGGACAGTGGGTGCCGGGGAACAGCGCTGTCGTGAGCTGGGGCACATCTTTGATTGTCTGCACCTTGCTCAGGCGATTCAGGCAGCCTAAGATTTCGTTGCCGTCCATGCCTGCAGCTTGCGGCGGCATCCCCATTTTCTCAGCCATTTTGCGCATTTCGTCCTTCTTGTCACCCTTCATGGCCTGCAGCATGCTCATCATCTTGCCCATGTCGGGCATAGCGCTCTTGTCGCCGTTTTTCTGCTTAGCCTTGATGGCTTCGATGGCGCTTTTGGGCATGCCCATTTTTTCGGCCATCTTCCACATTGCATCTTCCTTTAAGTCCATGTACTGCCTCCTATTCTTCTTCGTCCTCGCTCATAGCCAGCACACGCTCGGCTAATTCGTTATACACCTGTACCATTGGTGAGTCCTTGACAAATTCGCTGACGGTACCGCCCTGATTTTCGGCGATTTGGATATCGCCGCTGCGCGGTACGTACCGCACAACCTCGGTGCCGATTTCTGCAGCAGCCTTAGCTACCAGCTCCTGCTCATTCTCAATGTTTTTGGCATTGAGGATAATGCCCTTTAAGCGTGCGTAGCCGCGACGGCCGAAGTTTTTGATGGCCTGGGCGATGTTGCTTGCCGCGTAGAGGGCCATCATTTCGCCTGAGGATACGATGAATACCTCGCGTGCGTAGCCTCCGCGGATGGGCATGGCGAAGCCGCCGCAGACTACGTCGCCTAAGACGTCGTAGATAACAATGTCAGGCTTGTAGGTTTCAAAGGCTTCCAGCTCAGCCAGCTTTTCGAAGGCGGAGATGATGCCGCGGCCTGCGCAGCCGATGCCGGGGGTGGGGCCGCCGGCTTCTACGCACAGGACGCCGCCGAAGCCTTCAAATACAATGTCCTCTAATTTCAAGGCTTCGCCTTTTGCTTTCAGTTGTTCTAATACTGTGGGGATGCGTTTGCCTTCCATGAGGTTTTTGGTGCTGTCGCTTTTGGGGTCGCAGCCTACTTGCATTACTTTGTAGCCTTTTAATGCGAGGGCTGCGGATAAATTAGAGGTGGTGGTGGATTTGCCGATGCCGCCTTTACCGTAGATTGCTATTTTTCTCATGTTTTTCTCCTTGTGGGTTTCTTTTATTTTTATTTATGTGTGACGTTCTTCCGTTTCGCTTGTGTGCTATGATACTTTTTGCCCGGGGCGGCAAAAAGTATCCAAAAAACGCCCTTAACGGCTGCTTCGCCGGATTCCGGCGACTAGATTCGCAAAATTTTTCACGCCGCTGATTTTTGCGTGGTGTTCATCCGCAGGATACGTCAACACTCCAGCGAAAAATTCCTGTGCCTGTCCGTTGCTTGCGCAGTTTGATTGACATCGTGGTTCTTGCGAGCCCGTCGTCCGTTCCGGTCTGCGCAGCGCCTACGTTTGCGTTCTATAACATTATGCCTAGTTTTCGCGTGCAAGCCTATTATTTATATTCAATTACAAACGGGAAGCCTTGGACGAAGTAGCAGCGTACTTTTTGGCCAGCGTCGTTTTTGGCAGCACTGAAGCGCCATTTATAGAAGGCGCTGAGGGCGTTGTTATCCAAGGTGCTGTTGCCGCTGGAGCGCACTACTTCGGCGCTTTCTACGCGCCCATCAGTGCCTATAACACCACGCACGACAACACGCCCGCCGATTCCCGCATCACGCAGCGCCTGCGGATAAACCGGAGCCGCAGTTGAGGCTACACGCGGAGGCACCTTGGGATTGCGCGCAATGCCGTGGCCGACGCCATCGCCGACGCCGCTGCCGTGTCCTGCACCGTGACCGCCACCGCTGCCACTGCCGCTGCCGGGACCAATACCGCTGCCAGTGCCTGTGCCATGGCCTGTTCCGTGACCGCCGCCGCTGCCACTGCCGCTGCCTTTTTTTGCACCTGCAGGCACATGCTTCACTACATGCTTCACAACCTGCTTATGCTCTATCTTGCCATCAGGCAGAGTAATCGTTTCTTCCTCCACGACTTCCTCCACCTGCTCCTCTCCATCGTCGGCAGCATCAGCGACAGCTTCATCGGCGCCACCTCCGCCTCCGCCACCAGCATCAAAGAACACAACGGTGTCAGCATCCGCAGCCGGCGGCTGCATGGCAAAGATGCCGGAAAACGCTAGTGCGACGAACAATATAAAATGTATTATCAGTGAACCGCAAAAGCCAAAGCGCTGACGTGCCTTCGCCTGCAGCTTTTCTATCTGCTTCATCGTTACTTACCGCCATCCGTCGCCAGGCCGAAGCGTGCTACGCCTGCGCCCTTCAGCTTATCTACCAGCTTAATCACCTCGCCGTACTCCAGCGCCTTTTCCGCACGAATGACAACGGCGAAGTTTTTGTTCTTCTTCTGCTCCAGGCCTGCCTGCAACGCCAAGGCCTCCGCATCCGTTTGGGCATCGCCCAGATAAATGCTGCCGTCGGCCTTCATCGTCACGGCGAAGGTTGTCGTGGTATCCGTCGCCGCATTTTTGGCCTGCGGCAGCTTCACCGGAATCGTTTTCATGTCAATCATATACATCGTGCTCAGCATAAAAAAGACCAGCAGGAAGAACATAATATCAATCATCGGGATAATCATCAGCGGCGGCGTTTTCCTGTTACGCACATCTCGCAGCTTCATGATCTTGCTCTCCTTGTTTCAGCCTCCAGCAGTGCGCTGAAGCACTGCTCCATATCCGTAATCATGTTGTCCATACGGTGAGCGAAATAGGAATGCGCGCACAACGAAAGAATGGCAACGCACAAGCCTGTCGCCGTCGCAATCAGTGCTTCACCGATGCCGCCGGTAATCGCCATCGGCGCACCCGCTTCCACGTTGAAAATGCTAAAGGCACCAATCATGCCCACAATGGTTCCCAGCAGTCCCAGAAGCGGGGACATCGTTACGATAATGCCCAGGTAATCCAGCTTATCGCGCAGCGTCACCATAAAAATACCGGCACGGCTTTCGAGGAAGGCGCTCTTTTCTGCCTTGCCGCCTGCAACAGCCTCTACATCGGCAAGCATCTGCGCGCACTGACCGCTGCCCTTGCGCGCCAGCTCCGTCGCCACAGCAAAATCACCGCTGCGCACGGCAGCGCAATAGCGGGAGGCAAAGGCTGCGCCGCTGTCCACGCTCTTATAATATATAAACCGCTCAATGGCGATTGCTATCACAGTTATAGAACAGGCGAGCAACGGCCACATAACCAGTCCGCCCTTCTGAAAGTACATTATCAAATCTGTTATTGCCTGCATATTTTCCTCACAAATCTACAAATGCTGTCGTACTTTTACAGGAGGTGCATACTGCTCCCCAAAGTACAGAAAGGAGCAGTATGCTGTATATTATGGAATCAAAACTCTAATTAAAAGGTCATCTCTGCGCCGACACGCCAGGTGCGGCCGTCAATAGTATAGCTATGATTTTCATCATAGGGTAAGGTCTTGTCCAAGATATTGTCTACACCGGCATAAACATGCAGGTTTTTAGTAATTTGCTTGTCTGCAACAAAGTTAAACGTGTTAAAGGTATAGGTATTAACATTGCTGGAAACCTTGTACAGATAATCTACATACCACTTAGACCACAAAGTTGCGGTAAACGGCAATTCTGCATTATCAGTATAACTTAATTGGACAACACCGTTTTGTCTTGCTCTGTTATTCAGACGAGCATTAGTGGTTTTATCCTTAGCATCCGTGTAGT
>OLWL01000861.1_pt1 | contig 18649 bp, 17 predicted proteins | sample 1674151 | NCBI WGS metagenome assembly OLWL01 (sample SAMEA103958148, study PRJEB25191) | human gut metagenome
TGCCGTGGGTACGGGGGCCGTAGGCCACGTTGTCGTAGATGCTCATGGGGAAGGGGTTGGGCTTCTGGAAGACCATGCCCACCTTCTGCCGCAGGCGCACCACGTTGGTGCGGGGCTGGTTGACGTCCTCGCCGTCCAGCATGATGCGGCCTTCCACCCGGCAGCCGGGGATCAGGTCGTTCATGCGGTTGAGACAGCGCAGGAAGGTGGACTTGCCGCAGCCGGAAGGACCGATGAGGGCCGTGACGCCGCCGGCCTCGAAATCCAGGCTGACATCCTGCAGGGCGTGGGAAGCGCCGTAATAGACGTTGATCTTCTGCGCCGAAAGTGCTGTTGCCATAACTACTCCTGCACGGGCGTCCGGGGGGCGTCCGCGCGCCTCAAGGTAAAGATGATGGCCGTGCTGCCGTCTTCCGCCGGGCTTTCCGCCCAGATGCGGCCGCCGTGCCGTTCGATCACATGTTTGCAAATGGCCAGGCCCAGGCCCGTGGAATTCTGCCCGCGATGGCGCTCCACCTGATAGAAGCGCTCGAAGATGCGCGGCAGATCGTCCGCCGGAATGAGCACGCCGTCGTCCACCACGCGGATGACCACGACGTCGCCTTCCACCCGGCCCGTGACGCGGATGGCCGTCTCTTCTTCGGCATAGCGGCAGGCGTTCTCCAGCAGGTTGCGGAACACCAGCGTCAGCAGACGGTCGTCGGCCAGTACGGGGGGCAGTTTTTCCAGATGGCCTTCCAGACGCAGCTTGCGTTCCTGCAGGCGGGTCTGGCACAGGCTGCCCGCCTCATCGAGGGTGGCGGCGCATTCCGTGGGGCAGAGCTCCAGGGCGCCTCCCTGCCCTTCCAGACGGGCCAGCACCAGCAGATCCTCCAGCATGCGGGCCAGGGAACAGCTGTGCCGGTAGATGATGGCCGCAAAGTGCTGCGCCTGTTCCGAGGAATCCATGCTGAGCAGGGTCTCGGCATAGCCCTGGATGGCGGTCAGCGGCGTACGCAGCTCATGGGAGACATTGGCCACGAAATCGCTGCGGATGCGCTCCAGCTGCATCAGGTCGCTGATGTCGCGGAAGACCAGCACCGCGCCCAGACGGGCATCGGCCAGTACGGGCAGGGAGATGAGCACCGAGAAGACCCGGCCGCCCAGATGCAGCTGCACCTGGCGCAGGGAACGGGGCACATCCAGATCCTCGTCACCGTTGCCGGAGGACGAGCGGGCCACCTGGGCGGAGCGCAGCATGGCATCCACGGCATCCTGCAGTTCGGGCGAGGGGATCACCTCGATGACCGGGCTGCCCGCCATGTCGGTCACCTGGGGGAAGAGGCGGGCAAAGGCGCCGTTGCAGCGGCGGATGCGGCCCTGCGGCCCCAGCACCAGCACGCCGTCGCTCATGGTGTTGAGCACGCTCTCCAGCTGGGCGGTCTTGTCCGAGGCGATGCGCACCTGCTCGCCGATGCTGTCGGCCATGCGGTTCACGGCCTCGGCCAGGGGGGCGAACTCCGTGCCCGGCAGACGGCGCAGGCGGCGTTGCAGGCGGCCGCGGGAAATGGCCGAGACCACGTCCACCATCTGGCCCAGGGACCGCCGCATGGCGCCGGAGATGAAGGCGGCCAGCACCACGGCCAGTACCACGGCCAGCAGGATCATGGGTGCGAAGACGTGCAGGCGCTTCTGGATGAGCAGGTTCACGCTGTCCAGCGGCAGGGCCAGACGCAGGATGCGTCCGTCAGGCAGGTTGCGGGCCGCGTAGGCAAAATTCTTGTGCAAGGTGCCGCTGGCGCGCAGGGAGTAGCCCTGCCCTTCGCTGCGGGCCTGCACCACTTCGGGCCGGTCGCCGTGGTTGTCCATGCCTTCGGGCGAAACGCCGCCGGTCTCCGCCAGCACTTTGCCGTCGGCATCCAGCAGTGAAAGCCGCAGGTCGGGCAGGTCGAGCACCCGGGCCAGGACCTCCAGATCGTTTTCGCCGCGCAGCAGCAGTTCGCCCGCCACGCGCGCCTCGCGCAGCAGACCGGTACGAGCTTCATCGAGCTGGCGCTCTTCCAGCCATTCGCGCGTCAGCCACAGGGAAAGCCCCGCGGCCACCGCGGCCACCAGCAGGATGGCCCAGAAGATCCGGGCCCTAAAAGAACGGAACATCCCCGTCATCTCAGCCTCTCAAACGGTAACCGACGCCGCGCACGGTCTCGAGCGCAGCGGCTTCTTCACCCAGTTTGGCCCGCAGACGCCGGACATGCGTGTCCACCGTACGGGCATAGCCTTCGAACGAATATCCCCAGACCGCGTTGAGCAGCTGTTCGCGGGTGCGCACGGCGCCCGCATGCCGCATAAGGTCTTCCAGCAGACGGAACTCCGTGGCCGTCAGGGCCACTTCCTGCCCGTCCAGGGTCACGCGATGGGCCTCCACATCCAGCAGCAGGGCCCCGCGGCACAGGGCCGTGCCCATGCCGGGGCGGTTGCCGCGACGCAGGATGGCCCGGATGCGCAGCACCAGTTCCCGGACGCTGAAGGGTTTGACCACATAATCATCGGCCCCCAGGGTCAGGCCCACGATACGGTCCACTTCCTCGCCGCGGGCCGTGAGCATGAGCACGGGGATGGCCGCCGTGACCGGCTGGGCCTTGAGCCTGCGGCAGACATCGCAGCCGTCCATGCCGGGCAGCATGAGGTCCAGCACCACCAGGTCGGGCAGCTCGGAGGTCGCCATGTGCAGCCCCCCCAGCCCGTCGGCCGCTTCCAGTACCGCAAAGCCTTCGCGCTCAAGGTTGAAGCGCAGCAACTGGCGGATATCGTTTTCGTCTTCAATAACAAGTATGCGTTGCATGGAGTCTTCCTTTGCCTTGGAGAAGTAGTGCCTTTCCCATGCGCCAGCAATGCGCCTGAAAGGTTACAATTGTGTGACAGGCCCGTAAAAACCACGGTTTTCAAAGTGTCTCCGCATCTTCGCCGAGGCGTCACATTTCTGTAACAAAGCCTGAGGAAAAGGGAGGTGCTTCGGGATCGAGCCGAAGCAAAGACTTTTTTCCTTTTAAAGGAGCACTATCATGAATTTCGCCAAAACTCTGGTCCTTACCTGTGCCGCCCTGGGTCTGAGCGTGGCCGCCCACGCCCAGGATATCGTCGTCAACGGCTCCACCACCGTGCTGCCCGTCATGCAGAAGGCCGCCGAATCCTTCATGGCTGCCAACCCCGACATCAAGCTGGTGATCTCCGGCGGCGGTTCCGGCAACGGCATCAAGGCCCTGGGCGAAAAGCAGTGCGACGTGGCCATGAGCTCCCGCGACATCAAGGACAAGGAACGCGCCGCCGCTGAAAAGAAGGGCGTGAAGCCCGTGCGCATCGCCGTGGCCGTGGACGCCATCGTGCCCGTGGTCAACCCCGAGAACCCCGTGAAGGACCTGACCCTGGAACAGCTGTCCTCCATCTACGCCGGCAAGGTGCGCAACTGGAAGGAACTGGGCGGCCAGGATGCCCCCATCGTGGTCATCTCCCGCGATACCTCTTCCGGCACCTTTGAATCCTGGCAGGAACTGGTCATGAAGAAGGAACGCGTCACCCCCGCCGCCCTGATGCAGGCCTCCAACGGCACCGTGGTGCAGGCCGTGGCCAAGAACAAGAACGCCATCGGCTACATCGGCCTGGGCTATCTTGACAAGAGCGTCAAGGGCCTGACCGTGAGCAAGGTGGCCGCCAGCGCCAAGACCGCTCTGGACGGCGAATGGCCCATCGCCCGCGAACTCTACATCTTCACCAACGGCGATCCCAAGGGCGGCGTGAAGAAGCTGGTGGACTACCTGCTGGCCGCCGACAAGGGCCAGAAGGACGTCCTGGCCGTGGGTTACGTTCCCCTGCAGCATTAAGCCCGCAGCACCGGGCAGACGCTCCCCCTTTCTCCTTCCGGGGGCCTCTGCCCGGTCCCCCGCAAGGGGAAAGGGCCCGTGCCGGTCTGAGGGATCATACCGGCGTACGTCCCCCTTTCCCCCGTTTTTCCGCTTTTTTCCCGCTTCCTCCAGCGGGCGCGTCCCGCAAGGAAACCTTCGGAGAAAACCATGTTCAGCTCTTCCCGCGAGCGGGCCATCCGCATCTGCCTCACCGCCATCGCGGCCTCGTCCCTGCTGGCGCTGGCAGGTATCGTCATCTTCCTGTTCACCGAAGGCCTGCCCCTGTTCCGGCATGTGAGCCCGCTGGACTTTTTGCTGGGCGACCTCTGGTACCCCACGGAAGATCCCGGCCTGTTCGGCATTTTCCCGTTGCTGGTGGGTTCCGTGGCTGTCACCGTGCTTTCCTCGCTGCTGGCCGTGCCCCTGGGCGTCATGACGGCCGTGTACCTGGCCGAGATCGCCCCGCCCTTCGCCCGCCGCGTCATCAAGCCCTTCGTGGAACTGCTGGCGGCCCTGCCTTCGGTGGTGCTGGGCTTTCTGGGCATGGTGGTGCTGGCGCCCATCCTCCAGGACGTGCTGGGCGCCGCCACGGGCCTCAACCTGCTCAATGCCTCGCTGGTGCTGGCCATCATGAGCCTGCCCACCATCTGCTCCGTCTCCGAGGACGCCCTGCGCGCCGTGCCCCGCTCCCTGCGCGAGGCCTCCCTGGCGCTGGGCGCCACCCGCTGGGAGACCATCGTGCGCGTGGTGGTGCCCGCGGCCCTGTCCGGCATCGGCACGGCCATCATGCTGGGCATGTCCCGCGCCATGGGCGAGACCATGGTGGTGCTCATGGCGGCAGGCGGCGCGGCCATGCTGCCCCAGTCCCTGCTGGACCCCGTGCGGCCCATGCCCGCCTCCATCGCCGCCGAAATGGCTGAAGCCCCCTTCCGCAGCGACCATTACTACGCCCTGTTCGCCACAGGTATCGTCCTGTTCCTGATGACGCTGGCATTCAATATGATCGCTTCCCGCATTGCCGAAAAACACCGCCAGGTGGGCTCGGCCAGCCTTTAAGGAGCCCTTCCATGCCTCTTGCGACACCCGATCCGCGCCGCCGTCTTTTCGTCCAGGGCGCCATGCTCGGCACCCTGCGGCTGGTGGCCGCCTTCAACGTCATCCTGCTGGTGGCCATCTGCCTTTTCCTGCTGGTGCAGGGCCTGCCCGCCCTCAGCTGGGAATTCCTCTCCACGCCGCCCCGCGAGATGATGACCGCCGGCGGCATCCTGCCCTGCATCGTGGGCACGGCCATCCTGGCCCTGGGCTCCCTGCTGCTGGCCTTCCCCCTGGGGGTGGCCACGGCCGTCTACCTGCATGAATACGCGGGCAACACCCCCTTCGCCCGCATGGTGCGCCTGGGGGTCAACAACCTGGCCGGGGTGCCTTCCGTGGTCTTTGGCCTGTTCGGGCTTTCGTTCTTCGTGACCTTCTGCGGCATGGGCGTCAGCATCCTGTCCGGCATCCTGACCCTGGCCGTGCTGACCCTGCCCGTCATCATCAGCACCGCCGAGGAGAGCCTGCGCTCCGTGCCCGACACCTACCGCCAGGCCTCCCTGGCCCTGGGTGCCGGCAAGGCCCAGACCATCACCCGCGTGGTCCTGCCCTGCGCCATGCCGGGCATGCTCACCGGCGCCATCCTGGGCGTGGCCCGCGCCGCCGGTGAAACGGCCGCCATCATGTTCACCGCCGCCGTCTTCTATACGCCCAAGAACCCGGACTCCATCTTCAGCTCGGTCATGGCCCTGCCCTATCACATGTACGTGCTGGCCACCGCCGGCACGGACATCGAGAAGACCCGCCCGCTCCAGTACGGCACGGGCCTGGTCCTCATCCTGCTGGTGCTGGGCATGAACCTGCTGGCCATCATCCTGCGCGACCACCTGCAGCGCCGCCACCACGCCTAGACGGCATCCGCCACAGGCTGATTTTTTTGGGGGACTTCCTGCTCCGGCAGAGAGGTCCCCTTTTCCGTTTCCTCCCTGCCACAACACACGTCTTCCGCAGGCCGCGGAGCCGAGCAGGAGGACTTTCCCGGCACACCGCCTCACCAGATGCTCCGACGGCGGCAAGAAAGACCGGAGTCTGCCCAGCCTCCCCCGGTCCCTGCCGTGCGGCCCCCTCTTGCGCCCCGGCCTGAGCGTCCCCATCCGGGAAGATGTCCTTTTCCGCCTCCCCCGCTCTCTCCGGTCGCATCAAAAACGCAAACGGGCCGGAAGGGAGATCCCTTCCGGCCCGTCATCTTGCCATATGATGTTTACCGTCCCCGGCTACGGCAACAGGGTCACGCTGCCTTCATGCACGCTGATGCGATGCACCAGCACGCCCAGCACACCGGCGATGTCCAGTTCCGAGGTATCCACGATGACGGCATCGGCAGCGGGGCGCAGGGGCGCCACGGCCCGGTTGCGGTCCAGGGAGTCACGCTGGCGGATCTGCTCGGTCAGCGTCACCAGATCGGCTTCCACCCCGCGGGCGGCCAGATCGCGCAGACGGCGCAGGGCGCGCACTTCGGGCGATGCATCCAGGAAGAATTTGAAGCGGGCGTCAGGAAAGACCACCGTGCCCATGTCACGGCCTTCCACCACCAGCGGCGTGGCTTCGCCCATGGCCCGCTGGGCCTCGCGCAGCACCTCGCGCACCACGGGCACCGTGGCGATGCGGGCGGCCAGCATGCCCACCTGCTCGGTGCGCACTTCGCCGCGGATGGGCACGCCGTTGCAGCACACCGTGGAAGCCCGTCCCTTGCCGGACAGGCTGAAGGTCCACTGGCGGCACTTCTCGCGCAATTCCTCTTCGGGCAGGGTCTCCGCACCGGGCCCCAGCTTGAGGGCCAGGCAACGGAACATGGCGCCGGTATCCAGATAAGCCACATGCAGGCTCTCGGCCAGCTGCTGGGCCAGCGTGGTCTTGCCCACACCGGCGGGGCCGTCCAGGGTCACCACAGGCAGGGTCGTCTTCATCCCCGCACCTCCTGCATCCACTGTTTCATGGCCTCAAGGAAGACCGTGTTCTCTTCATCGCTGCCCACGCTCACGCGCAGGTGATCGGGCAGGCTGTAGCTCTTGAGCGGCCGGATGATGATGCCGCGCTGCAGCAGGGCCTCGAAGCAGGCCGCCGCCGTACCGCAGCCTTCGGGCAGCTGCATCATGAGGAAGTTGGCGGCGCTGGGCCACACCGTGCATCCCAGGGCGCGCAGGCCTTCGGTCAGGCGACGGCGACCGGCGCGCACGCATTCCAGCGTGGCGGCCCGGAAGGTGCTGTCCTGCAGCACGGCGATACCGGCTTCTTCGGCCAGGATGTTGACCGAGAACGGCAGGCGGGCCCGCCAGTAATACTGGGCCAGCTCGGCCGGCAGGATGCCGTAGCCCAGGCGCAGCCCGGCCAGACCGTAGCTTTTGGAGAAGGTGCGCATGATGGCCACGTTGTCCGGGATGTCACCGGAGGCCAGCAGGGAGAAGCGGGCCTCGTCCTCGGGGCTGTCGCCCGCAAAGTCCATGTAGGCCTCGTCCACCACCAGCAGGCAGTGGGGGAAGCGCTCGCCAAGGCGCTGCGCCAGGCGGCGCACGTCGGCCAGCGGCGGGCAGTAGCCGGAGGGATTGTCCGGCGTGGTCACGAAGACCAGACGGGTGTCATCGTCCACCAGGGCGAAGAGCGCGTCGAGATCGAAGCTGAAATCCGGGTTGAGGGGGTGGCGGCGCACTTCCACGCCGCAGACCTGCGCCTGGATGGGATAGATGCTGAAGCAGGGCTCGAAGCAGACCACGGAATGCTTGCCCGGCACCAGGAGCATACGGATCAGCATGTCGATGATCTCGTCCGAGCCGTTGCCCACCACCACCTGATCGGGGCTGACGCCGTGCGTGCGGGCCAGGGCCGCCACCAGGCGGGGGTTGCCGCCCTGGGGATAGCGGAAGGCTGTCCCGGCGTGCAGGCCCAGGGCCTCCTTCACCAGGGGCGAGACGCCCAGGGGGTTCTCGTTGCTGGCCATTTTGACGACCTTGGACAGGCCGTATTTCTCCTGAATTTCGGCAATGGACATGCCGGGAACATAGGCGCTCAGGGCGGCTATTTCCGGGCGCACGGCGCAGGTGTACATACAGACTCCAGATGCAAAGAAAAAAGGGCCGCCGCAAGTGCGGCGGCCCGAGAAACCGTTGTCAGTTCCCGGTCCGGCCGGGACTTACCTGTTGGGGCGAACGGTCAGCACAGGCATGGACGCGTTCTTGACGACCTTTTCGGCCACGGAGCCGAAGAGGATGCGGTCGATGCCCTTGCGACCGTGGGTGCCCATGACGATGAGGTCGGCGCCTTCGTCATTGGCACGGGTCAGGATCTCTTCAGCGGCGTAGCCGATGAGCACCTGGCCCTTGGCTTCCACGCCGGGGAAGTTTTCGGCCACGAAAGCGTCCATGGACTTTTCAGCGCCGGAGACGATCTCGCCCACGAAGTTTTCGATGGTATTGGGCGGCACATGGAAGCCCACATACTGGCTCAGCGAGGGAGCCGTGTAGACGACGATGATGCTGGCCCCCAAGCCCTTGGCCAGCATGGTGGCGTACTCTGCCACGGCCGCGCTGTGTTCGGAAAGGTCAACCGCGCAAAGAATCTTCTTGATTTCCTTCATGGTACGCTCCATTACCGCCCAAACGGACAGAAGTAAAATGTTGAAAATCCGGTTCCATCAGGAAAGGGGGGATGGCCCTTTCCTCGTCGGCTCCAGAGCCGGCGCAGCCTTTTTTTCCCTTACAACCTCAATGTAAGGACTTTCCCCGCACAAGACAAGGCCTTTTCTCCAATTTGTGCCAAAAAGCACAAACTTTCTATTCCTTGTCCTTGCGGCGCGGCCCGTTTTTGTGGCGGCAGGTCAGGCTCTCCACATCGATGCGCAGGATATTCACGCGGGCCAGGGCGGCATCGGGCGTGGGGCGCGGACAGCGCGCGTCAAAGCGCAGGCTGATGGCGTCCAGGGCACGGCGCTTCTCTTCCGTATCGGTCACTTCGCTCACCCGACCGGTACCGCAAAGGCTGCGGAAGTGGGTGGTGGATTTTTCGCGGATGATGCACACGTCCACCGCCGTGGAAAAGCCCACCCGGCCATCCCGGCGCAGCACGTCGATCTTGCGTCCTTCCAGGGCGCAATGGATGTAGATGCGCCCGTCCAGCCAGACATGGTTGAAGGGCAGCACATAGGGGAAATCCCCGGTCTGAAAAGCCACGAACAGCGATTCCGCCTTGTTGAGGATCTCGCCGGGCAGGGCCGGATCCTCGCTCAGTTCCACGCGGCTGACGATCTTTTCCATGATGTTCTCTCCTCCCCTTGCAGGATAACGGGCCCGCGGACTCAGGACAAGCGTCCCGTCCCGGCGGACCAGGCAAAAAAGTGGCCGCCGTCCAGTTCTCCGGCGGCATCGGCCCCGGGCAGGGGCAGGCCCTGACGGCAGCGGTCCCAGCAGCGCACCAGCGCCTGACGGTCCGCCCCGTCGGGATGGCGGGCGGCCTCGGCCAGACGGGCCGCACGGGCGGGCGTCATGGGATGGTGGCCCGGTTTGCCCGCCAGCGCCACCAGGCGCGGATTGACCCGCCCCTGGCACAAAAAGCCGCCCAGCACCTCGTTGCCGTTGTCCTGCAACAGGCGGCGGGCCGCCGCGAGACACTGGCGGGAATGGTCCGAACCGGGGCGCGTGCCGTGGGTACCGAAAAAAAAGACGCGCTTGCCGCGTATGCCCTGCCACAGGCGCAGGCTGCGGCTGTCGGGCAGGCCCCGGCGCACCCAGAAACCCAGAAGCAGCGTCCCGGCATGGTCGAGCAGGGGCGGATGCCCCGTGGGGAATACGGGGGCCCCGGTGGCTCCGGCCAGGGCATCGGCCAGAGAACGGGTATTGCCGGTGATGCTGGAACAAAGGATGCACGGCGGCAGGGAAAGCTGAGGGATGATGTCTGTCATGGCTGTCATGATGGTGTGGGCTGCCGCCCGCCGCCAGGCCTGCATCACGGTATCTGCGGAGCGCGGCGCACAGAGGCGGGAGCGACATGCAAAAAAGTACGACCGGCGCCGGGGCCTGCCTGCGGCCATCATCCGGCCGCACGGTGACGGGCCTTGCAAGGCCGGAGCGGAAAAATACGTCCGGAAGCCCGCTAGTCCTGGGCCCGGCGTTCCAGGGCCGCCATGTCCAGCAGCTCCACCCGTCGCCGCTCCAGGCGGATGGCGCCTTCCCGGGCCAGCCTGTTGAGTTCCCGGCTCAGGCTCTCGCGGCTCAGGCCCAGCAGGCGGGCCATGAGCTCCCGGGTACCGGGCAGTTCCAGCTGACGGCGCCCTTCCTCCATGCGGGAGCGGTGCAGCAGCCATCCGGCCACCCGCCGGGAGACCGAGATCACCCCCTGCGAGCCGGCCACCTTGTTGACGAACAAGCGCTGCCGCGCCGCCAGCACCTGCAAAAGCCAGCGGGCCAGCCGGGGATTCCCGTCCAGCAGCCTGTCCATGGTGGCCCGCTCCAGCCAGAGCAGGCGCCCCGGCCCCAGGGCCACGGCCGTAGCAGGCAGAGGGGCCTCGTAGAACAGGGCCCCCGGATCGGGGAAGGCCCCGCCGCGGGTCAGGTGCAGGACGTACTCCCTGCCCTGCGGGCCCATTTTGACCAGTTTCACCTCGCCGGACAAGACGAAGGGCACATGCCGGATCTCGTCCCCTTCACGGAACAGGACATCGCCCGCCCGCATCTCGGCCAGACGGCCCGTGCCCAGCACAAGACCGGTCTCCCTCTCGTCCAGCCAGCGGCCCAGCGGGCTGTGGCGCAGGGCATCCCGCAGGCTCTGGGGATCGGGGGGGCGGTTCCCTTTTTTCTGGTCCATGCGCGACCTCCATGAAAGCTTTGCCCCCGCGGATACAGGGGCAGGAAAAAAGCCGGACGGGAAAGCGGCCCCGCCGGCCAAAAACACAGGGGAAGACCGCGGGCACGGCCTTCCCCTGCAAAAGAGTCTTAGCCCAGGATCGCCTTGAGGTCTTCGTCGGGCGTGGTCACGCGCATGATGTTCCACTGTTCCACCAGCACCTTGAGGATGTTGGGGGACACGAAGGCAGGCAGCGTGGGCCCGAGGCGGATGTTCTTCACGCCCAGGGCCAGCAGGGTCAGCAGGATGCTCACGGCCTTCTGCTCGTACCACGAAAGCACCAGCGACAGCGGCAGATCGTTGACGCCGCACTTCAGGGCATCGGCCAGGGCCAGGGCCACACGCACGGCGGCGTAGGCGTCGTTGCACTGGCCCACGTCCAGCAGGCGCGGGATGTCGCCCAGGCTGCCCAGCTCCTTGTCGAAGAAGCGGAACTTGCCGCAGGCCAAGGTCAGGATCAGGCAGTCGGCCGGGATCTTCTCCACCAGTTCGGTGTAGTAGTTGCGGCCGGGACGGGCGCCGTCGCAGCCGCCCACCAGGAAGATGTGGCGCAGCTTGCCCTGGGCCACGGCATCCAGCACGGCGGGCGCGGCACCCAGCAGGGTCTCGCGGCCAAAGCCGGTCAGCACTTCCTTGCCGGGCACGTCTTCGGCGAAGCCGGGCAGCTCCAGGGCCTTCCGGATGACGGCCGAGAAGTCACGCCCCTTGCAATGGACCAGGCCGGGCCAGGACACGTTGCCGGAGGTGAAGACCTTGTCGGCGTAGTCTTTGGGGTCCTGGATGCAGTTGGTGGTGAAGAGCACCGCGCCGGGGAAGGCGGGCAGCTCCTTCTGCTGGTTCTGCCAGGCCGTGCCGTAATGCCCGGCCAGATGCGGGAAGGCATGCAGCAGCGGATAGGCGTGGGCGGGCAGCATCTCGCCGTGGGTGTAGACGTTGATGCCCGTGTCGCGGGTCTGCTCCAGCAGGGCCAGCAGGTCGGGCAGGTCGTGGCCGGAGATGAGGATGGCCTTGCCCTTGCGCCGGCCCAGGGAGACGGGCGTGGGCACGGGCGTGCCGAACGTACCGGTATTGCCCGCTTCCAGCAGCTCCATGGCGCGCAGGTTGGCCTTGCCGCATTCCAGCACCAGCCCCAGCCAGCCGTTGAGGTCGTGGCTCTCGGGATCCAGTTCGGTGCCGGCACGCAGGCCGCGATACAGGAAGGCGGCCACGTCGGGATCACGCTGGCCCAGCTCGGCGGCATGGTCGGCATAGGCGGCCACGCCCTTGAGGCCGTAGAGCAGGATCTGCATGGCGGAGCGCACGTCCTCGTCGTCGGACAGGCGGTCGATGGCGGTTTCCCGCAGATCCAGGGCAGCCAGAGGCGTGGGGGCCGGGGCACCGGGCACACGGGCGGCCAGGGCCGTGGTGCGCTCCAGGCATTCTTCCTGCACGGCGCGCAGGGAGACGGGATCGAAATTCACATTGGTCAGGGTGGAGAACAGGGCCTTGAAAGCGAAGTCGTCGGTGGCGGTGTCCACGATGCCGGCGTCACGGGCCATCAGGGCCACGGCCGCCAGTTCGCGCAGCTGCCAGACCAGCTTGTCCTGCTGGATGGCCACGGCCTCGTTCTTGCCGCAGATGCCAAGGCGGGTACAGGCCTTGCCTTTGGAGGTCTGTTCACACTGGTTGCAAAACATGGGGGGCTCCTTGTGCTGAGGGGGATGGGTGTCTGTCCATGACACTAGAACACATCTCCCCGGCTACAACTGTGACCATCGTCACAAAACAGGGAATCTTTTCACAGATCCGCCGGAGTGCCGGACGATGCGCGGAAGATCCCGCCCCGTGCGCTCACTTCCAGAAGCGTTTCCATCCGGAGGCGGGCTCCTCACGGCCGCTCTGCAAACTGCCGCCCAGCCCCAGCCGGTGATCCAGTTCCGCCAGCCACGCCGCGGCCGCCGCGCCGTGTTCCAGCTCCAGGGAGCTGTGGCAGGCCAGCACGTCCTCCACTCTGCCCCGCCAGAACGACAGCTGCGGTTCCAGCAGGTCGAGATCGGGATGCCTGTCCACCAGCGTGCGCAGCCCGGCGCTCACACCTTCCGCATCGCACAGCCGGGCCAGCTGGCGACGGCGCTTCCAGCCCGGACGCCCCTGCGACCAGACCAGGGCCAGATGCAGGACGAAACGCTCGTCCGCCGTGGCCTCCCGCCGCCGGTTGCCGGGCAGTATGCCCCGCACGGCGCCCAGGACGGCAGTGGTGCCGCTGCTGACGGCTCCGGCCACGGCCTGTCCCGCACCGATGACGGCACCGGCACCGGAGCTCACGGCCCCCACGACGGCCGTACCGCCGCGCGCCACCGCCTGACCGGCAGAAGCGGCCCCGTCGCTCACCGCCCCGATGACCGCGCTGGTGCCGCTGCTCACCATGTCCGCCACGGCCCCTGCCCCGCTGCCGACGCTCCCCATGACGGCACTGCCACCGCGCAGCACGGCTTTTTCCGCACTGGCGGCACAGTCGCCCACAGCATGGATGACGGCGCTCGTGCCGCTGCCCAGGGCATCCGCCATGGCACCGGCCCCATTGCTGACCGCTCCGGCCACGGCCTGTCCCGCACCGATGACGGCACCGGCACCGGAACTCACGGCCTCGGCCACGGCCGTGCCGCCGCGCGCCACGCTCTGAGCGGCGCCCCGGGTCTTTTCCAGGGCGCTGTCGGCCACGGTGCCCACGGTCTCCGAGATCTTCTGTCCCATGGAGGCAGGCAAGTTCACCAGCTGTTTGCGGAAGGCCTCCACGATGGCCCCCACGGTCTCCCGGGAGATCTCCGCCAGCATGGTGCCCGCCTCCCGGACGCAGGCCTGCTGCCGGGCCTCTTCCCTGCCCAGGGCAGCGAAACGGAAGGCACTGCGCGTGACCACACCGGCCCGGATGGCCAGCAGGCAGTTGGCCGCCCCGTCGATGACGGCGGACGTGCACTGCTGCATCATGGGTCCCATGAGCGGCACGCTGGAGGCCGCCATGGCGGGCGTGACCGCGGGCAGCAGCTCGTTCATGCTCTCGGTGATGGTCCTGGGGATGTCCAGGGCCTCGATGGAAAAGGAAATGAACGTGGCCGAGGAGACCGTGCTGTAGACGCTCCACAGTTCCGCCGGGGTGGGACGCTGGTTGTAGATGCCGGAGACCCGCCAGACCATGCGCGCCAGCGAGACGAACACGATGAGCGCATCCAGACGGCCGTTCTGGGACAGGGCCGTGCCCAGGAACACCCGTTTGGCGCTGTTGCGGATCTCTTCCCCGGCACGGGCGTCCAGCACGTCGAGGGCCTTTTCCAGAAAATGCTCATCCGTGGGGCGAAGGCCTGCGGCACGGACATGGGGATTCTTCTTCAGGCGGCGTTCCAGTTCACGGGCAAAGGCCTGACGCTCCGCTTCCGTAGGATCGTCACGCAAGACCAGACGGGGCGCACGGGCAAACCAGGCCAGGCCCAGCCAGAGCACGGCGCCTGCCTCCAGCGCCAGCAGGGACACGAAGGCCAGCCAGCCCCAGCCGGGAGCCAGCACTTCCACCGTCTGGAAGGCCGTCAGGTCCAGCTGGACCAGCAACATCAGGATAACGAGCATGAAAAGGGCCGCAGCCGCTTTCAGCAAAGTCGAAATAAACGTCATGTCAGCTCCCTGTACGAAGGAAGGATGAGGGGACCCGCCCGCGAAGAACAGTCACAAGAGCAGGCACGGGCCTGCCGGAGCGGCTCTGCCGCGCGACGGAACCGTTCACAACTCAACACGGGGCGCGTCAGCAGGATGTCAGGAACGAGGGAAGGGATCTGCGGAGCACCGAAGGCCCCGGAAAGGAGGAAGGAAGGCGCAGGCGCGTGCACTCCCCGGCAGGGCCGCCGGAACGATCCGTGGCCAGGGGCGCGACCTGTCAAAAAAGGACGGCAGGAGGACCTGCCGTCCCGTGACTCACTTCAGAGCGGCGACACGGTCAGCCAGAGCCATGATGGTGTTGGCGTAGACCGTGGAGTGGTTGTAGCGCATCAGCAGGGCATGCTGGCGCTCGCGGGAAAGCCCGGCCTTCCAGCCGTGCCGGGCAAGATAGTGGGAAAGGCTGGCCACGGCATCGGGCACGGTGAACAGGTCCACACGGCCGTCGCCGTCACCGTCCGCACCGTAGGTGGCGATATTGGACGGCATGAACTGGCACAGGCCCACGGCGCCGTAGATGGAACCGGGCAGATGTTCCGGCGGCACGCGGTCGCGCAGCATGTGCTCCACCAGGGCCCTAGTCTCCTTGTAGGCCCAGTCCGCACGCTTGGGCATGGTCTCGGCGATCCAGTCCATGTGCCGCTCATGGTCGCGCAGCTGCGGCAGCCAGTCGCTGATGCTCTCCGGCGTCCGGCTCACGGCCATGCTGGCCAGGGTGTAGAAGGCGTTCTCCGAGGTATCGCCCAGCACCTTGCCGAGGCGGGTCTCCACGAACAGCAGGGACGCCGCGATGGACGAAGGGACGCCGTAGCGCTGTTCCGCCTGACGGAAGGCCTTGCTGTTGGCCGTGATGAACTGGCGGCACAGACGCGCGTTGGCGTCCGTGACCACGCCCTTGTAATACTGCGCCTGCGGCTTGTCCGAAGGCGGCGCGGGAAAGAACTTGCGATTGTAGAGGGCCTTGATCTTGCGGCCCATGGGCGACTGGGTGGGCGTGGCGGGCAGGCCCGCCAGCAGGGCGTCCACCTTGGGCCCGGAGATGCCGTCGGCAGCCAGGCGGCGCGACAGATCCTGCCACACGGGGGCCACGGCCGGAGCGGACGGGCGTGCGGTGGTCCTGGGCGCGGGGGACGCCACGGGCGTCACCGCAGCCGGAGCCGCGGGGGAAGGCCCGAGGGAACGCTCCCTGATGCCGTCATCGCCGCCGCCATCCGCGGACGGCGGCTCCAGGATCACGGTGCCGCTGGCCACCACGTCATCCACGGGCTCCTTGCCGCCGCAGGCAGCCAGCAACAGGCAGAACAGGGCACACAGGACAAGGCGCAGGGCCCCGTGTCCGTCCCTGATGGAGATGCTCATGCTAAACCTCCTGGAAAGTCCAGACCACACGTCCCAGCATGCGGCGCTGCAACAGGGCGGCATCCAGGAACGTTTCGGGGTAATCCGGGGACTGGGCCCTCAGGACATAGCCCTGCTGCGGGCCGTCCAGAAACACCTGGCGGACCACCACGCCTTCCAGCGGGGCGAACAGGGCGTAGGTCCTGCCGGAGACAGGAGCCAGATCCTCCATGTCCACCCCGATGTAGGCACCTTCGCGCAGCAAGGGCTCCATGGCCTGGCCGCGCAGACGCAGCACCTGCAGCGAGGGCCGCAGGAAGGCCTGCGGCAGGGGGACCCTTCCGGAAACGGACAAGGCGGGTCTGGGGGCTTCGTCCGTATAGATACAGGCCATGTCATAAACGTCCACCACGGTGGACCGGGTAAAGTCGTCTCCGTAGCAGGCCACGGTCTCGGCCAGGGCCTGGGGGGCCTCCTGGGGGCAATAACCTTTTTCCGTACGCAGATAGAGGGGCCCCACCCCGTACTTGAGCCAGTCGGGGTTGAGGCCAAAACGCTCGAAGAGCTTCATGTACCAGTCGCCCGGCACAGAATCACGGCGCTTGGCGTCCGAGATGCTGGACTGGCGGATGTTGAGCAGTTCCGCCAGCTCCACCTGGGTACGGCAGTTGGTGGCCAGCTTGATGCGTTCGTAGATTTCCGTAAAGCCCATGGTCCACCTACTTCTGCAGATCCAGCAAGGGCACCCGGCTGCCCAGCACCATCTTGCTGTTCTCCTTGAAGGACTTGCGCAGGGCGTCGAGCCAGCGCTGATAGGAATAGAATTCCGGCGACTTGCCGTAGGCCGCGGCGTAGACGGCGGCCGCCTGGGCATCGCCCTGACCGTAAAGCACCTGGGCCTCACGGTTGGCCTCGGCAAGGATGAGGGCCTTCTGGCGGTCGGCATCGGAACGGATGCGCGTGGCCTCTTCCTGGCCTTCGGAACGGTACTGCTTGGCCTGGCGCTCACGCTCGGCCCGCATGCGGTCAAAAATGGAACGCTGGTTCTCCGTAGGCAGGTCGGTACGCTTGATGCGCACGTCCAGGACCTCCACCCCGTAGGGCTTCATGAGGTCGGAGACCTTTTCCGTCACGCGGGTCATGATGGTGGCGCGCTCCTTGGAGACCACCTCGGTCAGGGTGTAGGCGCCCACCAGGGCCCGCAGCTGCGAATAGACCACGTCGTCCAGGCGGGCCTGCGCACCGGGGATGGTACGCATGGTGCGGTAGAACTGCAGGGGATCGCTGATGCGCCAGCGGGCGTAGTTGTCCAGCACGATGGTCTTCTTGTCCACGGTGAAGGCCTCGCGCGAGCTGGCGGCGTAGTCGAGCACACGGGCGTCGAAATAGACGACTTTCTGGATGAAGGGCAGCTTGAAGTGCAGGCCGGGCCGGTAGATCTCGGGCAGGGGATCGCCCAGCTGGAGCACCAGGGCCTGCTGGGTCTGGTGCACGGTGAAGCAGCACTGGGTCACGAAAACGGCCAGCACCAGCAGCAGGACACCATAAAGGAGGGGATTCTTGGTCATTATTTCTTCTCCGAGGGCAGGACGCCGAAAGCGGGCGTACCCGGAAGAGGCATATGCGGCAGCACCTTGCCGGAGACCCCGCTGTCCAGCAGGGTCTTGTCCTTGGAAGCGGCCAGGATCTCTTCCATGGTTTCGTAATACAGGCGCTGGCGGGTCACGTCGGGAGCCTTTTCGTATTCCTGGCGCAGCGCGTCGAAACGGCGGGACTCGCCTTCGGCCTGCTGCAGGCGCGCCACCCGGTAGGCTTCGGCCTTGTTGAGGATGGCCGCGGCCTCACCGCGGGCCTGCGGCAGCAGGGCGTTGCGGTAGGCTTCCGCCTCGTTGATGATGCGGCTCTTGTCTTCGCGGGCACTGGCCACGTCCTTGAAGGCATCGCTCACTTCCTGCGGCGGATGCACGTCCTGCATCTGCACGGCCAGCACCTGGATACCGGCCTCGTAGCGGTCCAGGACCTCCTGGAGCAGCACCGTGGCGTCGCTCTGGATCTTCAGCTTGCCGTCGGTGATGGCCGAGTCGATGAGGCTGTTGCCGATGACCTCGCGCATGGCGGCCTCGGCGGCGTTACGCACCAGGTTGGTGGGGTCGCTGATGTTGAACAGGTACTTGACCGCGTCGCTGATCTTGTACTGCACGCTGAACTGGACGTTGACGATGTTCTCGTCACCGGTGAGCATGGAGGCTTCCTTAGGCACGCTGCGCAGCTCGCCCTGGCGGAAGGTGGTGGCCTGCCCGGTGGAGCGGAAGCCCACCTCGCAGCGCAGCACCTGGGTCACCTGGGGCTTGTAGACGGTCTCGATGGGAGCGGGCAGCGCGTAATGGGGGCCGGGGCCTTCGGTGCGGTCGTACTTGCCGAAGCGCAGCACCACGCCCTCCTCGTCAGGGTTGACGATATAGATGCCCGACAAGAGCCACAGACCCACCAGGCCCAGCACCAGCCAGATCACCATGCCGCCCGGCATCTTCATGCCGGAAAGCTTTTTCAGGGCATTCCTGCCGTCGAAGCCGTTACCGTCGCCCCCGTTGCCGGAAGGCGAACGCCGGGCGCGCCGGGGCTGTTCGTCCTGAGTGTCGTTATCATCATCACCGAAGAGCGGACGGGAGGGGCGCTGCCCCTGCTGCCGTTGCCGTTTTTCCTGCAATTTATCCCAATCCCAAGTCATGTGGAGGACATCCCTTTTGCTGAATGGGGTTAAAGAACGCCTTAGATAGTGTCGTCAAATTATGTTTGCCCACAAAGATATGCATCTGATTTGAACG
>OLWL01000866.1_pt1 | contig 18583 bp, 27 predicted proteins | sample 1674151 | NCBI WGS metagenome assembly OLWL01 (sample SAMEA103958148, study PRJEB25191) | human gut metagenome
TCCATGGATGCTAATCGCATCTGTGAAGTAACCTTACTGACTCGCGCAGCTGCGTAAATAATAAGGAGGTATAAACATGGCACAATTAGGCTTTATGAATGATGATGCCGGTATGCGTAATTTGGGTAACTATGCTATGAAGCGTGGCGGCTGCAAAGCTTTCCGCGGCAATGCATGGGACGCTGCTACCAGCTCCGGTATGGCTTATCTTACCGGTGAACTTGAAAAATTAGATCCTAAGGTACGCGAACCGCTGACAAGTTTGACCTGGCAACGTGATATTGTAGCTAAGACCGGCGGTGGTTGGGTAGAGTACACCAGCACCTTTGATGTTGATTACGCAACTTCCGGTGCAAACGGCAACAGCATTACAGCTCCCGGTGCGACTACTATTCCTGTAATGCAGGTCAACACCAATAAAAACATGTACAAGGTCAACACATGGATGCATGCTATGCAAATTCCGTTTATTGATCAGGCTAAATTGAAGCAGATTGGCCGTAATCTGGAGGACTTGCTGGATAAAGGCATTAAACTGAATTACAACAAGACCTTAGACCTGAACACCTATAAGGGCTTCAAAGAAGCTGGTACTACCGGCTTGCTTAATGATGCGCAGGCTGCTGTGCATTCTGTAGGCAACGGCAAGGCTGGTACTGCTGTGTGGAACACTAAAACCGCAGATGAAATTCTGCACGACATTAACAACGCATTGGTTGATTCCTGGACTGCTGCTGAATATGATATGAAGGGTATGCCTAACCATATTCTGATTCCGCCTAAGCAGTACGCATACATCACTATGCAGAAGGTATCCGAGGCCGGCAATGTGTCTATTATGGAGTATCTGCTGCAGAACAATATTGCTAAGCAACAGGGCGGCGATATTTCTATTGAGCCTTGTCGTTGGTGTATCGGTGCCGGCAGTGCCGGTAAAGACCGCATGATGGTTTATGTCAATGACGAAGATATGGTAAACTTTGATTTGACTGTACCTATCACCCGCGCCTTTACTCAACCGTCTGCTGAACGCGCTGCCTACTTGACTCTGTATGCAGCTCAAATCGGCCAGGTTAAATTTAACTACTATCAGCCGGTAGGCTATTACGACGGTATCTAACCTCAAATGCATTTTAGCCAGACGTTTACATCGTCTGGCTCTTTTATTAAGGAGGCACAGGCATGATTATTTTAACTAAAAAAGTATTTTGTTTTGTCAAGCAGGATTCAGTTGTTCGTGAAGATGCTGTCAAATTCACTACTAAGGGTGGTATGGCTATCGAGGACGTTCCAGAATGGGTGAAGAATGACCCTCTCTATGGCTGGGGTTTGTAAGATGGCGATATCGTGGAGGTTAACAATGCATCCGCAAAATCTGAAAGCATTGCTGTAGCTAAAGCAAAAAAAGGTAGAAAAGCAAAGACTGAGGACGTTGCTCCTGAAGTAGAAACTGTTTCTGAAGCAGAGGATGAATCTGCCAAATAAGGAGGTGCATTATGTACCATCCGTTGATTGCTCAGGCGAGCAATATCAAAACGCAGGAGAATCCTCCCTACACCAAGGAGGACTTCCTGGCATTCTATCCACAGTTTGCTGAGCCACTGCCGGAAATAGTGCTGGACAGCTTTGTAGAGCTTGGTCAGGCGTGTGTAAGCGAGCAGCGCTATGGCAAGATGTGGAGGATGGCCATCGGACTATTCATCGCCCATATGTGCACCCTTTACATGCAGTCTGCTGCAGACCCGGGGGCACCTGCTGCTGATATCCTTGCCGCAGCTCAGGCCGCTGGTGTTGTTACGAGTGAGTCTGCTGATGGTGTGTCCTATTCCATGGATACGTCAGCGCTTTCACAGGACCTTGCAGGTTGGGCTGCGTTTAGACTGACTGCTTATGGCGTGCAGTTTGCCACTCTGGCGCGTTTTGCTGGCAAGGGAGGGATGTATGTATGGTGAGCATCAATACGTCGCACAGGACGGTCAGCGGCGGGCTACAGGGGCTTATGGACAGAGTGCAAGCGTTGAGCTCTAAAAAGTTGTATGTGGGTATCCCGAAGGAGAAAACTTCTCGTGGCGATGAGCCTATCAATAATGCGAGCCTGCTGTACATCCATACTCATGGTATCCGGCGTAAGTCTATGCGTGAGGAAATGCAGGGCTATATGGATCAGGGTATGAAGTACAGCCTGGCTTATCAACTGTATGTTCAGACACACGGTTCGCCGCTTTGGCACGCTCCACCGCGTCCGGTTATTGAACCGGCCATCGCCAAGCACCACCGTGAGATTGCAGAAGAATACGCTAAGGCTGTAAAGGCTGCTATGACTGGCGATGGGGCGAGGGCTGATGCTCTTATCAAACGCACGGGCCTGCTGGCGCAGAACATCTGCCGTAAATGGTTTACGGACGCAGAGAATGGCTGGCCGCTTAACTCCCCGAAAACCATAGATAAAAAGACCAAAGGCAAGGGCGGCAAAACCAATCCGCTTATTGATACCGGTGCCTTGCGTAAGGCTATTGTTTATGTGGTAAGGAGTGATTGACGTGGTTAATGTTGGCAGAGTGGTGCGCAGCAAGCGTTTAGGCTGCCAGCGCATTACTGTCAAACGCTACGCTGCAAGCTGGCACGATGGAGCTTATGGCCGAGATACAGACAATCCTATTGTGCTGCAGGTGGCGGCGATTGTTACTGTTGCCCAGCCTAAAGATTTGCAGTTATTGCCCGAAGGTGACCGCGTAACCGGGGCAATGAAATTTTTGACGAACGTGGAGCTGCACGCGACCAATGGTGAAGCTATCAGCGATGAGCTTGAATGGCGCGGAGCACGCTACAAAATCCTCACTGTTACGCCTGATATTGATTATGGATTTTACCGCTCTATCGGGACAAGATTGGACGGTGATGGCGTTGGTTAAAAATATTGCTGAATTTGAATCTTTAATGTGGGCAGAGTTGATGGACATCCTCGGGCATGATGCTAAGACAATACCGCCGCCTGTACGCCGCTCCTGGCCAACGGACGGAGGCCCCGACTGGAAGCTTACAGACAACGTGGTCTTTATGCAGTGCACCGAGGCGGCCGAGGACATCATGCAGCCGATTGATGAGCGTTGGCAGTCTGAAGGACGTGATTTTTTGCGTGAGAGTGCAAGCACACGTACCATCCAGCTACGCCTGAATGCTTACGGTCCTGCCTGCTATGAATCGCTGCTTAAGCTACGCCTTGAGCTGCTGCTTGGCCGACCGAAGCTCAAAAAACAAAAAATTTATATTATTCCCGGCAAGGATTCCATCCAATATGCGCCTGAACTGTTCCAAGGGCGATGGTGGAAGCGTGCCGATTTGACTTTATATTTTAATGTGCTGATCAGCGTTGAATCTATCGTGAAAGCGATTGAAGAAGTCAACGTTACGATTAAAGCAAACGAGCCTGGTACGAGTGATGTTATTCTTGAACCGGGTGAAATTATTATTAAGAAAGGGTGATTTAGTTGGCTTATAAATTGGACTTATCTCCGATTGTCGACGTGGTTATCAACCTGTCTGCTAAGGCTGCTGCTCGCAAGGGCTTTAACCTTGGCCTGATTATTGGCAAGTCTGAGGTTATTCCGGCAAATGAAAGGGTGCGTATTTATACAAGCGCTGCTCAAATGCTGACTGACGGGTTTGTGGAAACGTCACCGGAATACAAGGCTGCTCAGCTCTATTTTGCTTCTACGACCAGCCCGCGCAAGCTGGCGGTAGGCGTAAAGCTGACGGAAGATACGAATCTAACTGCTACGCTGGAGGCTTGCCGTGCTGCTAACTCTCAGTGGTGGCCGTTTAGCTATCTGGGCGCAGAAGATGTTGATATCAAAGACTGTGCAGCTTGGTGCGAGACCGCTGTACCTGACAGCGTCTACATGTATACGACTGCTGATAAAAGCGTACTTGACGCATCTGGTGATGCAAAGAGCATTTTTAAGGCTTTGCAGGATAAAAACTACCGTCGCAGCTTTGGTCAGTATTGTGGTGACACGGATACTCCCAATGCTGTTGCAGCTACTATGGGCTACGCGATGGGCGCTAACCGTGGTCTTGCCGGGGATGCGTTTACGCTGGCGTACAAAACTCTGCCCGGCGTAAAAACAGATGACCTGTCCGAATCTCAGGTAACCCATGTGTGTGGTAGCTCTGAATCTACAGGCCATAACGGTAATGTATATATTACTCGTGGCGAGGAATACGATGTTTTGCAGCAGGGCTATATGGCTGATGGCACGAGCTTTGATGAAGTGCTGTATCTTGATATGCTCAAAAATGACATTACGCTTAATGTCATGGACCTGCTTTACCAGCGCCGAAAATTGCCGCAGACTGAAGCTGGCGTTACAAGCATTATTAATGTTATCAATGATGCTTGTCGTAAGTATGTAAAGTTAGGCTTTATCGCTCCGGGCAAGTGGAACGGTGCCGAGTGCCTGAATCTGCAGACAGGTGATTACCTGCCTGATGGCTATCTGGTGCAGAGCGAGCCTATTGACGAGCAGTCTCAGGCTGACCGCGATAAGCGTAAAGCTCCGCCGATTTATGTCTGCTGCAAGCTGGCTGGTGCAATCGAATTTGTTACCATCCAGGTTAATGTTAACCGCTAAGGAGGCTATCTGAATGGAATTAACTACTTACAGTTTTGCTGATTTGGCTGGATCTATCAACCATCCTACATTTGGCTCGTATCTCTTTGATGGTACTGGTGTAGGCTCTGTAACTGTTGCTAAAGCCACCGACCGCACTGCTCATGACATTGCTGCAGATGGCTCAGTAATGGTATCTAAGATTGCGGGCAATAATGGCACCGTAACTATCGAGGTACAGCAGACATCTAGCCTGCATAAATGGCTGAGTGCCTGGTTTAATGCGTTGTGGCAGCTGCCTACGAGCGAATGGGCAAGCACCAGCATGACTCTGCGTAATACCGCTACAGGTACCCGCCATATTATTTCCGGTATCTCTCCCCAAAAAGAGCCGGACACTCCCTATCAGAGCCAAGGCCAGAGAGTGTCTTGGACGCTGATGTGTGCTGAGATTACTAATCTGCCGATTTGATGGAGGGCTGAATTATGCTTAAACAAAAAACACAAGTTGTGGAGGTGGCTGGCAAATCCTACCAGCTCACTAAGATGGACGCTCGCACAGGCAGCTATGTTGCTTTCAAAGTTGCTGGCGTGCTGGCTCCCTCGGGCGGCAAAACAGCCGAGATGGCTGCTGCTCTCATGGGTATGCCACGCAAGGATTTTGACGAGCTGCAATCTCTGCTGCTGCGTACTGTTAACCGCTTAGTTGATAACGGCAACGGTCAGCAGCTCCCTGAACCTGTCTTGACAGCTAAGGGTGATTTTGTTGACGAGGCTCTGGCGTATGATGCTGCCAGCGTTATCCAGCTGACTGTTCATGCGTTGATTTTCAACGTCGGAGGTTTTTTCGCCGCAGCCGGGTTGAAGCTCCCGGCAGAATTGATGGGCAAACCTACGAGCCGATGAGTTATCCGACGCTTGATGCTTTCGCCTTTGCTCCTGTAGCTGCAGGGCTTTGGCGGCAGCACGAGCTGAGTGATGGCACATATGATTTTGATGACTTGCTTGACGCTCATGAGCTGTTGGCGGTCAAGGCAGAAAACGCACGGCGGATGCAGGACGCCATGAGAAAGGAGTAGGCTGATGAGCAATATCTTAGAAGAATATCTTGTGCGCATTGGCGCGGAAGTCGACAAGGACGCTTTTGCCGGAGCTGCGCAAGCTATCAGCAAGTTATCCGGTATGCTCGGGAAGCTGGGTACTATCCTTAAATATGGCGGTATTTTTGTAGGCCTTGCTAAAGTTACGGAAGCTGTCATTGATAACATTAAGGCTGTGGCCAGCGCCGATTTGGAATATCAGAAGTTGGCACAGTCAATGTGGGTGACAAAGGACACAGCTAAAACCTTGAGTGTGGTCCTGAAAACCATGGGCGCTTCGCAGGAGGATGTGGCGTGGGTGCCGGAGCTGCGTGAACAGTTTTTCCGCCTGCGTCAGGAAATGGCAGAGCTGTCTACTCCTGCAGATGCTGACGGACAGTTAGCCTGGATCCGTGAGATTGGTTACGACGTGCAGTCCTTGCAACTCAAATTAAAAATGTTCAAGGAGTGGGTGGTCTACTACCTTATAAAAGAGCTGCAGCCCTACATCAAAGAGTTTCAGGAGTTTATCCGTTGGCTGAATGATAAATTTGGCAAGAGCTTGCCTGCACTGGCACGTAAGGTAGCCAGCGTGCTGGCGAGTGTTGTGCGTGTAGCAATGTCACTGGTTAAGGCTCTAAAATGGCTATTCGAGGGCATTTATAATTTTATTGACGCGCTGCCAAGTAAAACAAAGGCTTTAGTAGCTGTGTTTGCCGTAGTTGGTGCTGCCATCATGACAGGACCTTTTGGCCTGATGATGATGGCCATTGGCACTGCACTCATCATGCTGGAGGACTTCTTTGGTTATCTTGAGGGACGCGAGAGCAGCAATACCTTAAAGCCGCTCTGGAAATGGCTCACGGATGAGAATAATCCGCTGCGTCGTCTTATTGAAAAGCTTAAGGAAGGCATTGCGTTTATCCTTGAGAAGCTTACGGAACTGTTTGAAAAAGTCTTCACGGAAGAACGGCAGGAGAAGCTCAAAAAGACTGTAGCTAATATTGCTAAGGGTGTTGCTGAAATTGCCGAAGGGCTAGCGACGATTGTTGAGAGTATTTTTGGCAAAAAGTATCCTGTTGTGAAGAAATTCTGGGACTTCTTCCTGACAGCCGTTGGTAAGGTTGTAGATAAGGTGCTCACATTGACAAATAGTATGGGACATCTTATGCGTGCTTTGGGTAAGGCTATGCAGGGCGATTTTAAGGGAGCGCGTGAGGAATTTATCAATGCAGGTGCTGATGAAAATGCAACAGGCGAGCGGTCTAAATATATCCAGCAAAAGCTTATGTCGATGGGCTTTACTGCTTCTGCTGCCGCTGGCGTTGTAGGCAACCTTGTCCAGGAATCCGGTTTGCGCACGGATGCTATCGGTGATAATGGCACATCTGGCGGTTTGGCTCAATGGCACAATGAACGCTGGGAAGCGCTCAAACGCTTTGCTGCTGCTCGTGGTAAAGATTGGACCGACCTTGACACGCAGATAGAATTTTTGGCAGAAGAAATGCGCACGTCTTACGCTGAAACCTATGCTAAAATGCAGCATGCTGAATTGCCGGAGATAGCAGGTCAAATTATGACGGATGAATATGAAAAGCCTGATTCTGCGTCTGCTAATTATGCTCAACGTCAAGCTAATGCTCGTGCTGCCTATGAAGCTATGCAGTCTGGCAACAAACAAGCGGATGATTATCACGGTGACGGTGGAGGCGGGTATGACAGCCTTGTTGCTCCTACGAGCTATGCTGCAGGTTTTGCTGCAGGTGGTACTGCCGGTCTTATGCCAATGGCGAACAGTACGGCAAATTATAACGGTGGAGTTGTAAATGTTGGCGGCATTGTGGTTAACTGTGGCAATGTCAGTGATCCGCAGGGCGTGGCTAAGGCTGTGGAAGGAACGATGGAAGATTTTGCCCAGCGTTTGGCAGCGCATAACGGAGGGACGGTGTTTGTATGATTGATTTACCTAAAATCTCTTTGCAAAAGGAACTTCCGGGGGTGCTCAAAAGCACAGGAGTGAGTACAGGTACAGTGAATACGCTGAGCGGATTGTATGCTGCAGGCTCACTTGTGTCAAAGGTGTTTGCTGTCGGTAAAAGCATTGCTTCAGGAAATCCGAAGAATTTGTTTGACCAGAGCAATGCTTATGTTCCGTCTAAATGGGGGAGCGGTCTAGGCATTCAGCAGACGCTGATGGTTAAGACAAATATTGGCGGCTTCTTCTTTGATGCTGTGTTTAGCGTTGATACTGAGCACAGTTTGACTGTTACGCAGCATCCGGTGCAGACTGGTGCAAATATCAGTGACCATGCTTTTGTAAATCCTGTCCGCATCAGTATGCAGATAGGTGTGTCTGATGCTATGGGTTACAGGTATGGTTTTGTATATGAGGGTGCAGGCGTATATAAATCTGTGCAGGCTTACCGCATGCTCTGCAAGCTGCAGGAGCTGCGTATACCCATGCAGGTTGTTACGCGTCTTAACACGTATCAGAATATGCTTATTGAGAGCATTGATGTGAGCGATGATGTGTCGACACTCTGTGCTCTTAAAGCTACGGTGAATCTTGTGCAGGTGTTGGTTGTAAATGTTGGCACGGAGAAAGTCTCGGCGCGTCAGTGGACTACAGGTGCACAGCACAAATCGCAAGAAGTGCAGCCTAAAGACAACAGCACGACTTTGCGCAAAGTAGAAAAGGGCACAGGTCTGGAGGTGAAGTGGTAATGAGCTATTATGAAATACCATTGACTACCACGCCTTTCGACCAGAAGACTTTTAAGCTGACGCTGGATGGCGAGCGTAACATCAACATCCTGCTGAAGCTACGCTATTATGATTTGTACGAGTTGTGGGTGGCTGATGTCTGCGACAATAGCACAGGCGAAGAGTTGATTACAGGCATGCCGCTCGTTCCTGGCATTGATTTGTTAGGTCAGTACGCTTACCTGAATATTGGCAGTGCTCAAATCGTGGCTGTTGGTCCTACCACACAGGAGCAGCCTGATAATGAGACATTAGGCTCAGCCTGGGTACTTCTGTGGGGTGATGGCTCATGAGCAGTTATCTGTGGATGCGTAAGTGGAAAATCCTTGTTGTGGATGCTCAGGACAAAGAGGCCCTGAACGTGTCTGACCTGCATGTGAAGTTTACTGTCAAAAAGTCGCGGGAAATAAACAACTATTCTACCGTGGAAATTTACAATCTTACTGCAGCAACCGAACAGAAAATCCTTAAGGAAGGCGACCGTATCATCATTGAGGCTGGCTATGAAGGCTATCTGACTACATCTGCAGATGGGACGATACAAGAAATCAAAGACTCCGAAGGTAATACCCAAGAGAAACAGTACGGAGTTATCTTTGACGGTAAAATTATTTATCCGTCCCGGCGCAAGGAGAATAATACGGACTACGTGCTGTCGCTCCTATGCGTGGACGGAGCTAATGTGCTTGCTAAAAATTTTATTGCCAAAACTTTAAACAAGGGCGTAAACCAACGTCAGATTTTGGATGCGGTCTGTGAAAAGTCAAAAACCAAAATACCTACGAATAGTATTACTCAGGGCCTGTCCGGGCAAAAGCTGCCACGGGGTAAGGTTATTTTTGGCGAGCCTAAAGATTATATCTCCGATATTGCCCGCGGTAACGGTGCGAGCTATTGGGTGAACGATGGCAAGCTGAACATGATTAAGCTTGCTGACGCTGCCAAGGATGAAGCTATCGTGCAAACGCCTACGACCGGTCTTGTCGGGATGCCGACGCAGACGCAGTATGGCGCAAATTTTAAGCTGCTGCTGAATCCTGCTGTACAGATGTGGTCCTTGGTGCAGCTTAAAAACAGCGAGATTGCGGAAGCGCAGGTTACTCCAGGTCAGGCGCAGATGCCGCTTGATGAAGAGTGGATCTATCAAGTTATTGAGCTGACGCACACAGGTGATACGACAGGTAATGATTGGTATACATCATGTACGGCTGTATCGCGCTATGGTAAGGGCGTTCTGCCTGCTCTCATGGCCAGCAATGCGCAGAATCCGAACGGAGTGTGATTATTATGATTGATTTGAATTTGCGCACGCCGAACGTCGAACGTCAGGGCGAACTTGACGCTCGTGCCGCTGCTATTAAGACGCGCGTGTGCATGCCTGGCATCATCCAGAGCTTTGATGCGGCCGCTCAGACTGTGACTGTGCAACCAGCGCTGCGAGAAAAAATGCTTGCAGACGGTGATGAATCATGGATAGATATCCCGTTGCTCGTCGACGTGCCTATTGTCGTGCCACGCGCCGGAGGTTATGCGCTGACGCTGCCTATACAGGCAGGTGATGAGTGCCTTGTGGTGTTTGGCGATATGTGCATGGATGGCTGGTGGCAGAGCGGAGGTGTGCAAAATCAAGTTGAATGTCGCAGGCATGACCTATCTGATGGCTTTGCTATTATCGGCGTGTGGTCGCAGCCTAGAGTAATCCCCGGCTACAGCACAGGCTCTGCTCAGCTACGCAATGATGCGGGCAGTGCTTACGTAGAGCTTGCTGGAGACACGATTAACATCGTGGGCGGTACGGTAAACATTAAAGCAGGGCGGGTGAACATCAATGAGTAGTGCAACGCGCTTAGGCGATTTGGATACCGGTCATGATGCCTGTGCTCCGACAGCACTCGTATCGGCCAGCCCTAACGTATATATCAACGGCCACGCTGCAGGCCGTGTGGGGGACAGCTATGCGCCTCACGGCTGCATCAATCACCCGTCGCATAGCGGTACGATTGCCAGCGGCTCAGCATCTGTGTTTATCAACGGCAAGGCTGCAGGGCGCATTGGTGATCCCGTGAGCTGTGGCGGCACTGTGGCCGAAGGCAGCAGTAATGTGTTTATTGGAGGCTGATATGCAGGTTAGACGTTTAGACGACAATTGGGATTACTGCTTTGGACGTGGCTCTCAAAATTACATCAGCGGCGTCGATGCTGTCGGGCAGGCGATAAAGCAGCGCCTGCTTTTGCTGTACGCTGAGTGGTGGGAAGACCTGAAAGATGGGCTGCCGTTGTGGGAGCAAATCTTAGGCACGTCCGGCAGTGATGAGAATAGGCAGGCTGTAGATATTATTATCCGTGACCGTATAAGCGGCACGGAAGGCGTGCAGTCTGTCACTTCTTTTGAATCAAGCTATGAACGAAGACATTACAAATTTACGGCAACTGTAGAGACTATCTATGGCTCATTGACTATTAGTAGTGAGGAGGTGCAGATGTGACGTATTTTAAACCTTATGTTGATAGTACGGGACTGCATATCCCTACCTACAACGATATTTTAGAAGATATGATTGCTGCAATGAAGCAAATCTACGGTGATGATATCTATCTGGACAACAGCTCGCCTGATTATCAGCTGTTGTCCATTTTTGCTCTCAAGCAAAGCGATACGCTGCAGGCTCTCGCGTATGCGTATAATGCACGGTCACCTGAAACGGCTATCGGTGCGTCGCTTGACAGCGTGGTAAAGCTGAACGGCATTAAGCGCAAGGCTGCAGGGCACAGCACCTGCCAAGTAAAGATTACCGGCAGCCCGTTTACGCAGATAACCAATGGTGCCGTAATAGACCGCGCGGGGCTGACATGGGATTTACCGGCAAACGTAGTAATCGACTCCAATGGCACGGCTTACACTGTAGCTACATGCCGCACTGCAGGCGCTGTGAGCGCGCTGGCGGGCGATATAGCGCAGATTGAGACGCCGACCTATGGATGGATAGCTGTTATCAACGAAGTGAGCGCTGTGCTGGGCAACACGCAGGAAACCGACGCGCAGCTCCGCCAAAGGCAGGCAATCAGTACGGCCAATCCGTCGCAGACCATGCTGGCGGGCACCAAGGGCGCTATTGCAGCATTACCGGACGTGTCCCGCTATGCTGTTTACGAGAATGACACCAACGTCGGTACTGTAACCGAGGATAATCCACACGGTTTGCCGGCACACTCTGTAACCTGTGTGGTTGAGGGTGGCACGGACGAGGACGTGGCTGAGGCGATATACCTGCATAAAGGCATCGGCTGTTATACAAACGGCGATGTGGAGGTGCAGTATACCGACCAGAACGATTATATTAACACAATCAGATTTTACCGACCGGAGTATAAAACTGTGTATGTTAAATGCACGCTGAAGAAATATGTCGGCTATATGTCCAGCATCCAAGCTAACGTCAAGAGTGCGATATATGACTATTTATCCACGCTTACAATCGGCAGCGATGTGTCTGCGTCGGTGCTGGCAAACATTATTACTGACTGCAATCCGTCTTTGACGAAGCCCATATTTGGCATAAAAGAGCTGAAATTGGGGCTTGCTGCAGACGCGATGGGTGTTGCTGACGTTGCAATAGGTTACAAGGAAATTCCGGAGCCGGTATACGATGCCATTGAGGTACAGGTCGATGCTTGATTTAACATATTATAAACGGCTGATCACGAGCGAGTATCGCCGCAGCACGAATTTTACAGCTATGGTAGAGAGATTGCTCAGCTACGGCCTTGATTTGGATAGCAGCGCCACCGATTTGATTACGGCGTTTGAGGTTGATTATGCTACGACTGCACAGCTCGATATCCTCGGCGCTATTGTCGGAGTAAGCAGGCAGCTCAGCTTTGAGCCGTCCGTTGCTGCTACAGGCGACATTGTGTGCCCGTCTCCAACGGAAATTGCCAGCGGCACGGAGTATCTAACAATCAATACTCCAGAGCCGCAGAACATGGCAAGCGTCAGCTTTATTTCCGGCTTTCCTCCGGGAGAGATGAACAACAGCAACAGCATGATGGACGATGATTTGTTCCGGCTGCTAATCAAAGCGCGTATTATCCAAAATGCGTGGAAGGGCACTATAACAGAGCTATATGAGCTGTGGGAATCGGTTATGGGCAAAGATAAGCATTTATCTATTGAAGATTTGCAGGATATGTCGTTCAACATCGTCCTGCAGGGCGATTATACTGCGCTGGAGCGAGAGCTGATTATCCACGCATATATCATTCCGAAGCCGGAGGGCGTACGCATCAACGTGCTGACATTCGTATCGACGGACGGCCTGCCGCTGTTCAGCTACGATTACAACACTATGCGTTACAGTGGTTACAATAGCCATTGGGCTGTAGAAGGGAGCGAGCTAACAAATGGCGAGAAGTAATTTTAAGGTATTTGCTGAGGCTGTTGACAGCAGCAAGGTTGTATCCGATGCTGAGTACGCTGTCAATACTCAGCGTATCGGTGGCGTTGTTCCGGGGCTGGCGGCGGCTGACCTGCACAACAAGCTGTATAAACAGGCTACGATTATGGCTGCCGCTATGGCGCAGGTCCTTGTCGAGCAGGGGCAGGATGCTTTGGACAGCGATTACGCAGGCCTTGTGGCATCAATCAAAAAAACATTCCTGCTGTCGCTGAACGGCGAGAAACCGGATGCTAAAGGCAATCTGCAGAAAAATTTTGTATATAGTGTTGAGGGGAAAAAACCGGATAGCAGCGGCAATGTGTCTTTGAATATTGATTATCTCAACGCGATGAGCTTTGTCGGCTCTGTGGTAATCACCCGAGATAACATCAATCCCGGCACAAGACTTGGCGGCACGTGGCAGCTTCTACAGAGCGGCCGCTATGTCCGTACTGCCGGTGCAGGTTATCCCGGCGGAACGATGGGCGGCAGTGATGGCTTTACACTGGGTGTAAATAATCTGCCTGCACATAGCCATGAAGCTACAATTTATGGTGCTGGTAATCATAAGCATGATATTTATGTCAGCAATTGGCAAACACACGGCGGCAGTGGTGGTGCAGGATATCAAGCTCATGAGCGCCGCTGGGGCGAAACTGAAGAGGCTGGAAATCACTCGCATCAAATAACCATCAAATCTACCGGCAACGGAGAAAAGGTAACCTTCGAGCCGTCTTATTTGTGTTTATACTTTTGGGTGCGTACTGCGTGAGGTGAAGTAAATGAGTAATGCAAGAATACAGTTTAGCACAGCGTCCGAGGAAAAATGGCTGCAGGTGAATCCTGTGTTGCGTGAGGGTGAGCTGGTCATCGCGCGCAAGGCGAACGGCAAGCGCAAGCTCGTGGTCGGAAAGTCCGGCGGTTCCTCGTACGCAAATTCTGAGGTGGTATGGGATGCAGAGCAAGCTGAAACATATATGAATACCACCAAGGATTTAAGTGAGAATGTTAACGTCTTTGTGCCGCACATTGATTCCAGCGGCATTTTGACTTGGACGAACAAAGCCGGCCTTGATAACCCGAGCCCGATAACCATTAAAGGTATCAAAGGCGACCCCGGCGAAAAGGGCGAGCCGGGCCAACGTGGCGAACAGGGCGCACAAGGCATCCAAGGACCGCGTGGCATCCAAGGTGAACAGGGCGAGCGAGGAGTGCAGGGTGCGCAAGGCCCTGCAGGTAATGCAGCTACAATTACCATAGGCAACGTTACGACAAGTGCTCCCGGCACATCGGCTAGTGTCACCAATCGCGGCACATCGTCTGCTGCCGTGCTTGATTTTGTGCTTCCTAAAGGCAAGGATGGTGCTGATGGTGGTGTAACTGTTGATGAAGAACTGTCAAGTACAAGCACTAACCCGGTTCAAAACAATGTTATCTATAATGCGTTGCTGAATAAGGTCGGAACTGATATTTTTACTGGTTTTACTTTAATGGGTACAACAGCTCCAATAACGTGGAGGCAAGGTTCACAGCCAGCAGGCTCAATTAATGCAAGCAATTATACAGGTACTGCTTTACGTGCAACACAGGACAGTGATGGTAATACAATTAATACCACCTATGCAAAGAAAGCCGATATAAGCGGCATGGTTAAAAGTGTAAATAATATTAAACCCGACGAAAACGGTAATGTAACTATCTCTGCTAGTGGTTCTAATATTACTGTGGACGATGCTCTGTCTGATACTTCTACTAACCCTATTCAGAACAAGGTTGTTAAAACTGCTATTGATACTGTTACTGCGAGTATTCCTACCAAAGTATCAGCTTTAGAAAATGATGCTGAGTACACAAAAACTTCAACAGAGAATGTATGGACTAATTTCCAACTTTTTCATTATATAGGTATTAATCTTAAGAAATATGGTGTTTCAACTGTTGTAGCAGATTCGGATATGCCTACCACATCAACTGCCATTTATACTGTAACATCCTCTATTTTTACCCTTGATTTAACAGCACTTTTTGCACCATTAATGCCAGGAGAATTAACAGTGTTTACTGCAATATTTACATCTAGAGCTGATTGTCCATTAAATATAATAAATGCAGGTAATATTGCATATGTAGGAAGTGCTTCTGATATTGGCATATCTTCAACAGGCACATTATTGAATATTTATATGTTTATAACAGAAAATAATGATAGGTATAGCATCGTGCAAGCTAGTCAGTTATCGTGAGGTGAATAAATTTGATAACAAAATATAAATACAAAGACAAAACATATACTCACATCTACCCTTTGTCAGAAGCCTTAGGCAAAGAAGGTATTTTCATCCCGCTATCAATCAGTGATGAATCCTTAGCAGAATTAGGCGTAACCGTTACGCACGAAGAAGAACCTTTAGAAAACGTAAAACAGCGTAAAATCATTGAACTGAAGCGCCAGCGTGATGCTGCAGAGGTTGAACCGGTGGAATATAGCGGGCATCTGTACGATTATGACAGCAAAGCCCGTGACCGCATCGCCGCCGCAATTATTGCTCTCGATGTACAAGGAGAAGGCGCTAAAATCAGCTGGACCACGGCAGACAATGAGGATGCTGTGGTTACGGCTCAGGACCTGCGTATGATTATAGCTTCCGTGGCCGCACGCAGTAATAAACTGCATACTGCGTACAGAACTGCTAAGGCACAGGTCGAAGCTGCAGGCACGGCGGAAGAAGCCGATGCTGTTACATTAGAATTATAGGAGGTAAAGAGATGGATTTCTTAGCTTTACGTATGGCCGTTTATAACGCGGCGCACACTTTGACTCATGGTTTCACCTATAAATCGGTGATTGGAGCTATTTTGGCAGTACTGCTGCACAAACACGCAGTACTGTTCATGGTTTTCTCAGCGCTCGTGTGTTTGGACTGCTTCACCCGCTGGATGTCTTTGAGCTACAAGCGTCTGCAGGGCATGGGGCAGCATCCGACTGTGATGCAGATTATAGGCGGCATCACAGCAGCGCGCGCCGAAGGGCTGATTTCCTCGGAAGTGATGAAACATCGCTTTGTTGGCAAGGTCATCGTGTATATTCTCTGCGTGCTTGCCGCAGTATTGGTGGACTTGGCCATGATTACGCTGCATCAGCCTGTGTGGGCTGTTCCGCTGGTTGCGGGTTATCTTGTAATCACCGAGCTGCTGAGCATCTGCGAGAACCTCTCGGACGCAGGTATTGAAGCTGTCGGTGAGCTGGCGGCTATCATCAAAAAAAGAAAGGGCTGATTACTATGTTAACTGAACATTTTTCTGAAGCTGAATTTGCATGCCGTTGCTGTGGCATGCTGCCTACGACCGGTATCAGCATGGCATTGCTGTTGGGACTGGAGCGCCTGCGCCTGCGCATCGGCAGACCGATTAACATCAGCAGCGGCTACCGCTGTCCGGATCATAATCGCGCTGTTGGTGGCGTGTGGAACAGCCAGCATGTCAAAGGCACTGCTGCAGATATCTATGTTGATGGCATAGGCGTGCGTGAGCTGGCCAATATCTGCAAGCATATTTTTGATGGCGTGGGCACCTACGTTGACAGCGGTTTTGTGCATGTGGATATGCGCGAGGGTGGTTCCGTTCCAGGTTACTTTACTTGGGAGGGGTAAGATGTGCTTAAAACAATATTGCGCAATTACTGCAGCTACATTGTGCTTGCTGTTATCTGCCTCTGTATCGGAGGCATCATCGGCTACAACCTACACGATGACGGCGGCGGAAATGTCAGCACTCGACAGCAGGTTGAGTCTGCTGCTGCAGCAAACAAAGAGCACCAGGCAAGCGCTGGCAGAATCACAAGCAGCGCTGAGCGTATCGAAAGCGGAATTGAGCAAGCTCAAAACGGAGTCAATAAAGCTGCAGATAGAGCTGCAAGCTCAGAGCAGCTTATTGGAGAATGCCAACAAATCCTTGCAGACATCCGTGCGCGAGGAGAAGCGCGTTAAAAAGCAGCGGTTGCTTTGGCAGATTATTGCCGGCAGTGTAGTTGTAATTTTGGTCAAGGAAAAGCTGTAACAAAAAGACGGGGCAGGAAAAAGCAAGGGAACGTCGAATTGATAATCAACAAGTTTTTTAGTAAACTTCTCTTTAAATGCCTTGGTAAGTGGGTACATTGTGGCCGCTTTGTACCCGCTAGTAAAATGAACACTAAAGCAATTTGATTGCAATGGATGTAGCCAAATTGCGCAAATCCTTTATGTAGGGCGGTTTTCTGCTAATATAAATGAAATCTTATGGCTGTGAATTACCTATAATGAGGCTAGTTCTATTGACGAGCCATGTTGAGACGGTAGCATTATTGTCCAAACTTGATATCGATAAGCATATAGATGTTGAAATTACGCTTGATGAGCTTGATTTGACAAGTGCTGAAAGTAAAGCTACTTATGCACAAATCAAGGAATATATATTGGAAAAGTTTGATTTAAAGGTTTCGACACTCTATATTGCACAGATTAAAAAGAAATGTGGAATTGTACTGAGGGAGCATTATAATAAATCAAAAAAGGAAAAACAGGTTATTCTACAATACACACCGGAAAAAGAAAAAGCTATCATGGATGCTTTAAGGCATTTTAAAATGATTTAGTAGAAATGGAGGGTGGTTATGAGATGGATATTAAAAATATTTTTGTTTCCAATTAGCTTGTTGTTAAGTATCCTCACTACATTTCTGACATTTTTACTGGCTATAGGAACAACAATACTGTATTTGCTAATGCTTATGTGTGTCATTGTTGGAGCTGTATCATTGTTTCAAAAGGATTTTTCAACAGGCATAGAAGCATTGATATTAGGATTCCTGTTAAGCCCATACGAAATACCAATGGTTGGAGCAGCAGTTATAGCTTTTTTTACAAGGTATCAATGAAGCAACAAAATCAATCTAAATAAGAATATAGAAGAGCGATGGTAGATATAGAGAATATAGAAAGATCTAAATAATGGGTTTGGTTATTAACGTCTTACAACATTGTTTATACTATCTAAAAATCAAATTATGTTAGGAGTTATTTTGATGGATGGAGTAAAAGAAATAATTTTGCAGACCAAGAATGTGGAATATATAAAGAGAAATTTAGGAAAAGAACAATGGATACAGGTATCCGGTCACAAAGATATGAATGGTGCAGATGCAGGATTTTGGTGTGGATTAGTTTCGCTAAATCATATAGATGATGTGTATAATGATGTTGGGTGGGATGTTTCTGCTAACGAGCAAGGAAATCCCGGATTTGAAGGAAATGGATACGCATATGAGTATAAAGCGAATTTGCTAAAAGATGGTTTTGAATCTATTTTATATTATCGTGATTTTTATGGTGTTGAGGAAGATTATATTGAGTTATCACAGGAGTTTATCTTATTAAATAATCTTCGATATAACAAAAATAGTAAATCATATTGGGCTATGTATGAAAATGGGGAAAGTGAAGAAGCGGTTAAATATATTGATGATACAACGATTCAAATTAAAATGAAGTTTTTACGTAATTATTCAGCAGCAAAACAGATGGCAATTCTACTTTTTTTTGATATTAGAACTAAGTTTGATGGGGAAATATCTGATTTTGGGCTAGAAGAGTTTAATATCGAATCTAAAGATAATGGTCTGTTTTATAGATTATGGGGCGGTGATATGAATTTTCCAACA
>OLWL01000879.1_pt1 | contig 18311 bp, 7 predicted proteins | sample 1674151 | NCBI WGS metagenome assembly OLWL01 (sample SAMEA103958148, study PRJEB25191) | human gut metagenome
ACTTGCCATTCTCATACGCCATTACGGGGTCGTGGACAAAAGGAGTATCTACAACTATCGGTTCCTGCGGAGCATTCTGTGCCATCATCTGGCAACCACCTTTTACAACAGGAGCAGCAATGAACATTGCTGCTCCCAATAGTATTTTAGAAATCTTCATATAATTACACCTTATTATATATAAGAGGATTACTTGTTCACAAATTTCTTTCCGTTTACAATCACTACACCCTTGTAGCTCTTGTCTACCTGCTGACCGGAGAGGTTGAACCACTTGCCATCATTCTTCTTCTGAATGATGATAGGGTTCGAGATGCCTGTAGAAAGGCTTGAGCCGTCGATGTAAGAGTTCTCACCGGTAAAGAACACGTTAATCTCAGACGGCTTATCTGTAATAGTCTTTGTATATGAATAATGATACACCTTATTATCCGTTGTGGTAATCACAGCAGTCATCTTGAATGCGCCTGTAGCAGCATATTCCACGGTCATATCTACCAATGAGCCATTCATATCCTTCGCAAATGTATCCCAATTGTAATCGTTGACACATCCGGTGTTGTCCCAGGTAATATTCTCCCAGTTATCATTACGCAACATCACATACTCCTTATAGCCAGTAGCGCCATGAGCAACGTTAGAAACACCCAATACCCAACTCTTGTAAGCCTCTGTACCTACAGTATAGTTATAGAACTTGAACTGTGCCTTATTACCAGCCTTTACAGTATAATCCTGACTCAGGTTAGTGGCATAGGCATTCGTTGTATTCTTCTGTGCAGAAACAGGATAGTAAACCGGAGTCGTTTCCTCAGCCTCAGCATCGATGTTCAGGGTATAATCCTTAGCATATTCATAACCATCCTTGCTGATAGTCATGGTCATGGTGACCTTACCCTTGCCTTTTACTACGCCCTCATCGGTCAGAATAGAAGGATTGCTTGACTTCCATGAAATGGTAGCACCGAGATGCCCCTCTGTTGGGAGTTTTGGCTTTGAATTCAAAGTTGCACCATCAGCAAAAGGAACGCTGGTCTTATCCAATGTATATTTGATAGCCGCCTTGGCATCAGCCTTGCTTCCCCAGATACTCAAACCGCGAGTCTGCAAGCTGGCACCACCTGATGTTGCCAAACCGTCAGAAGAACTGAGGGCTGTAAAGCAGAGTGCCTTGATATTGGTATAATCGATGGTCTGCTCGGTAAGCACACCCTTGAACTTCACCTCTGCATTGGCTGTAGCAACACCCTTCAAGGTAAGATTGATATAGCTTGTACCGCTCACCAGTTCCCATTTTCCGGTATACTCGCCTGAGATAGAACCATCTGCATTGAGATGGATGGTAATAGGTTTCTCATAAGCCATTGCTGCCGTATTCTGACGGTAAGGATGAGCTATTATCTGATAATCGCCCGCTACCTTTGTTGCATCATAGAGCTGCTGAGTGGCAATATCCTTATCAGTATAAGTCTCGCCGCTAAACTCGTAAGGAGCAGCAACCAGCCAACCGTCCTGGTTAACGAAGAGCTGATGTACACGAACCTCATGCTCCTCATCTCTGTTCAAGAAGCGGGTATGGTAAACGATGAGTGCTCGTCCCTTATGGTCTACGATGGCTGAATTATGTCCCTGAGCCAGTTCAGCATTAGGCATGGTTTCCCACTGGTAGTTACCGAAGAGTTTCACACCCTCGTCGCGATTGGCGTCAACTCCAAAGTTGACTCTTGCCTTGTCATATACGGCTCCTATGCCCTCAGAGGTCAGACAGTCCTTATAAGGTCCGTCAGGTTTCTCAGAGCGGAAAACACGAATCTGATAGCCACCGGCAGCCGTCAAACCACCATAACTCATAAAGAGATAATAGTACTTGCCCACCTTCTGGATATAGCTAGCCTCGCCGGAAACACCCCAGCCACCAGCTATCTTCTTGCCGAAATAGGGGTCGCTGGTAGCATCTGCATCTGCCGCTTCCGCTGTAGTTGTTACTCCCTTCACCTGGTATGGGTAGGTATAAGTATAATCACGAAGACCATTCTCCTTGTCAAGTTTAATCATGAAGATGCCTGCAAACCATGAGCCATAGCTCATCCAGAGATTGTCATCGTCATCATAGAACACGCATGGGTCGATACAGTTGGGACCATAAGGACTCCATTTGTCCGTGTTGTATCGCTGAGGCAGGGATGTGCAACCTGTAGCAATCGCCAAGTCGGTATTCTTCCAGTCACCTGAGGCTACGAAACCATTGTGGGCATATCTTCCCGAAAAGCCTGAGCATACCACTGGTCCCTGATAAATCCAAGGTCCCTCGAGGTCGTCGGATATAAAGCACACGATGGTAGAGCACCAGTTTTCGCCATTCAGACTCATATACATACACCATTTCTGCATGGTCTTGTTGTAGATGACGTCTGGTGCCCACTGCATGCCTTTCACATTATTGCCTTGCGCCTGCCAGGCATGGGCATCGAAGTTAGGAAAATTGACTTCCTCGCCCATATAGTTCTTCACCTTCTTCACCAATTGGGTGGAATAAGCGTCCTTGAAGTTCACTAATTTACCATTCACGTCAGCAAAAAGACTGTTGCTGGTTCCGGCATTCTCCTCACCCGCTTTGAAGGTGTTCCATATCTGATAGTTGCCCGAAGCATAAGTCTTGGCTCTGCCAAGATGCGAACCGTAGATATAATATTTAGGGTTGGTGGTAGAGCCCGTAACATCCATCACGATAGAAGGGTCATGCACAGCGATGCGCCCTATCGTTTGGGTAGCGTATGCATTAGCCAGATCATTATCGTCGACAGGCGTCTGAGCCATAGCTCCGTTCATTGCCATCAGACTCATGACAGAAAGTAATAACTTCTTCATACGATTTCAAGTTTAAGATATGATTTTTTAAAACCAAGGAAGGTCTATGGTGTTTTCGCCATAGACCTCACCTAAAATATAATAATGTATATTGACAAAGATTACTTACCGGTTGTTTCACCCTCAGTAGTCTCGCCACCTTCTGTGTTATCTCCACCCTCAGTGGTGTCGTCCTTCTTTGGAACATCTGAGAGTTCCCAACCTGCATTCTGTCCTAAGTTAGGATTCTTCTTGTAAGTGTCATCAGGCACTGGGAAGTAATAATTCTTAGGACAAGAGAACGCACGAGTAGGATGGGTATTATCGTTGCGATAAGTATATACCTGGCTCTCATTAGGAGTTACAACAACGCTATAGATGTTGTAAACCTGCTTGTAGCGTGGCTCACTCTTCTCTGTAGCAGCACTCTTGCCATCAAACAATTTCCAGCGGCGCTCATCGAAGAAACGATGATCCTCGAAAGCCAACTCGATGCGGCGCTCGTTGCGGATACGCTCACGAAGCTGCTCCTTGGTCATACCCTTGTAAGCAGGCATACCCACACGGGCACGAACCTCGTTTACATAGCCGTAGGCAGCATCAGGACCCTTTGCCTCGTTCAATGCCTCTGCTGCATTAAGCAGAATCTCCGCATAGCGGAAGATAGGGCAAGCGGTAACGAATGTGGTAGGGTTCTTGAAGCTCATATTGTGAACGAACTTCTTAGAGTAGTAACCGGTAGTGGTACCACCATGAAGAGCCTGGTAGTCTTTGCCACCTACAGATACATCCACGGCACGCTCCTCGTCCTGACTCTTGTCACCCCAGATACTTCCCTGGTGGAAGATGGTCTGCTCCAGACGTGGGTCACGGTTCTTGTATGGATCCTGGTCGTTGTAAGAAGGATCCTGGTCGATAGGAAGACCATTGATGGTCTCGTAAGAATCAACCAGATTCTGTGTAGGGTTTACACGACCGGTAGAGTTCACATTACCGGAGAAACCACAAGGAGTGTTGAACATCTCAATTTCTCGTGTATTCCACTCACTGCGGCTGAGGATATACTCAGGATTCAGGTGAGGGGTACTGGTGAAGCACTCATAATAGTTCTTGTTAGGGTTGTTATCGCTTGTAGTATACAGACGATAAGGGTTGAGAGAACTCTTGTTGGCATTGATGAAAGCGAGAGCTGCATCAGCAGCCTCCTGCCACCAGGATGCCTCATTGGTTGGATTGTTCAGTGCTGAAGCACGATAGAGCAATGCTCTTGACTTCAATGCATAGACAGCAGCACCATTGATACGTCCCCAGTTCTCATTTTCATTGCTGTAACGGAATGGGAGCGCACCACTCTTGATGATGGCATCGCATTCATCAGCTACCCATTTCAATGCTTCAGGAGCAGGAGTACGGGTGATAGAAGCAGCCTCAGCATTATCCAACACATGATCCTCGATAGGCACTGCACCGAAATAGCCAATCATATCGAAATGAAGGATGGCACGGATGAAACGCGCCTCTGCCTTGTAACGGTCGCAGAGTTTGTTGTCGTCACCGCTCTTCTCTGCATTTCCGATGACACTCTCACGTGCCTTTGAAATAAAGTCGTTGCAGACACGGATTCCCTTCAGATCGTTGCTCCAATAACTATTGGCAAACCAGTGGTTCTTTGCATCGTATGAATCGTTCAACACACTGTGATAGTAATGCACATTCCAGTAAGAAAGGGCATTATCGGTCATACAGTCACGAGAAGCAGCACGGAACTGACCATCGGAATATCCCGCAAAGGCATCAGGCAAATAGGTATAGGCATTTGCCAAGACACCACGGGTACGGTCGTAGTTGCTGTAGATGTTCTCGTCGGTATAAGTCAAGTCGACTTCCTTATCGAGGATGTCGCTGCAGGAGGTCATACCTCCTACAGCCAGCATCGCCAATGATATATTAACTAATATCTTTTTCATATTCGTTTTTGATAAAATTGATTAGAAACCAATGTTAATACCAAATGTAAATGACTTTGTCTTTGGATACCACCAGCAGTAGCTCAATGGCTTCTCTGGGTCTACATCATCTGGCAGACTGCTAAAGGTAGCAATATTGTAAGCGCTGAAGTAAACGCGGCACTTAGTCATCCACAACTTAGAAATCAACTTAGCAGGCAAAGAGTATCCTACCTCAATATTACGGATAGACCAGAAGTTACCATTGCGTACCCAGATGTTGTTCTGGTAAGAACCTGTAGCACGGTCTGAATCAACTGCATCGAATCCATTATAAACAGGACGTGGATAAGTAGCATTCACGTTGCGAGGATCAGAAGGGTCATCAGTATAGTAACCCCAAGCCTTTGTTACCTCATGAGTACCCATGTTACTCCATCCACTGTAGCTGATAGCTGGTGAAAGGAATACAGAACGACGGAGATAAGCATTCACAATCATGCGGGCATCGAAGCCCTTGTACTCGAAACCGAAGTTGAAGGTAGGAATCATCTCAGGAATGATGGTGTATGAATCTGGTACCATATCCTTTGAGTCGATTACGCGGTCACCATTGATATCCTTGAACACCGCTGTACCCAACTGCTGTGCTCCATTAGAGAAGCTGTTGTATGGATACTTCTCCGGATGAGCCTTAGCATCCTCTGCTGATGTAGCAATCAGGTTAGGATCAGAAGCCCACTGGTCGAACTTATAGATGTTCCATCCACCCACACGGTTAGTACCTGTCTGAGCCTGCTCATAGAGTTCGGCTACCGAAGTGTTGTCATAGATTCTATGACCTGCCTTGCGCTGCCACTCTACATCTGGTGCAGTTTCATCGATATCGGTAATCTTGTTGGTATTGAAGGTAAGCTGCCCCTCGATGAAGTACTTGAAATCCTTACCGATATTACCACGATGTCCGAGAACGAGTTCGTAACCGCGGCTTTCAACCTTACCGTATGAATCCTGTGCTACAGGCACACCAAGTATGGTCTCAGGAATGGTTGAACGGGATACCAGGATGTTAGAACGCCACTCCTTGAAGATATCGAAACTACCATAGAGTTTGCTGTTCCAGAGGTTCCAGTCAATACCGAGGTTTACCATCTTGGAGATTTCCCACTTACTGTTGGCATTACCGGTCTTGCTCTCAGCATAGCCATTCACAAAAGTTCCGTTATAACCGAAACCGTAACCGGTAGCTGTACCATAGATACTCTGATATGGGTAACGGCCTGCACCAGTAGATGACTGACCTGCCTCACCATAAGAAGCACGGAGCTTGAGAAGATTGACAAAGCCAAGTTTCTTCATCCAGGATTCCTCAGAGAGTACCCATCCTGCTGATGCACCCCAGAAGGTTCCCCAACGGTCGTCTGGTGAGAAGTTGTCACATCCCATACGAGAGAGGTTGACTGAGGCGATATACTTGTTGGCATAGTCGTATGTTCCCTGGAAGTTGTATGCCAGATATCGGTTTGAAGATGCACTCTGCTGGGTAGAGTAATCTGAACCAGCTTCCTCATTACGGTAGTAACGGGCAAAGGCACGGGCATCTACATTGTGCTTACCGAAACTGTTCTTATAACTTACACCACCAAACAGATTCAGGTTGTAGTAGTAACCACGCTGATTAGCTGATGGGTTGCTCAAAGCTGCCTTGGTTGTATATTTGGTATACTTGAACTGGCTGACATCGGTAACCGCCAGGTTATCGTAGTCGTAGTTCCATGAATCCATCTGAGCAGTCTGTGTTGACTCGAAAGTCTCGTATGCATCGAAGCTGACAGTACCGAACAAGCCTAAGCCCTTCAATACAGGACTCAAATCGTACTTGGCATTCAAGGTAGAATACAAGTTACGGCGACGGTTCTTCTCCAAACCGGAACCACCCAGGTAACGTACCGGGTTGTTGGCTGTAGATGAAGAATAGATACTTCCGTCAGGGTTATGGGTAGGAGCCATAGGGTTTGCCTCGATTACACCGAAGGTAACGAGGTTGAACACAGGCTCAGTAGGCTGAGAGATGTTATCTATACGTCCACCCAAGTCGAGAGATACGTTCAGATACTTGGATACATCGATATCAATGTTAGAACGGAGATTCCAGCGGTTCAGTACGTGCTGTGTGCTGTAACCATCATTCATTTCTGTACCCTCGGTATTCCACATACCCTCCTGGCGCAGGTAAGAGAAGCTTACATAGTAGCGGGCACGCTGGTTACCGCCACTAATCTGCAGGTTGGTGCGATACTGCGGTGCAGCTTCACGATACAACTGGTCTGCCCAAGATGTATTGAAGTACTGGTACTTGCGGATATCATCGTCAGCAAACTTTCCACCATCGCATACATACTTGTAGTTGTCGAGCTGCTCCTGGGTGTACATCGGATCCATACCGCTCAGATAGCGTACCTGGTTACGGGTCATCGCCATGTTGTAAGAGTTCTGAACCTCCATCTTGTTGGCGAGGGTCTGGAAACCGACTTCCTGAGTGAAATCAATCTTAGTCTTACCGGCATTACCGCGCTTGGTAGTAACCAAAATCACACCATTGGCACCACGCATACCATAGATAGAAGAAGCGGCAGCATCCTTCAGTACGGTGATGCTCTCGATAGGATAAGCATCGAGAAAGGAGAGGTCACGCTCTACGTTATCCACGATGATCAGTGGAGAACGGGCACTCTGGTTGGTGGTACGGATACCACGGATAAAGAGGAAGCTCTCCGACCATCCTGGCTCAGAAGACCATTCGTAAGTCTCCACACCATTCAGTGTTGAGGTGAAGGCATTCTGAAGAATAGTAACAGGATGCTTCTGCAATTCCTCGCCTGAAACAACCGAACGGGAATCAGTCAAGATTTTCTTTTTCTGCTCGCCGAAAGGAACAGGAGCGAGATGCTCATACTCGTCAGCATCATCTTCCATCTTGATGACGTATGTACCGTCAAAAGTGGTCACCTTCTCCTGCGCATTCTTGTAACCTACGCTACTTACGCAGATTTCATCGCTAGGAGTTACCTTCTTCAATGTAAAGTAACCTTCCTTGTCGGTCAGGGCAATGCGGCTTTCCTCTGCCACGTTGACAACAGCTCCAGGGATTGGTTCACCCTGGCTGTTGACGATTCGGCCTTTGAGCACCTGCTCCTGTGCCAAGACTGAGCTTGAAGCACAGAGAAGTGCACTCAGCATCAAGACTTTGCTTGATAAAGATACCTTATTATATATATTCTGAATATTATTCATACGATTCTATCATTAAAAGAGTTATTCTTTCCAACCATCGTTCTGGAAGTCCTGACCAATCTTCCAAACCTCAGCCTCTGGGATTGGATAGAGGTAGAACTTGTCTTGCCACTTGCGCTGCTGGGCTACCTTACGGGTAATAGTGCCATCTGCTGCCACATCTACACCATAGATATCACGGCCGAGCGCATCGCCTGCTACGTTCCAGCGACGTACATCCCACCAGCGGTGCTCCTCGAAAGCAAGTTCGATGGTACGCTCCTTGTGGATGAAGTTGCGCATAGCTGACTGAGAATTCAAGTCTGCACGGTCGGCTACATTACCGATGATACCGCCACGATGACGAATCTGGTCGAGCAGGTTGCAAACCTGTGTCTTGTTGCCTGCATAGTCAGCCTCGTTCAATGCCTCAGCATAGTTCAGAAGCAGTTCGCTATAGGTAAAGATCTTCCAGAGGCGCTTGGCTGTACCGCTGTGGTTGCTGCTCAGGATGGTCTCAGGAATATACTTGCGTACATAGTAACCTGTTGGAGTAGCATTCTGGTTGCCGATAGGATTATCGCGATGACCATAAACCACATCAATGACATTGGTCTTGGTGCTGGTAGCCTGACCCCATTCACAACCATTGTAAAGAACGGTAGCTGCGAGGCGTGGATCACGGTTCTTCCACATCTTCTGCTCTGTATAACCGCTCTCTTCGTTGATGGTAGGCTTGCCGTTTACATAAACCGGAGCACCTGTTGCATCATACTGCTTGAAAGGAGCTGAACCATCTTCCATATCATACATATCTACGAGGTTCTGGCTTGGGCAAAGACCACCCTGTCCACCTTCACCTACTGGAGTATCAGTAGAAATACCGCTCCAACCGATGGCTACATCGTTGCGGAAGAAGATAACCTCAGGGTTCTTGTCGGTATAAGTGTTGAGCAACCAGGCATTGTTGTAGGCTGCTACACCACCGTTGGTACGGTCTTCCAATCTATAATTTTCACCATAGTCTGCGATGAAGCCCGCAGCTGCGTCTGCTGCCTGCTGCCAGGTAACACCGCTCTGTGCTGAGTAACGTGGACTTGCCATGTAGAGCATCATGCGAACATAGAGGGCACGTGCTGTAGGCTGGTTCACCTCGCCTGCATAGGTAGCATCGCTGGTCTCTGCGTAAGTCTTCAGACTGCTCTCGCATTCCTTTACCTCCTTGAAGAGATAATCCATGAAGGTCTTGAGGTCAGGGCGCTCTGTATAACCTGTCATCAGGTCACCGTTAGGGTCGAGCTCGGTTGTAACCAATGGCACCGGACCGTAACGGAGGAACAGTTCCCAGTAGAAATAGGCACGGAGGAAACGGGCCTCTGCAATATAGTTTGCCTTACGTGAATTGTAAAGTTCTACGTCAATATCTGCAGGGCGAAGCTTGTTCTCTGTGTCCTGCTCCAATGTGTTGATGGTGATATTGCACTTGCGGATACCACGATAGCGACTCTCCCAAGGAGAAGTCAGCTCTGCTGCACCGCCACCACCATAATAGTTACCGATATTGAATGTGGTACGTGTACCTGATGTACCGATACTTGATTCAGCCAGGTCGGTAGCAGCATCCATCCATGAGTTGTTCACGCGGTTGGCACCGTGAAGCAGGAAGTTGTAAGTATCATTGTGGTTCTCTTCCAACAGAGTGAAGTTACCCAACACCTCAGCTTTTGTCAACTCATTGCTTGGCTGCTTGTCGAGGAAATTGCCAAAGGCGTCTTCGCAAGAGGTGAGCGTCATTGCTCCCATAACGAGCGCCAAAGCAAATATACTATATTTCTTCATTTTCGATTCTTTTTGAATGTTCTTGAATTAGAATACGACATTGAAACCTACGTTGACGGTCTTCAAGAGTGGATAACGGTTTGAACCGTTACTCTCCGGGTCAACCAAGTCGTCGAGATGATCCCATGTAAAGAGGTTGTTGGCATTGATGTAGAAGCGGACATTGCTCATACCGATATGCTTGATCAACTCCTTAGGGAATGTATAGCTCAACTCGATGTTCTTCAGACGGACGAATGAACCGTTCTTCAGGAAGAATGAGTTCTGGCGCTGGTTGTGGTCACCGTTGCTTCCGTAATGGAGCAATGGATATTCTGCTGTTGCCAGGTTCTCTGCCTCGCTCTTTGCAGGGTTCCAGCGGTTCAGGTGGATATCCTTTACCTTACCGTTGTTCTGGAAGGCGAACATCGCATCGCTGTCGTAGTAACGGGATACATGGTCTACACCCTGGAACATTACTTCGAAACCGATGCCCTTATAGTTGGCGCCGAGTGTCAGAGCGTATGTGTTCTCTGGAATATCACTGTAGCCGATGAATGTCTCATCACGGTCATCGATGAAGCCATCGTTATTCATATCCTTGTACTTCAGGTCACCAACCTTTACGTTTCCGTAGGTTGATACAGGGAAGTTAGGATTATCCAAGTCGGCCTGTGTTACGAAGCCCTCGCATACCAGACCGAAGTACTGGTTGATTGGGTGACCTTCACGCTTGCGGTAAGCGGTCTTGTAAGCAGGCTCATCCATATTCTTGATCTTGTTGGCTGCATGAGAGAAGGTAACACCTACATTATAGGTGAAGTCCTTGCCGATGTGATTGAAGTGATGGAGTTCCAACTCGTAACCCTTGTTCTGAGTTTTACCGAGGTTTCCGGCAGCCATCGTTACACCTACCCACTGTGGACGGCTCAAATATTCTGTCAGGATATCGTTACGGTTCTCAACGAAGTAGTCGAAGTTACCGGTCAGCATACCATTGAACAAGCCGAACTCCAAACCTACGTTGAACTTCTTGGCACGCTCCCAGGTTACACCATAGTTAGGATACTGGCTCTCGAAGATACCGGTTGTACCAGTATTACCGAAGTAGTAATCGTTTGTAATCTGGTTCCACTTTTCCTCATAGAGGAAGCGCTGAGCCACACCACCTACTGTATAAACGTCGTTACCAACCTCACCGTAAGATGCACGGATCTTCAAGTTGTTCAACCAGTTTTCTGTTGGCTTCATAAACTCTTCCTGAGTTACACGCCAACCGAGTGAGAATGCAGGGAAGAAACCGAAGCGCTTGCCCTTGAGGAAGTTCTCTGAACCGTTGTAACCAACGTTAACCTCAGCGAGATACTTGTCATCATAACCGTAAGTTACACGACCTACGAGACCCTGATAGCGCTTAGCCAGGTCTGAATTGTAACGGTAGTCGTTCTGGTTGTAAAGTACCATACCTGTAACGTCGTGCTTACCAAACTTGCGGGCGTAGTTGATCTGACCCTCCATATAGAGTTTGTATGTAGTAGAAGAAGCCTTAGAGTAGGCCAGGTCGCCATCTACATTATACTTGGTATAAGCATCTGCACTGGTAAAGTTGTTGCGGTCGTTCAACTCATAAGTTGCAAAAGCCGCACCGAATGTCTTCTTATAATAAGAGTCATAGTCGAATGAAACCATACCGCGGGCAGAAAGACCAGGAGTCAACCAGTCCATCTTGTAATCAGCAATGAAATTGGTCTCATTGATGGTATTGGTTCCGCGATAGTATCCACCCTTGGCAAGGGCAGCTACTACGTTGTCCTGATATACGGCTGTACCACCATAGAGAGTCTTGGTAGTCTCACCATTCTGTACCTCATAAGATACTGGGAAGATCCAACCTGGAGTATGGTTGATACGTGCGAAGATATCATAGTTGGTAGAACTCTCGTTAGTGTTTGAACCATGACGGTTCTCGAAACGAGTACCGAAGTTTACGCTGAATGTCAAATCCTTAGAGAGGAAGAAGTCCATGTTGGCACGGAAAGCGTAACGGTTGTAGCCTGGGCTTGAAGAGTTACCGTAGGTATCCTGGCTGAGGTTCTTGATCAGAGAACCCTGGTTGTAGATTTCACCAGAGACATAGTAGCGCATACGTTTCGTACCACCACGTACACTTACATTATAGCGCTGAGATGGAGCCCAGTTGTTGAGCACCTCATCATACCAGTCTACATTAGGATAGAGAAGGGCATCAGCACCAGTCAACTCACCGGCACAGCTTTTGCGGTACATCTCGATATCAGAAGCTGTATACTGTGATGGAAGACCATCGTTCTTCAGAGCCTCCTCCAGGAGAGTTACAGAATCATAAGAGTTCAGATAGTGAGGCTTACGGGTTGGAGTACCCCACATGAAGTTGCTGGTCAAGCTAACCTCTGGCTTCATATCCTTACCACGCTTGGTAGTAACGAGGATGACACCATTCGCACCACGCACACCATAAACGGCTGTAGCAGAAGCATCCTTCAATACAGAGATACTCTCGATGTCATCAGGAGCAACCTGAGAGAAAGCACGCTCTACACCATCTACCATGACCAAAGGAGCACCATCGCCAGCGAAGGTTGCACGACCACGAATGTTGATCGTAGCATCATCGGCACCAGGAGCACCAGATACCTGTGTTGTAACAACACCTGGAATCTTACCGGCAATAGCCTGTGTTACGTTGGCAGTAGGAGTATTCAAGAGGTCGTCTGAACTAACCTGAGAGATTGCACCTACGACACTCTCCTTCTTCTGATGACCGTAACCAACGACTACGACCTCATTGATTTTCTGACTTTCGTCCTTGAGAACCACCTTGATATTACGCTGATTGTCTACACGGATGTTCTGAGCAACCATACCGATATAAGAAATCTTCAAAGTAGCGTTCTCGTTCTTCACCTGAATCTTGAAGTTACCGTCGAAATCAGTAACAACGCCATTGGTTGTCAATGCTTCCATAACAGTAGCACCGATGATAGGCTCACCCGATTCATCTGACACATTACCCGATACGGTAACCTGTGCTGATGCTCCTAAAGTAAGGAGCACCAGTGTCAGGGTCAAGAATAACTTATGCAATATGTTATTGTTCATTGTTCTACAATTTTGGGTTATTTATTTTCAAACAACAGTTTATAGTATGGGAAGTATCCTGCCTTCAAGACATCAAGGCTGGCAAGTTCAGCTGTCAGGAAGAATCCCGCATTACCCTCTTTCATACTATTGAACTGGAATTGGAAATCTGGCATATACTCACCATTCTCCTTACGCTGCTTGGCATCCATGGTTAAAGAATTACCAGAACGGGTAAACTTCAAATAGCACATGGCTCCATGCATATCGTTCACATAGCTATCAAAATTGAATGACTGCGTAATCTTGAAATCAAGGTTGGCAGTGTTTTCATTTATATTGCCTCCTGCACCAAACCATGCATAGGCATCAGAACGTATCACGAAATTCTCAAAATATCCGTCACCACCTCTGTCTGCAGTAGAACATACTACAAGCCAGTTGTTCCAGTTTTTGCCAGAACCAGAGTTGTTGTTGACAAACTGGATGACAAATGGGCAATCATCAGAAATACTGCTATTCAAAGGATAGTACTTAGAGAACGCAGTCCACCAAGCAGCACTGCAATCTGCAGGGCCCACCAAAGCAGAACCAGAAGCATATTCTTCACCAACAAATGTCTCTGCAGCATTCAACTGTAAGTAAGAATGGTCGCAAGCCAGGAATGCACGAATATTACCATCTGCGGCACAAGGCTGATGATACATTTCCTTGTATACGGTACCACCTTTACAAGTAGCCACGGCAGTTACATACACTTCTGCACCTCTGCGCTCCACTGTCATATCAACAGTAGCACCTTCCATGTTCTTCTTGAATTGCTCCCAGTCACCATATCCCTCGTTGGTTATATTATCAGCATTGTAATCTGCATTTCCCCAACCAAAAAGATCGCTGCGTAAAACGAAATACTCCGAATAGCCGGCTGCGCCACGATCAGCATCAGTAGCGACTACCAAATTCCAGTTATGCCAGTTATCCGCGCCACTAGTATGATTGATAAACTTGGTATGGAAGGTTTGGTTGGCAGGGATTACAAAGTAGTCAGACCATGCAGACCACCAAGCTGCACTACAATCTTCCGGACCGACAGGCACATATACAGCTTCATCTTCAGTACTTCCACCATTGCCAGTTGGAACCTTATTCCAATCCTTCTCTTCCATCATGTTACGGATCAGGGTAACATTGTCGATAGATACGGTGTTGGTCTCTTCTGCTGTCAACTTGCTGTCTCCACCTATATATATATAAGGTAAAGAGTTGATGGAATCAACCAAGGTCTTGTACTGGAAAGAGGTAGCACTTGATGATGTCTGATAACCAGAAAGGCTCTTCTTACCATCTACGTAAAGCTGGTAACCTTCAGTAGAAAGCTGAAGGGCTACGAAATGCCACTCATTAGGAGAGAGAATCCCTGTCTTCACAGAAGCAGGATCATTCTCATTCAGGTTCATACTCTGCAACTGGGTAGGCTTGCTGTAAACCACCTGACCATTGGCAGTGATATAGAAGTGAGCACTGATATCATTACCAGCTAGATTCTTCTCATCTGAACCAAATGAGATAAGAGGGCGTGTCAAGTCAACATCAGCGACAGTTCCGTCCTCAGCTACGGCTGCATCAATCTTTACGGCGAAAGTGATGGCAGCACCATTTTGCAACTTCACACCATTGAAAGGATTGGCAATCTTGGCACCACCCTTACCATTGATGTGCAATACATTACTTGCGAGGGACTCATCATTGGTCACCTCACATGACTCGTCGTGACTGATCATGTCTGAATACTCAGGTTTCTCTTCTGAATACTCAAAGTCATAAGTTGCCACTGTCGTTTTAGATGGGTAAACCTGTCCGCCAGCAGAATCATCCTGTCGGCCCCAGTCATCACCACAAGCAGTGAAACTTAATGCCACCATGATAGCACAAGCAAACGAAAGCAAAGTTTTTCTTATCTTCATAACTTAATGCTTTTAGGTTGTTTATTTACTATATGTAGGTTATTTAAAATTTCTAAATCATTTTTCAGTGGCAAAAGTACAATTAACCGGATTATATTGGGTGGACAATTGGGTTTTATAGGTGGACAAACCGCATAAACAGTGGATTTTTAAGGATATTACGTGCTTATCCACCAGTTGTGTACCCACACATACAAAACAAGGGGTTACTTGACTTATATCAAGTAGCCCCTCAGTTTTATTTTATTTACTTAACAAATTATCACATCCAGGAACATTATTTCTCCGAAGAATCCAAAGAGAACTATGCCATATCTGAACCCTGAGAATCCAACTGATCCTTATATGCAGTCGGCGAGATGCCAAACTGCTTGGTGAAGCAACGGGTGAAATACTTCGGATCGTTGAAGCCTACACGGTAGGCTATCTCCGTAATATTTCGGTTGGAAGTTTTATCAGCCATCATCTTGCGCGAGATGTCGAGACGGTAGTTGCGGATAAACTGGGCTGTTGGTAAGCCTGTCTCCTTGGAGAGATTCTTGCTCAGTACACTGCGGGATATACCTAAGGCATCTGCCAGTTCCTGTACACCAAACTCCGAATTATCGTAATTCTTCTCCATCACATCCATCACTTCTTCCATGAATGGACGCATAGTCTCCTCTACCATCTTCCTGTCAGCCTCAATGCTCTTTTTCTGACTGTCCTGATAACGCTTCTGGTTCTGCAGAATCATCTGGATGCGACTCTGCAGCTTTTCTGGTTCATCACTTTCCTTCATCGCTGCCTCGATAGGACGGTACAGAGCCTCAACTTCCTCTTCGCGCATCTTGTCGAGACGGCGCACATAAGCATATTGGAGCAAGGCAATAATACCTATTATAATAAGAGCAACAAACCACCAGCTCTTCCAGAAATAAGGAGTAATCTGAACTTCTACAGAGATCACCTGCTCCTTGTCGGAATTGATAGATGGGATATATTTCACCTCAAACTTATAGTCTCCAGCTGGCAGAGTGGAATAACGCACACTATGCTGACCAGCCTTGAGTTGAACCCACTCATTCTCGTATCCCTTCATGCGATAAAGGTACACGCCCTGTGTCTCGCATCCATAATTGAGCGCTGAGAAAAAGAGGGTGAACGACTTATCACTCTCATGGATACGCAACTTTCTGGCAATAGAAATGTCTTCTTCCAGATAATCGCTGCCGGCAAAGACAGGCTGGTTATCTACCAGAAGTTCGGTAAAGCACAACTTACCCGTCTGATGCACAGAACGGTTTATGCCCTTTACAGCCATCATACCCGCATCGGTGCCTAGGAATATTTCGCCCTTGGCATTGCGGATGGTTCCATTGAAATAGAACTGCGAACTGATCAGACCGTTTTCACGGGAGAAACTGCAGAATGCCTCGGTCTTCGGATTGAAGATAGAGAGTCCATTATCCGTGGCTATCCACAACATACCCTGGTTATCCTCTACAATACCCTTCACGATATTGTTGGCAAGTCCGTTATTGGTGGTATACGACTTCACTTGAGTCTTTCCGTTTTTATCGCTGGTATAGCAATACAGACCGTAGCCGTTACTGCCCATCCATATCTTTCCATCCTTAGCCTGGCAGAAAGACAATATCTTATCGAAGACTCCGCTCTTCGGATTGTCGAGTTTATACTGATGATACGTCACAGCGAAATCGCCCTTGCCATGAGGACGCGACTTGAGGTCGACCTCTACCATTCCCTGCACACAACCCATCAAGAGTTTGCCCTTTCGGGTTATCAGAGAACCGATGCAGCCGCGCACATTCAGGCATCCCTTAAAAGGTTCAATGAGTTGACGGCGCTTCATATCATAGAAGAAGAGACCATCATTGGTTCCGAGCCACATACCATCATTGATAGGATCGTAAGCCAAGGCACCGGCAAAGTTGAGTAAATGCTGATGCTTTGCATCTATCACCAGAGGAATAATCTTGCCCGGCTGACTGAGATTCATCACAGCAAAGCCCCTTCCCCAGGTACCAATCCAGAGCTGATTGCGGTTATCGGCTGCAAGAACCGAGACGGTATTATGCGGCAAACCGGAATTTGCCACCGTATAATGAACAAAGTTCATGCTGCCTGGAGCCAAGGCATTGAGACCTCCCTCTACGGTTCCTACCCACAGGGTTCCGTCGGCTGCCGCATACATGGCATTGACTGCGTTGGGAGAGATGCTGCCAGGGTTGGCGGGATCGTGACGGTAGAATGCCAAATTCAACTGACGTGGAGACAACTTGATAACACCACCTGTCTCAGAACCTACCCATATCTGTCCGTTCTTAGAGAAAAGACTGTTGATAAAGTTGCTGCTCAGCGGATTCACAGCCGTAGCAGTGTTCCAATGTTCTATCTCTCCGGTTTTATCTTTGAAGATATCCACACCACAGAGCGTTCCGACCAGAAGTTTATCTCCTGGAGAAACGGCAAGGCTCGTCACTACTTCGTGCTGGAGCGAATGGTCTGTAGCAGAGCAATGGAATTCCTGCTTAGCACTATTAAACAATCCGCGATTCGTAGCTAGCCATATCTTGCCATGATATGAGATGATGGCACCGGCATACCAGCCTTCGAGCGGAGGAAACAGGGATGAGATGTTCTTTGCTACGAGCTGATTGTTCTTCACAGAAAACTCGCTCACCACTCCATTGTTGCATAATACAACCGTTCCTCTGCGATAGACATCACAGATTCCAAGATCGGGAGCATTATAAGGATAGGATGTAGACAAGACGCTGTTCACCTCGCCCTTTTCGTTAAAGCCGAAACGGGTAAGCTGGTTGAAAGAAAGCATCCATATATTGCCCTTTGCATCACAATATATTCGGGTGCAAAGGTTCTTGAATACTTTGTTGAGTTGTGCCTCTACCTGGCTGTTCACACAAGGTGGAACAACAGGCTGCATGGTATTGAGGTCGAGCACCTGCGGACCTTCCTCAAAAGCTATCCAAAGACGCTTGAACGGATCTTCGCAGACATTACGGCAACTGTTGCTTCGCAGACTGATTCCTACAGACCCCAAACCGAAGTTCATGAAATTGAAACCATCGTAGCGTACCAGTCCACCACCATGCGTACTGATCCATACGAAGCCGTAAGAGTCCTGAAAGATATCATCAGCAAAATTATTCGGCATACCTGCAGCCATATTGAGATAGCTTACATTATAGCGACTAGGCAGTCCACCTTGCGCCCAACTGCTCAAGGTTATGAAGAATGCTGCTATGATGGAAAAAATGTATCTAATACCTCAGTTCGGGATAACGAGCTCTATCTAAAGGCTTTATAATGTTTTTATATA
>OLWL01000882.1_pt1 | contig 18299 bp, 17 predicted proteins | sample 1674151 | NCBI WGS metagenome assembly OLWL01 (sample SAMEA103958148, study PRJEB25191) | human gut metagenome
AGACGAATCAACAATCTATTGTGCTACTAGCGTAGCAGCGAGATTATTTAACTTCGATAATTTTACTGTTCTCTTATTTTTTTATATTTGATTTTATTTTGTTTAGTGCATTTACCGTTCTTTATTTCAAATATTTCTTTGGTACATTAGGTGCTCGATAGTATCAAAATAGTATCACGAAGGAAAGTCGTAAAATTTATCACCACAACATATAGTAATCACGTATAAGTACCAACAAGCTCTCAAACTTTACTCCCCTCATGCCTAAACTTTTCATATCAACAGGTTCTTCTGCGACTTTTTCTACAAAGTTCAGCATATCTTCAGTAATTTTATCAGGCAATTTTAACGTCCGCCCTTCTAATAGCATAGCAGCTAAACGAAAAATATCGTTCTTATGCTTCTTAATATTCTTGCTGTCTATACTCTCGCCAGAATTTTTTTCTCCGATAAATCTAGCCATGCTTTTGCCTTGAATGGGATTATATATTGATAATCCAAAACACTAACTCCATCTATGCTAACTTTTCCTGATTTCATGAACTCATAATAAGCATCATTAAGCAAAATTGCCGATAAACTAATAGAAGAATCATCAATATGTATCGGAATAACGTTGGCAGCAAAATCAAGCTCCACATTATACGGCGGTCTGCTAAACAATTCTATCATAGCAGGATATTCCTTGCTTATAGGCTTACTGAATCTGTAAAACTCCGGTTTCTGCTTACTCTTGTCAATATGCTGATAACAAGCCATCTGCACATACTGCCAAAACTTGCTGACGAACTCCGGCGTAAGTGCTTCTACAATCAACACAATATCTAAATCCTTTGTCGCCCTAAAGGTACTAGCTTCACTTTCCATATATATGTCACAAGCAGCACCGCCAATAATAACATATTGGTCGGTAAAGTCACTAAACCATTCCCTAAAACTGCTTAATCCAGGTACCATGTTGTCCCTCCCATACTTCATCCATGAGCATTTCTACTGCTTGTTCTACACGCTCATCATGAACATTCTTTAACGATAATATTATAGATATAGGATCCGGTATATTTGACTGCGAAAACAGTAACGGCTCATACAACCATAGCTGCAATTCACTTTGCTTTTTAGAATCTATTAAATCTCGTTTCAGCAAAGACTCATCAAAATTTTTCCTATATATAGCATATTTTACGGGTAAAATGTTAGCAAGCATACTTTTCTCAGCTAATGCATCTTCTCCAGCTAACACCATAGCTTGAGTGATGTCTTCATTATTTATATATCCTTTTTTCCAAATTGGTGAAGCAAGGCGGTCAACAAGCTCATCAAAAAGTTCCCTTTTAGATAACTGACTATGTAATATATTACTTTGCTTCTGCTTGCTAACATAAAACAAGTCCATTGCCTCTAGCTCACATACAGCTCTCGTTATGCTCATGGCAGAATAAGGTAAAAACTTAACAGCTTGCTTGATATAAAGAGAATTTTCGCTAGCATATAAATACATCATCGCCAAAAGCTGAGCTGGCAAAGATAATACATCACTATCATTTACTTCTCTTTCAGCCACTGCTTGCAAATATGCTCCTAAGAACGGAAGATAAACCTGCTTCATATCCACGATAAACGGTATTTGATGCTTCAATAATCCTTTCATCTTAGAAGGAGTTAGATTCTTAGGATGATAAACTACTGGTAAGCCTTTGGCCTTTTGAATTGTTTTCATCTGCTTAGCTAATGTAGGAATAGTAGGTAAATCATATAACGGAGTTATGCTCAAAAATTTTGCTTCATTTAACTCTACCAGAGTATATCTATACTTATCAATAAGCAATCTACTAAGGTTACTGAAATCATTAAACTCACGAATCTTAACAGCTGTAGCAAATATAGAACTCAAAAAAGTTTCCATCCTCCGTATCTCCTTTCTAACATGTTTTTTATCATTATAACACAATTATGTTAGAATGTCATTTTTTATGTTAGAAAAAAAGCGAAGGCGCTACCGTACATTAGCTTATATAGGATTAGGGCATGTTATCCATTGTCTTTTTCGCCTATCGTTACCTTCCAGTAGCCTTTTTGACTGGAACCAACTCGCTCAATGATTTTGTTTTGTTTTAGCTTCTCAATATAATAGACTACTTTAGATCTACCCCACTCTAGTTTTTTCGCCATATCAGTAATTGTAATATCTCTATTATGACATAGTAAATCTAAAATTAGCTTCTGGTTATTATCAATTGATAAATCTATAGCTTGTTCTGTTTTATGAGTTTGTTCAGTATCTTGTTCTGTAGCTTGTTCTGTTTTGTTAGCTTGTTCGGCAACTTGTTCTATAACTTGTCCCGCTGCCTGCTTACGATAAATATTAAAGCGCAGCTCTGTTTCACCGCCCAAAATTTCCAGCTCCCCCAAGCCTGCCTCTTTAATCATCTTCGCCACACGCAGCATACCCGTACCCCAGCGTTCAATCAGATGCATATAGCTAAAAGCCATCGCTAACGCCTCATTACGCACCCTAGAATAACCTTCACGCATCTTGGCGATAGTCTGACCAATAGGCAGCTTGCCAGGAGAAGTTATTTCCAAACGATTGTCAAAAATACCCACCTGAATATTGCCGTTATCCAAATAACTGCGATGCACTGCTGCATTAATAATCAGCTCACGAATAGCAGCAGGTGGAATTTCGTAAACATCCTGTCTGTACAAGCCTTCAATTACTGCACCAAGATGAATATTGCGTAGCACAAACTGATAGGCATCTTCGATTATATCCTGCACAGGTCCGGTAAATTCACGCCTATCCACGAAAATAATACGCTCATTATCCTTAAAAACAGCGCATTGAAACGTACAATGCAAAACATCTGCACCTATAAGAATAGCATAAGCATTAGTCGGAGCCAGTTTACCTTCTTGTTCCACCAAAACTCCCCATGACAATAATTGCTTAGCCGTAACATCCTTCACTAATGCTTTTTCTTCATCACTTCTGCAATTACGCAAGGCAACCTGCTTCATCTGCTGACACAGACTTTCTATATCAGCTTCGCTCGCCTGCAGGCCAAGGCAGACCGTTTTATCAAAGAAACGGTTGTTACCTTCAAACAGCAATTCCTTTACCATAGTCTCATCTGCTGGCCTCGTCGTTCCTGCAACGCGCACATATACGCCATGCTGCAAGCCTTCTGTAGCTATATAGTAAGGTCTTTGCCGACCAGGCTCAATATCAACGATAATGATAGTCGCTCCCTCAAGCGTCTGCATGTAGATATCAGGAATGATTGCAGGCTTGCAGCTATCAGATATAGCATTAGCTATGGAATCCATAATATTGAAGGCAGCATCCTTGTCTACGCCGACAATTTTTCTGGTATCATCTTCTACACCAATAACTAGCATTCCGCCTTGTCCATTAGCAAAAGCTACAATTGTTTTCATATATTTACTGCTTTTCGCAGGCAAGCTCTCTTTAAATTCTACGTTTTTTGATTCACCTGCAAGGATTTCTTCTAGCTTCATGTTGTCACCTCTGACTATTGAATTGTTCCCCATTATAAAAATCAATTTGACTACATCTGCATCATTTCACTACTAAGAAAGTCGTACGTAGCACTCTCCTCATCACAGATCATCTTATTTTTATCATTATTCCCTTCTAATTGCTTTAGCTCTTTTAAATCGTTCAGTAAGCTCCCTAAGCGAATTTCTAATATATCTATTTCTTTACCTAATTCATATTTATCTCCATACTCATCTTCATATGCACTATATAAACTAATAAAATTCAATTCAGCTAATTTCACTATCATTATTATTACCATATCAGCATTATCAAGACATTCATACGCCTTAAAATACTGCTGGTTATTTTTTATATAAGAATTATTTAAAGCAAAGTATCCATGTGCAAATCTCGAAAAATAATCATATACAATATTAGTATTTAAAAATCCTTTTTCAGGATTCCTTGCTTCTGCTACAATTCCAATCATAGAACTAATAGATATTGCTTTTTGGTTTTTATCTATTGTTTCAACTTTACTATATAAAGCGAACCAACTGCTTTTTTCTTCACTTATTTCGCCAATATGTTCTAGTATTCTTTTTGCAACGTCTACAATAAAGTCATTATGTGCAGTTTTTATGTCATTCAACAACTCTAACTTAGTATCAATTATGTTATCTTTATTTTTCTGTTCTTTAAGTAATTGAAGAGTTTTATGATTTTTGATTACGTGAGAAATTATATAGTATGCTGCTCTTGTTTCCTTATCTTCTAATAACATATAACTTAGTTGAATACTTAACTCTAACATTGTACGAACTAAAACTAAGGATGTATCAAATTTTCCCAAACTAATCAATAACATTACACTATCTAGGAATTTTAACCAAACTGACATAATAACAACAGAAACATCTTTATCAACACTTCTATCATGATTGGCAATATTAAATGCACTTGTTCTTTTTACTATACTTTCAGACATAGCTCCTAATAAATCTATAACCTTTTTTTGCCAAGACATCTGTCTATCACTACATCTTTTATAACTATATTCATACTTATTAGGTTCATAATCTTCTATCACAATAACCCCCTGCTTTCTTATCATATTCAGTATGTATCTTGCAATTAAAATATAAGAACTTATAAGCAGTTACCAATATCTGACACATACCACCATCACCGTTTGTCTCAAATATTATACAACATTTGAGACAAAATAAAGCCCTCTAGTTCTGCTCATATCCTTTCTACCATATATTATATCAGAAATCAACTTACCTATCTATATAGCTATATCTAACAATATTATTCTTCAATTATATCCATTATTTTCCACTAAACAGCTGCAAGCTCCCCAGTCGCTAGCATCTGTTTAGCGGAATAAATTCTACCGTTATAAATTTTATTCAAAAGGAGATTATTAGCTATGAAACAGCTCAATTCAAAGCTACGCAACACTTATACCAAAATCAAAGTTAAAAATCCTTACAATCTCTGCTTCTTATCTATGCAAGCCCTTTACTGTTTAGATAGGCATACCTTGGCAGAAGAAATCAACAATATGTATGCAATCTGTTCTGTCGTAGCTTCTGATAACCCTAATGTATCTATGAAACTCTGCGAAATTATCTACCATGAGGATGATCAGATTATAGAGTTTGATATTACCTTCGCTGCCAAAGCTAAAGAATTATGCTCTAAGGCCTGCTTTAAGCTTTTAAATCATAATGCTTTTCCCAAAGCAGCAGAATGTACCTTTGAAGCTAATTCCAGAAGCGAAAAACTGCTCACGCAAATTTGGCGTGATGAACATGAAATCTGTAAGTAAATTGGAGGAACAATAATTATGTTTTACTTAAACAAACCACAAATCCCTAGTATCCGATACCAAACGATGAAGAAATTATTTATTGAAGAAGGGCTTGAAGAACAATTTTTAGCCTTTCAGCATTGCTCGCATAATCATTTCTTACGCGAAACGCTCTACCAACGTCAACATGGCCTCTGTCCTTATTGTGGTAAACCAGTTATCGGAACCAAAACCAATACACGAGTCCATCACAACACCTATGCTCACCATTGTCAATATCCTGGTCCCGAAATCAAAGTACATTGTCCTCAAAGTAATGGCAGTATCTCAGCGAAAAGTCCCAATTGTGAATTATGCTACTATCAACATCCTGAATTTGCTGAAGCCTGTTTAGAAAAACTTTCTTTACTGCATGACACCTGCCATCAAACTCTGCACGAACAACGATAATCAAAACTTTAAAGTAATGACTACTCTCCTAGCTTAACGTATTTTAAAGTTTACAGCGTATTCATTACTTATGCTCAAAACAATTCTATGATTGGAGTAATTTTGATGATTTACGGCTACGCTCGCGTATCAAGCCAAACGCAGTTAAAAGGAAATTCCATAGAAGAACAAATCTCTACCCTCACAGCTAACGGTGCTACAAAAGTTGTTTCAGAACAATATACAGGCAAAACTACAAGTCGCCCAAAACTTCAAAATTTAATAGCTACACTTCAGCCAGGTGACACGCTTATGGTAACTAAACTTGACCGTCTTGCTCGCAATGTCACCGAAGGAATTGAACTCATCAAAAATCTATTTCAGAAAAATGTCAAAGTCCATGTCTTGAATATCGGCCTGCTAGAAAACACCAGCATGGGTAACTTTTTTATAATAACACTCCTCGCTGTTGCTGAGCTTGAACGCAGTATGATTATTGAGCGCACACAAGCGGGAAAAGCAATTGCCAGAACAAGAGATGGATTTCGCGAAGGCAGACCACCAATTCCAAAAGAAAAAATCCAATTAGCAATTACATTATTAGAAAAACACAGCTACAAAGAAGTAGAAGCTATGACTGGCATTAGTAAGGCAACACTAGTCAGATATCACAGAAAAACTAAATTGTAAATCCATCAATTCCATTCAATTAATCCACCGATTTTAAAGGAGATTCCAATGATCAATATAATAATTGAAGAAAAAAAGCATGGTAAAAATTTTATTGCCATAGATCTCAATTATCCAAATTTTTCCAATATAGAAGATGCCAAGAACGAGGCTTTAATGTTAGCATCTGTACTTTTTCGACTTTCTGCGTTAATCGGTAAGTACGCAAGCGGCATAACAATAAAATATATACTGATTATACATCAAAAAAAAATTTCTGCATTAATGCTCATTGTACAAAACAAATTACTAATCGTGAAATGCTATCCGATTATATAAACAAAACATTTCAAGATATATCAAGCAACTACAACGAAATTAAGTTTCTAACTGTATCGATTTATCTGGAAGATTGAAGTGCCCAATTATACAACGAGGTGAATATGATATGAGAACGAATTTTGTCCCCCTTACTAAAATTGAAAAGAAAAAGCTTATTGAGTACATGTTTGACAATCTTAATGTTGCTTCTACAGATAATGGTAACTATGGTTATATTGTGAGTGGATATGACTACGAAAAGTATATATGTCCATATGATAATGAAGAAATTGCTGAAATTACTATTCTAGTTACAAATATCGTTGATGAAATGAGACGTGCTAAAGCTAATGGTTTCGATAAATTAGATTTCACGAACATTATTAACCAATCTAATTATGATAATGTTTACAAGACTATAGATTCTTTCAAAAAAATTGCGTCCAAACAAATGCTTGACTGTATTTGGAGATTTATGTGCCTAGTTCCTAACAAAAATCCATTCAAACTCTGCATAATAGAATTTATTATTATGCAAGGAATATCGTGGACGTATTTGCAATTACTCGAAAGTGATGACTATGATAATTGCGAAGATATTGCTGTTGAGCTTTTAAATCTTTTTTTATCCGCAACGGGTGATAAGTATAATTTCACCGCCTAGTTATCCGCGAAAAAAAGAGCCGCCGAAGCGGCTCTCTATTTAAATTCAAGCTATCTTCTATTATTTATTCATCATTCTGATCAATCAACTCATCAAAAGATTTCTCCTCTCCATCAATATATTTTTTTGCATCAGCCGTCCAATCCTGCGTAACTACGATTTTAAATAACAGTTTCTTATCTAGGTAATCAACAAATCTTTCACACTGACTAGTTTGATCCAACGTCTTAGTCAATTCGTCAAGTTTAATCTGTCTGAGCAAAGCAGTCGCAATACCGCACTTAACTCTGGTTTCATTTTTCCTACGAGTTTCTGCAACTCGCTTCTCCATCCGCGCCAAGCGTTCGCGCATTCTTCTAAGTTGTTCATCAACATTGTTGTTCATTATAAGATCCTCCATTTACTTTAGACTCTAATAAAGATTTAAATCAATCTTTATTAGAGTCTAACACAGTTTTGTTAATAAAACGTTATTCTTAATCTACTGATATTGATAAAATAATCATTAATGCGCAATATGGATTGGCGATTAGCAGATAACTCTTTTTTAACTTTACTGTGATATTATAATAAAAATATTTTATTATATTATTACGGAGGTAACTAAAATGGCTATTGCCTATCTACGTGTTGGAAGCATCAAACGTAGTAAAGGACAATCGGCGGTAGCAGCTGCTGCTTATCGTTCCGGTCAAAAATTAAAAGATTATTTGGACGGACAAATCAAAGATTATTCAGCGAAAGCCCCAGAAGTTGTATTCCATGAAATTTTTTTGCCACCTCAAGCACCAAAGGAGCATCAGAAAGCAGAAAAAATATGGAATGATGTGCAATTTGAAGAACTAAAAAAATCTTCTAAGGCTCAATATGCCAAACATATAGAAATTGCTCTGCCACGCGAGTTTACTCTCGATGAAAATATAGCATCATTAAACACATTCATCAGTGATTTTATTCATCACGGTTATGGAGCACAAATTAACATACACGCTAAGCCTGGAAATCCCCACGCACACCTTATGATTACACCTCGTCCATACGCCCCCAATGGCTCTTTTGATATGTGTCCAAAACAACGAAAAGAATTTCTTTATGCGACTGATGATAACGGCAATAAAATTTTAAGTAAAAATTTAGATGGTAGTTTAATTTTGGATAAATACGGTAATCCTCAATATCAAAGAGTTCCATTGGTCGACAAAAACGGCAACCAACGTTTCCTGTACCGTCCAGGCAAAGGCAAACAAGCATTATGGCGTACTCGCACGGTAACAATCAATTACATCGATGATCCGAAAAATATACCTTGTTGGAAAAAAACTTGGCAAAACATAGTCAATCAAAAACTGTTAAGCAAACACCTTAACGAAATAAACTTTTTTCTTTTCGATCAGTTTGACAGGCAAGGATTAAAAAATAACTATCAATTATTACCGCAAATCCATCTTGGTCCAATAGCGCATGAACTCCTGTCAAAAGGATTTAATACAAGCATTACTGATACTTACCATTTAATTCTGAGCCATAATAATATCTGCATTAATAATCTGCAGATTACTTATCAGGATTGGTATAACCCACTGTGGTGTCCTAATCTTAGCAGCTTTGAAAAAACTTATGCGAAGAAAAACTACATTCCGCTCCTAAAAAAGAGACTAAAATATTTAGATTCACTATCAAAAAGCGATATTGCCACTTACGACGCAGATCACTGCTTAACTGTAATCAGAAAAATCAAAACAAAGCTCACCAAAATTTTAACTAAAGCGCATACTCAGCAAAATATAATTGATAAAATTTATAAGAACAAAACTACCATGACTAACTGTTGTAAGGATTTTGCTTTTAGAGGTCGTCTGCACAAACTGCAAAAATATAAACTACGTTACAAGGTCTTATGCTCAAAACTTTCAAGGATACCATCAACGGATATCAGCGATCGCGATGAATTAACGCGTAATTTTTTTGAAGCGACTATAAATAAAATAAACGAAGAAATCAGCAGTTACAATCAAGATAATCAACAAATTATTATACAAAGATTTGATTTTGCACTTAAGCGTATACGTGCCCACTACAACATTGCAAGGGCAAAATATACCGAAAGCATAAAACTTAGCACCACAACACAAAAAACTCTTAACGTGATAACTACACTAGAGAAAAATATAATAAACAAAAGCATAACAAAAGTTTTAGAAACTGATATCATCAATCTACAATTAACTTACGCAGATCCTGCTAACTATATTCCTAATTTTTCTTTTCCCAAAACTAATAATAGTAAGACTCAATCTAAGCAAAAACAGAAGAAGAAATCTACTGAGCCATACTATTCGAGGTAAGTATAACAAAACTAAGGCGGTCGCATTTCTGTGACCGCCTCTTTTCATTTACTCTACTCCCAGCGCCTTGAATACCGCATCCTCAGCACTGTTATAAAAAATTAAACTAAATGCTCCTATCAGCTCAGCAGGTACAGTTCCCAAATCTGCTGCTGACGTGAGCGGCAGAAGCACCTTCTTCGCACCACTGTCCAGACATACCTGCAGCGTATCAGCCAAATTATCAACCTTCTGCATTGTGCCGGCTATGCTGATTTCGCCAAGTACCGCGCAAGAGCTCACAACTGGTTTACCTAAAGCAATTGAGCACATCGCTACCAAAGACGGCAAAGCCAAATTGCTAGTAAGCCCCAGTCCCTGCAGATCCTGATAGTTAATAATAAAATCATTGGTTGTAATACTTATGTTACCACTAATGCGCCTACAATTAGCTTTCAAGAAATTGAATGCAGTATCTGTAGCCTCTTTCGCCTCTCGATCAGAACCCAAACCTGTACGCTGGAACTTTCTGTTTCCTGGCAGCATCTGCGATTCCAGACGAAATGCCCCGATCATACCAGACCGCCCTTGTGCTATTGTGTACACCTGCCCAGGATTGCAAATTCCATCAGGGATAAGCTTACCACCACCCTGCTCAGGAACAGTTACATATTTTTCTTCAAAGCTTTCATTGTCTATATATGAGAAGTTGACATCATAAAATTCCATGCCGCCAAGCTTTTTCAGCTGCTCTTTAACACGACGACGCATCTCTAAAGCAAAACGCAGAATTTCTTCCAACTGCTCTTTAGTGAAGTCCCCATCAGGATACAGCAGCTTAACCATACCGCTGACAATACGACGCACAGCAATAGTATCACGCTGATTCAAATTCTTACCCAGGCGGAAAAATCTGTCCAAAGCATCACTGAACTGTTCTTTGCGCAGCTCACGCAAAAACTCTGCCAGATAGTCTGTAATAAAGCCATAATCATCCGTAAAATGCTCCGGACGAAACTTTGGTACTTCCCATCCCGGAATATAGCAATGCATACGATCTAAAAAGGCTGTATCCTGCCCCATCTCTGGCGGAAACGGATCAAACAAGCTGGAGGTTTTTAACAGCACATCAACGCTCTGATTAATATTGCCAACAAACACCATCGAAGCAGATGCTGCCTTCTCCTCCTTGCCACGAGCAAAAGATCCGGATGCCATATAATCCTTCATGATCTGCACGCCATCTTTATCACGGAACTTGATACCGGCAACCTCATCAAAGGCTACACAATCCCACATCCCAACCAGACCAACTGTTTTGCTGCCCATATTATAGAACAGATTGGCAACCGTAGTCTGACCACCTGATACCAGTATGCTGTTTGGTGAAATCTCCTTGTATAGATGCGACTTGCCAGTACTGCGCGGACCAAGCTCGCACATATTAAAATTGTTTTCTACCAATGGCAGCATACGTGCCAGCAAAAGCCATTTTTCGCGTTCTGTCAACGCGTCAGGCTCCATACCTGTAGAACGCAGCATCACATCCAGCCATTCCTCTTGTGAAAAAGCCTTTCTGCCTGCCTTCAATTCTTCAATATCAATATGCGGCATCTGAATCGGCGTCAGCTTTGCAATCTGAATCGGATTTACACTGCGATAATCCTCATCGTCAAACTCATAGTTTAGCTGAATGATACACCAAATGCCACCGCAAAGCAGTCTATCGAATTTAGCAGGATAATCCTCTTCAATAGGTACATCACGTAAACCCAAATTGGAGAACTCAGCAAAATAAGCATCTTTTTTGATATCAAGCTTTACCGTAATGCGATCAATCACTGTATAATTGCCACGCTGACGCAGCTGCGACAAAATCTTCTGCGCTTCATCCGGCCGTACAAAATTATCTGCCAAAATATGCTTAACGCTTTCAACGCCTTTTTCGATAAGCTCAGGATCATCAGAGCTGCAATATTGTCCCAGCAAAAATTCCAACACGTAAACCGGAACATTAGCTCCCTCTTTAATCTTTTTTGTCAAATCCTTGCGTACTATCTTGCCGGCAAAGTTCTGACGCAGCTTATCCTTTATAATCTCGCGGATGTCTTGCGTATCCATTTATCTCAACTCCACTCTAGAAATCAAACCCAAAGTTACCCATGAAAGGCATATCAATAACAAATTCCTGACGCAACCTTTCTATGTCTGTATCCGCATCCTTCATTACAAGATAATAAGAAGCGTGGCTGTCGTATTCCGTGTTAATGAAAGAAAATCTTGCTGTAACCATGCGCTGCGACACATCGCTGTCTGCGCTATCTGCAGTCAACAGGCATTCGTTAGAAACAGGCTTATTATTCCTATCAACAAAGCTAAGCTTATATGATGCAGCCTTCACTGTTTCGCTGACAGGCTCAGTCTGTACAAAAATAAGGTTAACGTCCTTGCTGGTAATTTTCTTGAGCAAGGTATGCAGCTTGATTTCTGCTTGCTTTGTTTCTACGTGACCTCTATCCATTTTCACGCAGAGCACCGGTACCACCATTTCCTGTGGCGACGATCCGCCATGCACATAGCTCGTGCCACCGCCAGCGGTTTTAAAAACCTGCGCTCCCCTTGGGTATGAAACATACCTGGCATCATCATTAGCAAGCACTGTTCCCAGGCTAATCGCACCAGCGCCATTTCCATGCGGTGCCTCACCAATAACAAAACGATGATTTACCATAGCATTGTTTCCATTTACAGGTATCTTTTCATTTTCACTGACAGCATGACGTTGATAGATAAAGCCATGGTCAGCCGTAACAATAAACTTCACGATGCTGGCGCTTACAGGTAACCTGCACAGCATAGTATAAAGCTCATCCACAGCCTCCTGACAAGCAACAAAGACTTCATCTTCTGTCTTAGCTGCATCGCCACGCGCATCAATCTGGTTATGATAAATATACACAACCTGCTTATTAGCAAAGGCACTGCGCAGCTCATCACGCTTCATCTTCTTCAATTCATCAAACTGCAGGCACAGGCTTGCAGAATTTGCCGCCTGCAAAAGCTTCTCACGCTCATCCAGACTAGCGCACCGGCGCCCATCCACCAGCACACGACAGCCTTCATCCATCGCCAGCTGTTCATGCGGCAAAAGCGCTGCCATTCCCAGAGCTGTATACGACGGTGGCAGAGCAAGCTGCACTTCCAGCTTTTCCTCCTTGCAGCGTTCCTCATGCTGCAGCTTCTGCTCAAGCTGCTTGGCAACCTCGTAACGTAAAGCGTCAGAAATGATCACTACGATGCGATCACGTTCATTTTTTATATAGCGGCTATAAAAATCACGCTGCAAAGGAGCTTGTTTTTGAGCTGCTGCCTGCACCGCGTCTTCGTTCCAGGCCGGTAATAGCTTTCCCAGATAAATATTACTATAAATATTCTCGATAAGCTGCTGCAGCTTGCCAAAGCCAGATGCGTTCTTCAAGCTGTCATAAGCAGTGTAGAATTGGCGATACCAATAGTCAACCTGCCAGTCCTCATGAAGATACTTCTCAAGAATATTATTGAAGCCCTGCTCCGGCTGATACCTTACGTTTCTTATCAGCTCATAAGCACTTGCACACAGGGCATATTGCGCTCTCGTTTTATCAGCAAAATGCATTTTACTGCGTAGCTCACAGATTTCCTTAATGCTTTTGCCATCTAAGCATGCAGACAGATCCTCCAACAGCAGATGCTCTACAAGCCATTGGATTATAACCTTATCACAGTCAATAAAAGCATCAAGCTGTACCACAGCCTCTGCTCCCAAAGCTGTTAAGGCCGTTTCTGCCTGCAATTTTCTTGCTGCATAGCTTGCCAGCGCTGCATACCTGTCACGGCACTGCACGTTGTTCATAAAGCTATCCAGGAATACTACTACGCTGCCTTGCTTATTGCACATGAAAGGCTCCCAGCTTGCAGGAATTTTACCAGCGATGTATTTATCTGCATAGGTAACAAATAGGGAAAGCAGCAGCTTTTCCAAGGCTTTGTCTGTCAGCGCATAGCCAAAGCTGTCGCTGCATTGCTGCCAAAATGCTTCCTGCAGGTTATACTTCGTCATCTCCTCCAAATACGGATTGTTATCTTCATCCTCTACCAGCAGAATCTTGCTTAATACTTCCTCAAAGGATAATACGCGCGTTTTGCAGATGCAGCACAGAAGGGCAAGCTCTATCGTCTTTTCATCATAGCTGTCTACGCCAAGGCTATAGAAGCGCTCCACGCGTTCTTTGGCAGCAAAATATTTGCTGTACTTTTCTAAAACAGGCTTAAAGGCTTCGTCAATCCCCAGATCTGCGCAAATCAAAGAAATTCTGTCAGCATAGAAGCGTTTGGAATACAGCAGGGTGTCCTCCAAGTGGTTGCAATACACCTCAGGTTTAGCAAACGGTGCGTACACCAGGTAATTACTCTGCGTATCCTCGCGCTCCAGAAGAACCTTAGTGCGGAACTGATTGGTTGGCGTCAGATGATATACTTTTGCGTTTTTCAGCTGAAGGTTATCCAGCTCGTCAGCAAAATCTGCCTTTTCATCGTACCAGAACACTAGTCTGCGCCCTTCGCCTGCAAATTCGTTATTTAGTTTTTCTTCAATTTGGTTTAAATTTAATGAAGCCATCTTACCACCTGTTTATTTTTTAGGTTTTATACAATACTATTTTTAGTTTCCACCTTATTAATGGGATACTGAGTATACTTTTCATTCCACTCTGCAATAGACAGCACATCAAAGCTTTCTATAAGCTTAACTTTATCTGACAAACTCGTCTGTAGCTGAAATGGCAGTTGTTTCATTATCTTATTGCGCAGCATTTTGCGTATAACAGAACTTCCGTGAGGATATTCTAAAACCCAAACGTAGTGCCTTCTCTTAGTTTTTCTCAATAAATTCAAATAATGCAGGGTATCAAAATATTTTTCAGGTATATTATTGATTATTTTCTCAGCATTAGGATCAAAATTACTTCCGTGTTCTACTGCTCTGCCAATAGCTGCATTTTTGTATTCTAACAGCAGTATATTGTCTTCTTGCTCAATAATGAAATCTATATCCTTTAAGCCTACCTTATTCGCACGATAGATTTCATGTACAGCATCAGTTGCCCAAAGAGCTTTCGTACAATCTATCTGATAAACGCCATTTTCTTCCACAAACACCTTATTCATGCTTGCTCACTCCCATGTCGTAAATCTCATCAAGAAGTTTATCAAAGGAATTTATAATCGCATTGTTCTTTAAATCATCAAATGCTTCGCCACATTCATAACCAATGCCTTGCTCTGTTTTATACAAGGAATGGTAGAGCACTGTATCGCTGTCGTCTTTCAACACTTCAAAATATTTTGCCAGCATATAATTATGCGTGCTCAGGAAGATTTGTACGCCTTCTTTTTGCAGACATAACAGCAAATGTGCAATCATAGAAATATAGGATGGATTCATATTAGCATCAGGCTCATCCCAAAATAATACGGTATGTTTATCAATAGCACCATTTTGGATAAGCTTCAGAACTAAAGCTAGTTTTCTAATACCTTCTGCTAATAAATTGAACTCCATTTGTTTTCCCTTATTTTCAATGTAAAAGCTATCAGTCTGTTCATCATAAATTACTCGACCACCAATTATGTTCTCTAATCTAATCATGTCTAACAGCTTACCACCGTCCGCTTCAAAAACAACTCCATTTTCAGGCAAACGATTTATAACAATTTTGGCAGCATTGATTACATCAATATAAGTATCATCAAATTTAACGTTTCTCATCGCCACCGCAGCGCCCAAATTGAAGCAGTTAGAGAGAATCTCTTTGGCAGGAATAAAAATGGCATTAGATTTATTTAGCTTCTGCTCCCATTCTTCTTCATCATCTACAGTAGCATTCCATTTTTTATTATGCTTGCTAAAATGCAGTTGAGTGCTAACTTTTTCTTCCAGCCCTTGTTCTTCAGCAGAAATAACTATTTTAGCATCTTTAGCATCTCTGTTAACTAGACGAGAAATTTGATAATTATCTGGCAGCATACAGTTAACCAGTTTTTGAGGGAATGAAATTTGTGGTTCTGCTGCTTTGCAGGCTGCATATAAAAGCTTCAGCAAATGTGTTTTACCAGTACCATTTTCACCAATAAAAATATTCAAACCTTTGCTAAACTCAATGTTCAACGTTTTAAAAACAGTAAAATTATTTAAGTACAAATAATCAATATACATGGTCCTGCTCCTTTCCCTATCAAATCTTCGCCAATATCGGCAGCAGCTTGCCGTCCTTTGCAGTCTGCACCTTGACGTAGTTCACCTTCACGCCGTCATCGAGGTCAATAGCTATGCTTGCAAGAGCAATATGTCCCAACACAGCATCATAGTCACGGCATTCATGCAGCTGCTTTTGCAGCTTCTCCTTGCGTTTGCCGGCCAGCGCCACTTCACGACCAGCGCCATTATCCATGATATCCTGCATACGGTTGATTTCGCTTTCGTAGGTTTCTTCCATCTTGCCAAGATATTCTGCACGCACCTGGCCGGAGGTGTCGGCGTTATAGCGGTGCATATATATGAGAGCCTTGAAGCCGTTCTGCTTGCCGCTGTCATAGAGCCAATAAATAGGACGCTTTTGATAAATCTTGCAGTGATCCTTGAAGAAGTCCTTCAGGAAGTAGTTACGGATTTTCTTACGTGCTGTATCACCAGATGTGCCAAGTGCATCCGCAATGAAGCGCAGGTTTTCTTCCAGCGTTTCTACGCCGTAAACAACCTTCAGCCAAGCAATCAGGCGACCTATGATATCATCCTCAAAATAATCTTCATCAGTGATGGGAATTACGTTGTCTTCGTCCGGCTTAAAGGTTACATATTTGCTCTCGTCCCATTCGCCGCCTGCGTAAGCCAAGCCTTCTACATCCAGCGAATAGCGGCCAAACATGCAGCCAACGGCGTAAGAAAGCAGCGACTTGATATCGCGCTGCAAATCAGCCTTGCGCACGGTTACGTCCTTATCCTCCACCTCCGGAGTCAATTCGTCCTGCAAGCCGTAAATATCGATAAAGATGCAGTTGAGCTCTTCTTCGTTGGCTTTGAGCTGCGTAAAGCGAGCGTTGCACTCTGCCTCCCATTCGGCGTAAGCTTCGCTGATGGTGGGTTTGTTGCGGAGCAGAGGGTGTTTAGTGAAATCCCAAGAGGTTTCGAAGGCATCCCAGTCGGATTTTGTTATTTTAATGCATTTATCTGTTAGCGAAATTATATCTTCATATTTTTTTATAATGCATGGTATAGCTTTTAATCCCACAATATTGAAGTCAAGAGTAGGGGAAAGTATATTTAAATAAATCGATGATACACAACTATTCAACAAAGCTATATAGTATAAAATGTTATCTTCTGTTTTATTAAAGGCCATAAAACCTTTTGCATCAAAAATAAAACCTTTATCACAATATCTCGCACTAAAGGCTGCACTAGTTAAAGTAGACCAAGTCAGCCCTTCTTTAAAATACCAATTACGGTTTTTTATTATAAATTCTGGATCGGATATTTTGGGATATTTTTTCGTTACAAGTTCAATTAGTTCCTTACCATCATCAAAATAATATACAATATAAAGATTATTACCATACCATTTTCTGTATTCTCCACCTTTTTGATAAGGAAACCAAACGCACTTTGACTTAACAGAGTCTGCTCTATTTTTTATTTCAAATCCTATATTTTTTATTGAAACTTCATGCCAAAAACGCAAATATTTCTCATTATTAGTAGTAGTCATTCCCTGTCTAAACGTCAAATCTTTGTCTAGTTTATTATTCTGTTCAAACGTACTAATTACATTCTCGCTCACCCAATACGCCACAGGTGCTCCTGGAATTTTAGCGAAATTCTCTTGTTTGGCAACATGCTCTCCCCTACCTTCGAAGAACCATAATGCAGCATATTAACATAGCTGTTTTGGCTTAATATATTGTTACGCAACTTTTCATAGCTACTCAAGAACATCCATACTGGAATATTAATCATAGCCATAAAGCCATTTTCACTGCACATCGCAAGCGTTTCCCCAGAAGATTTGAGCAAATTGCCAGAATCAGAATCACAGGAACGGCAAACAGGCTCATTTCCCAGATTGTCTGAAAAATTTTCTCCATTTTTATGCACCTCCCGTTTTCGAGCGAATGAATGCCGCCAGTTCATCTAAATCCTCCTCGGTAATGGAATGGCTGTCATATAGGCTTGCCACCAGCTTCGTCACAGAATGGTTATTCACCTTTTCCAGAAATGCCTTATTTTCCACCGCCAGATACTCCTTCTCCGCCACCAGCGGGGTATAAAATCGGTTCTTCCCTTCCTTATAGCTTTCCAGAAAGCCACGGTCAATCAAACGGTTCAGCAAGGTCTGCAAGGCAGAAACATTCCAGGGGCGTTGTTCCTCCAGACTCGCCTTTATTTCTGAGGTAGAAAGCGTTGCTCCGTTTTCCCAAATCACCTTCATAATTTCAAGCTCCGTATCCGGCAATCGCATCAGCTCCGCCATGCGT
>OLWL01000901.1_pt1 | contig 17990 bp, 14 predicted proteins | sample 1674151 | NCBI WGS metagenome assembly OLWL01 (sample SAMEA103958148, study PRJEB25191) | human gut metagenome
GTTCAAATCAGATGCATATCTTTGTGGGCAAACATAATTTGACGACACTATCTAGGCAGCATGGCCACGGAAGGCGCCATGTATGACTGGAGCTCCGTCTATTTCGCCCAGGTGGTCCAGCCGGGCGAGAGCCTCATCCGCGCCGGCTACCTGGCCTGCATGTGTGCCATGGTCACGGGCCGCCTGCTGGCCGACGGTCTGGTGAACCGCTTCGGGGTCACGCCCGTGCTCCAGCTGAGCGGCCTCTGCATCGCCGCCGGTCTGAGCCTGGCCCTGCTCTGGCCCGACCTGCTGCCCGCCACGGCGGGGCTGGCCCTGGTGGGCTTCGGCATGGCCTCCGTGGTGCCGCTCTGCTACAGCCTGGCGGGCAAGTCCACGCGCGTGCCGCCCAGCGTGGCCATCTCGCTGGTCTCGTCCCTCAGCTTCCTGGGCTTTTTGGGCTGCCCGCCCATGGTGGGCTTCCTTTCCCATCAGTTCGATCTGCGCTGGGCCCTGTCGCCCATCGTGGTGGTGGGCGTGGCCATCTTCTGCCTGGCGCCGCTGGTCCGGCGCATCAAGGCCTAGAAAGGGGCCTTGTCCGGCGGGAGGATCTCCGTTGTCTGGCGAAAAAGGAGCCCCTTCCTCCGCACAGCATCAGGCACAAAAAAACGGCAGCCCTTCAAGGGAGATGGCGCAAACCCAATTCCGCCTTCCCTGAAAACAAAAAACACGAAAAGGCAGGCACACCATCGCGGCGTGCCTGCCTTTTATTTTTATGGGTATGCGGCCAGTTCCCTAGCGCGGGCTGCCGTCAGCACGGCGCTCGAAGCGGGGCACGGCCAGATGGCAGCCGCCCCGGCCCGTGCGGCGGGCAAAATCCTGATGGTAGGCCTCGGCCTCGTAGAAGGCCCCGGCCTTTTCCAGACGGGTCACCACGTCATAGCCCAGACCGCGCAGCTCATCCATGAGCTTCTGGGCCGTCCGCTTCTGGGACTCGTCCAGCCAGAAGATGGCGGAGCGGTACTGGCTGCCGACGTCCGGGCCCTGCCTGTCCAGCTGGGTGGGATCGTGGACCTCGAAAAAGCGGCGTACGATGGCCTCATAGCTGATCTTTTTGGGATCGAAGCGCACCAGCACGGCTTCGGCATGGCCGGTATCGCCCCGGCAGACATCCTCATAGGAAGGCCGGTCGGTATGGCCGCCCGTGTAGCCGGAACGCACGTCCACCACACCGGGGAGCTTGCTCAGGGCATCTTCCACGCCCCAGAAGCACCCGCCCGCCAGCACGGCCACCTGGGTGTTGCGCACCTGCTCGTACAGGGCCAGGCCCAGCTTTTCCTTTTCGCTGCCCGCAGGGGCGAAGCGCATGGACAGGGAGTTGACGCAATGGCGGGTGTTCTTGGCCGTCAGGCCTTCGCCCTCAAAAACATGCCCCAGGTGGGCGCCGCAGTGCTCGCAAACGATCTCCACCCGGTGGCCGTCGGCATCGGGCTGGCGACGCACCATGCCCGGCAGGGCATCGTCGAAGGCGGGCCAGCCGCACCCGGAATCGAACTTGTCCGAAGAACGGTACAGGGCCACGCCGCACTGACGGCACAGATAGGTCCCGGCGGCCGTGTTCTTTTCGTACTCACCGGACCACGGGGCTTCCGTGGCCTTGCGGAGGATGATGTCCGCCTCGCGGGGCGTCAGGGGCGGCACCGCGGCATCACCGCGGGCAATGATCCGGAATCCGTCATTATTCATGGGGGCTTTCTCCCGTAAGGGGTCAAAGGTGGGGCGGGAAAGTTCCGCAGCCGCGGCACCGGTCCCGGAAATGACCAGGGCCAGCATCAGGATGAAAAAGGAAAAGGCGCGTCGCGCGCAGGGATAGCCGTACATGGCACCTCCTATCAGTACAAGTTATCAATATTAAGATAGCGGCGCCTCAAAAGAAAAGCAAGCCCGCGCGAGGCCATAAAAAAAGGGAGGCTCATGCCTCCCCGGATAACACGTTGTCTTTTCTGGCAGGTCAGCCTGCCACTACCGTCCTTTGCACGGCTCCTCCGCCACAGGAACGGCGCATGGCTGACGCCCCGCCAGGATGCCGCCTTACTGCCGTTCGCCGTAACCGTGCGGATGTTCCCGGTGCCAGCGCCAGGCCGATTCGATGATGGCCTCCACACCCAGCTGCGGCTGCCAGCCCAGCACCTGCTGCGCCTTGCGGGCGGAAGCCACCAGACGGGCCGGATCGCCCGCGCGCCGCTGCCCCATGACCACGGGGATCTCGTGACCGGTCACCTTGCGGGCGTAGTCCACGATCTCGCGCACGGAAAAGCCCTGCCCGTTGCCCAGGTTGCAGATGAGGTCATCACCGCCGCGCTGCAGATGGTCCAGGGCCCTCATATGGGCGTCCACCAGGTCGGTGACGGCGATGTAGTCGCGGATGCAGGTCCCGTCGGGCGTAGCGTAATCATCACCGAAGATGGTGATATGCGGCCGCCGGCCCAGCGGCACTTGCAGGACCAGGGGGATGAGATGGCTCTCGGGGCTGTGGTCCTCGCCGATGCTGCCGTCGGCCAGGGCCCCGGCCACATTGAAATAACGCAGGGAGACATAGCGGATGCCATGGGCCACCGAGACCCAGCGCATCATGGCCTCCATCATCAGTTTGCTGTGCCCGTAAGGATTGGTGGGCCGGGTGGGGGCATCCTCGCTGATGGGCACGCTGTCGGGCTCGCCGTAGACCGCCGCCGAGGACGAGAACACGATGCGGCCCACGCCATGGCGGACCATGGCTTCCAGCAGGCTCTGCATGCCGCTCACATTATTGTTGAAGTACTTGAGGGGATCGACCATGCTCTCGCCCACCTGCGAATCGGCGGCGAAGTGCATGACGCCGTCGATGCGGAAACGGCGGAAGATGCCGTCCAGACAGGCGGCATCGCGGATGTCGCCCTGCACGAAGGCAGCCTTGCCCGCCACGGCGGCGGCATGGCCCGTCTGGAGATTGTCCACCACCACGACTTCCTGCCCGGCCGCTGCCAGGGCATGGACCGCGTGGGAACCGATATAGCCCGCACCGCCGCAAACAAGGATCGCCATACAGACCTCCACAACAAAGATGATGGCGGCACGCTACGATGTTTGCCTGCGGCTGGCAAGGCCCGGGATGCCCAAGGCCTCTTGAAGGCGGGACAGGACATAAAAGAAGCGCGGAGTCCATGGCCAGACTCCGCGCAAGGCACAGGACGCGCCCCGGCGAAGGCCGGGGTCCCTTTGCGGCTACAATGCTGCCAGAACAGCAGCCGCAAATTCCTGCACGGCATCAGGGGCATCGCTGACGGTACCGTCCACTTTCAGCCCCTCAGCCACGATCTGCGCACCCAGGTCCTTGCCCTTGGCCTCGATGGCGTCCACCGCACCGCAAAAATGCGTGTAGGAACTGTCGCCGGAGGCAAACGCCGACAGTTTGACGCCCGAAAGGCCCATGGCTTCCATGTTCTCATAAAGAGGGATGAAATCGTCCTGCAGCTCCAGCTCGTCGTCACCCCAGGCGGAGCAGCCCAGCAGCACGGCATCATAGCCTTCGGCCAGACCGTCGGCATCCACGTCGGCGGCGTTTTTCAGCGTGACGTCATGGCCTGCGGCGGCGATGATCTCTTCCAGTTTCTGGGCGATGCCCTCGGTATTGCCGGTGCTGGAACCAAAAACGATCAGGACTTTGCTCATGACAACTCCCTGGCGGCATGGCCGCCGTTGGATGTTTAGAAAAAGAAATTCAATTTCAAAAAGAAGCTATAGAAGAACAGGACGTGCGTCAAGCAAAAGACCGTCTCCCGACAAAAAATATTTATCTCCGACTAAAAACATCCTTTTTCCCATCAAAAACATCCCGCCCGGGAAACAGGCTGGAATATCCGCCCGTTATCCGTACCTGCCCTGAGCCTGTCCGTTCACCCGGGATCCGCGCCTCCGTCGCCTCACGGATGAGCCTCCCGCCCGCGTGCTGCACCGTCCGCCCCTGCGCCGTTCCTGACGATGCCATGCTCCGGAAGCCGCCTTGTCATTACTCCGGGCAGCATCCTCTCTTTTAGGCACGGGAGACGCTCGCGCTCTCCCCTTTCCCGATGACGAAACGAAATCGCTCCCCGCAAGCCGAAGACGGGGACCTGCCACCCGCACCGGAGCAAAAGTTTTACGGGGAGAGGGGGCCCGGGGGAGGGGGACGCTTTTTCAAAAGCGCCCTCCTCCCCCGGGAAACAGCAAACCTCCCTCCGCCCAAAAACTATGCTCCAGCTTCCGCGTCCGCCTCCCCGGCAGCATCTTCCGAAGCGGGCCCGGCCAGGGGCGCGTCGGCCACGGAAAGATCAGGCATCTGCCACTGCCCGGGCAGGGGAGCCGTGAGCTCGGCCTTCTCGCCCACATAGGGGTTGAAGTAGCCGAAGCGCAGCCAGGGGCAGAGTTTTTTCAGACGCTTCATGAACAGGCTGAGGCCCATGATGGGGCCGTGGTCGATGCCGCGCATGAGGCCCAGATACCATTCGGGGTCGATGTTGAGGTTACGCCACTGGATCATGCTCACGCCGTTCTCGCCCACCAGACGGGCCAGAGCTTCCAGCTCGCCTTCGCTGTCGGTGACACCGGGGAAGAAGAGCAGGTTCAGCGAGACCCAGAGACCGTTCTTCCGGGCCACGGCGATGGAGCGGCGCACGTCGTCGAAGCTGTAGCCGTGGGGGCGGTAGTAACGCTCGTAGACTTCGGGCCGGGCGCTGTTGAGGCTGACGCGGATGCTGGAGAGGCCCGCCTGGGCCAGACGCTCCACGGCCTCGGTGCGGGAGGCGTTGGTATTGCAGTTGACCGTGCCCACGCCGCCCCGGCTGCGGAACAGGCGCACGCTTTCCACCAGCAGGTCGGGATTCATGAGGGGATCGCCCTCACAGCCCTGCCCGAAGGAATAGATGGGCGTCTTCGTCTCGCGGCCGGCATGGAAGCTCATGACTTCCACCAGTTCCTCGGGGGTGGGGGTGAAGGTCAGGCGGCACTGGGGCGTCACGTTGATGGGCGAATCCTTGTCCTGCTCGGAGATACAGCCCACACAGCGGGCATTGCAGGTGCGCGAGCTGGGCAGGGGCGCCTCGAAGCGGCCCAGGGCAAAGTTGCGGGCCGCCGGGCAGTCGTACTTCATGACGCAGTCTTCGAGGATGTGGCCCACCAGACGGTTCTTGGGGAACTGGCGCAGCAGGGCCCGCACGTTCTTTTCGATGCGGGAACGCGGGATGTGGCGGAACTCCTGACGCTGGTCGGCATCCACCTTGCGGGCACAGATGTAGAAGCGCCCCTTGGCGAAGCCCACGGCGCCATAGGCGAACAGGGGCAGCAGGGGGGCGTCGGCATCGCTGGTGTAGGCCGGATGGGCGGAGAGCGTATGGGCCGGTGCGGCAAAGGCGGCCACGGCCAGATCCTCGGTGCACTCTATCTCGCCGGTCTCGGGGTTCAGGCCCACGGCCCGGCGTCCGGGCAGGAGGAAGAGCTCGCTCTCCTCGGGCAGGGGCATGAGTTCGTCAGGACGGGGCGTGCCCCATTCCTCGCCGCGGCGGCAGACCATGAGCAGGTCGGGATCATCATAGATGTTGCCCTGGGCATCGGCCATGACCATATGCGGTTCGATCTTTGCTGTTGCCATTTTCCTTCCTTGCGGCATCTTGCCCTGCCGCGTCCGAATGTATATAAGCGGAGCTGCGGCCAGCCCCGGAAACATGGGCACGACGGCCGCCAGAATATCCGCGAGGCCGCCCCATGTTTTCCCTGATGCTCTTTATTTTTCTTTGTTTTCTCGGCATGCTTGCCGTACAATTCTACATGCTGCGCAGCCAGGAACGCCTGAACTGCGCCCTGCGTGACGAACACGCCCAGATGCGCGTGCTGCTGCGCGCCATGGAAGCCCGCCTGGATGCCCTGGGCTGCCCTGCCCCCAAACTGGCCGAAACGGCCGTGCAGGCCACGCCTGCCGCACAGGATCCCCTGCTGCATCTGAGCTTTGATGCGCCTGCGGCCAAGAAGGCCGCGCCCCGCACGCCGGTGGTGGACCCGGGTCTGGACCTGCACATGGACAGCAGCCGCTAGGGCTGTTCCGTTTTTGCCCGGAAGCGGGCTTTTCCCTCCGGCGGGGCTTTTGTCGTGCCTTCCGCGCACGCCGCGACAGCGCTTCGTCAACCTAGCCTTGCCCCTTTTCATCGTCAAGCAGCCTTCCTGCCATGCCCGAACCATCCCGCCGCCTGCGTCTTTTCCTCCGCTGTCTGGCAGCCCTGCTGCTGGGCATCCTGTTGCTGGCCGGCGCGGCCATGGTCTATGTGCAGCACAATTCCGTCGCCATCACCCATGCCCTGCTGGAAGACTTCACCCAGCGTACGGGCCTCCACCTGCATGTCAGGTCCATCGGCCTTTCCTGGCTGCCTCCGGCCGTCCAGGCCGATGACGTGCGCATCCGCATCAAGGAGCTGGACATCTCCGTCCGCACGGCCCGCCTGCGCCCCCGCCTGACCGCCCTGTTGCAGGGACGGCTGGAACTGGAATACGTGGCCCTGCAGAATCCCGTGCTCTCCGGCAGCCTGCCGCTGCCCACGCTGGACCTGCGCAAGCTGGGCTCCGCCGCCGGGGGCGGCAGCGGCGATACGGGGGGGCTGGCCCGGCTGGACGGCCTGCTGCCCGGTACCCTCCAGATAGAGATAGACCAGGGCAATTTCTCCTTCCAGGCCCAGGACGCTTCTTCCCTGCGCGCGGGCAACCTTTCCGGCGTGCTGCATCTGCGCGGTCTTCAGGACGTGCGCGGCAAGCTGCAGGCAGGTCTGATCCGCAACCTGGCCGCCGGGGAAGAGATCCCCGTGCTCGACCTGGAGAACCTGCTCGTGGAAGGCCGCAGCCGTCCGCTCCGTTTTTTGAGCGATACGCCCCGCCTGCGCCTGCGTACCCTGCTGCATCTGCCGCCCCACCTGCCCCGCGTACGCATGAACCTCGATTTCACGGCCACGGCCGCGGGCTGGCAGCTGGATCATGACATCCAGGGCGACCTGATGCAGGACGACGAGCCCATCCCCTTTGCCGTGGCCGGCCGCCTGCTGCAGGACAGGAACGCGCCGCAGGCCTCGGTACGGCGCATGCTGCGCGAGGTTTTCCTGCCCGATCCGCAGGAGCTGGCCGCAGCCGGAAAGGAAGGTCCCGCAACGGCTCCTGCCCCGTCCGCCCCCCAATCACCGGCCGCTGATGCCGCCGCTGCAAAGACAGTTCCCGCACCCCAGGTGGCCCCCCAGCCCGACCTGCCCGCTGCGGGAGGGACGCGCCCGCCCGTGCGCCTGGAACGCATCCGGCTGGAACTGGGCGAAGACAGCGCCACCCTCGACGGCAACCTGATCCTCGACAAACAGAGGGGCCCCGTCCTCAACGGCAGCCTGCAGGCCCACCGCCTGAGCCTGACACGCTGGCTGGGCTTTGCCCGTGATCTGGCCCCGGGCCTGCAGATGGCCCTGGACAACATCACGGACAGTCTTCTGGAATTCGAACTGGATGCCGAAGGCCTGCGCGTGCCCTATATCGTGGCCCATGCCTCGGGCTCGCGCTTTACCGGTTCCGGCGGCGTGGCCCGCTGGGCCGAGCCGGTGGTGGCCCTTGACCTGACCGCCCCGGAAGTAAAGCTGGGCCGGGCCATCCCGGAAGCCGTGGGCACCCTGCCCCTGCAGGTCTATTTCCCGCACGGGCCCCTGACCAGCCTGCGGGCCTCGCGCTCCACGCCGCTGCCGCCGCCCGATCCCGCCACGGACCTGGATATCGGTTATGACATCCGCCTCAATGCCCGCACCGTGCATTACGGCCCTGTGACCATCACCGGCGCGGCCGTGGTCATCGAACCCGGCACCCCCGACAAGGCCGGCAACGGTACGGCCGTGATCCGGGCCACGGGCGACTTTTACGAAGGCCGCCTCAAGGGCCGCTGCGCCATCGGCGGGCCTTCGGACATGCCCACCTTCGACATCGACCTGCGCCTGGACAAGGTCCACGGCAGCAAGCTGGTCAGGGATTTCGACCTCATCCCCGTACGGCGCGGCATGCTGTCCGCCCAGGCGGCCATCACCAGCCGGGGCAGCGACCTGGACGTGTTCCTGAAGAGCATGCGCGGCACGGTCACGGCCGACGGCAGCAAGGGCCTGCTGCCCGCCGGAGGCAAGAAGAGCCTGCCCTTCGAAAAACTCTCGCTGCGCCTCGACCTGCAAAGCGCCCGCCGCGACCTGCGTCCCACTCCGGCCCGGGCCGGTTTCGAAGGCCGCTGGACGGCCTCGCTGGAGGGCGAGGATCTTTCCCTGACCCAGAAGCTGGACGGCCTCGTCTGGTTCGGCGGCAAGGAGTTCGTGGCCTGGCAGGATCTGCCCGGTTCCCTGCGCCTGCACCTGCCGTCCCTTGAAAAGGATCTGCTGCCCCAGGGCATGGATCTGGATGCCGACGGCGTGTTCAGCTGTGCGGGCCCTGCCGGGCTGAAGCTGAAAAAGGCCACGCTCTCGGCGCTGGGCCTGCAGCTCAAGGGCGATCTGGACGTCAGCAACGGCCGCAGCGGCCTGACCTGGGGCGGGAACGTGGACCTTGCCGCCCGCGACCTGAAGCACAGCCTCCGGCAGATCCGGGGCAGTGCGCCCGCCTCCCTGCCCGCCTCCCTCAACAGCCTGCGCCTCAAGGGCACGGCCTCCGGTACCCTGGACAGCCTGCGCCTCAAGGATCTGCGCTGCAGCCTGGGCTGGCAGCAGGTGGACGGCGAAGCTGCCGTGAACTGGAGCGGCACCCCGCAACTGGACCTGTGCCTGCATGCCGCGGACTTCGATCTGGACCGCCTGCTGGCGGAGATGTTCCCCGACCAGGCCCGCAGCAAGGGACGGAGCAAGGCCCCGGGCGCTCCCTGGGATCTGCGCTTCATGAAGGCCTTCGATGCCCAGGGGAGCCTGAGCGTGGACAGGGTGCGCTTCATGCGCCTGCGCATGCAGCAGATGACCACCCGCTTCAGCCTCAAGGACGGCCACCTTTCCGTGCCTGCGCTGGAAGGCAACTTTTACAATTCGCGCCTGCGTGCCTCGGGCGACTTCCGCTTCGACCGGGGCCTGAGCTACACCACCAAGGTCAGGGCCCTGAACATCAACCTCGACGCCGCCAGCAACGACCGCAACGACAAGCGCTCCGTGCGGGGGCTGGCCTCGGTGGAATCGGAGATGAGCGCCCACCTGACCGGCAGCGGCCAGATGCCCGCGGCCCTTTCCGGCACCTGGGGCGTGGCCATCATCAACGGCAGCTACCAGAACCGCGACAAGGCCGGGCGGCCCGGCGGCAAGCCCACCCGCTTCCAGCGCCTCAGCGCCTCGGGCAACATGCAGGGCGGTGTGGCCCGCAGCAGCAACATCTTTTATCAGGATGCCGAGATGCGCGTGCGCGGCGGCGGCCGCATCGACTTCAACAACGAAGACCTGGACTGCAACCTTTTCGTCAAGACCGACCGCATGCAGGAATTCCCCGTGCGCGTGACCGGCAAGCTCCATGATCCCAAGACCTCGGTCAGCGCAGGGACGGCCATCCTCTACGCCGTCACCAGCCTGACCCACGGCATCTTCGAGCTGCTGGGCGGGGTCATGGAAGGCACCTGGAACCTGTTCCGCTGATCCCGCGCCCCGGGCTCTTTCGCCCCGGCCCCACCGGCCTTCCCCTGCCGGAAAAGGCCTTGCACTTTCCCCGCCCCCGTTGACAGAACCGCCTGCAAAGGGTAGACAGGCTCTATCTGTTCTTTTTTGCACAAACCCAACAACGGTCCGTCTCAATAAGGAGAAGCGCCATGAATATCCTCATCTTTGGTCCCAACGGCAGCGGCAAGGGCACCCAGGGCAACCTGGTCAAGGCTAAGTACAATCTTGCTCACATCGAATCCGGCGCCATCTTCCGTGAGCACATCGGCGGCGGCACCGAGCTGGGCAAGAAGGCCAAGGAATACATCGATCGCGGCGACCTGGTGCCCGACGACATCACCATCCCCATGGTGCTGGAGACCCTGAAGACCAAGGGCAAGGACGGCTGGCTGCTGGACGGCTTCCCCCGCAACATGGTGCAGGCCCAGAAACTGTGGGAAGCCCTGCAGGCCGAAGGTCTGAAACTGGACTACGTCATCGAGATCCTGCTGCCCCGCGAGATCGCCAAGAACCGCATCATGGGCCGTCGCCTGTGCAAGGAAAACAACAACCATCCCAACAACATCTTCATCGACGCCATCAAGCCCAACGGTGACAAGTGCCGCGTCTGTGGCGGTGAGCTCTCCACCCGTTCCGACGACCAGGACGAAGCCGCCATCAACAAGCGTCACGACATCTACTACAACACCGAAAACGGCACCCTGGCCGCGGCCTACTTCTTCAAGAACCTGGCCGCCGAAGGCAAGACCAAGTACATCGAACTGAACGGCGAAGGCACCATCGACTCCATCAAGGAGACCCTGATCTCCCAGCTGAGCTAGCCTGAGCACGCCTTTCCAGGCCGGGGCCCTGCCCCGGCCTTTTTTTTGCCCGAAAATCCCGGAGCCCGGCCGGAAGCGGCCTTGCCTTTTGCCGCCGCGACCCCATCTTTATAGCGGGGGAAAGGTCCGCCGGCCCGCAGCGAGCACGCGTTCCGAAACAGGGGCCCTACTGGACATGCCTGTCCAAGTTTGCCACTATGCCCCCAACTTCACAGCGAGGTATCAATATCATGCAAGTCTGCATCGCGATCATGCACGGCAATCCCGTCATGCTGGAACTGCGGGAAGGCGTCCCCTACATCAATGACGAACCCCAGCCCATCAAGCACCTGACCGAAGATGACCTCGTGGCCTTCCACGAAGCCGTGAGCGCCATCCCCGACGACGGCGATCCCGGCAATGTCGCCCTTGTCAACGCCAAGCGCGCCGCGTTCATCGTGGACCTGCTGGGCCATGCCGTGGGCGACGAATGCGTCTCCTACCTGACGCATGTGCTGGACCACGTGCACTACGACGTCATGGAATATCTGGGTGAAACCGACCCCCAGGACTAGAAAGCCTGCCGGGCTCCCGCAAGGGGGAGGACTTCCGGCATAATTGAGGGAAACAATGCTTGAGATCCAAGACCTGCACGTTTCCGTCCACGGCACGCCGGTGCTCAAAGGCATCGACCTGAAGGTGGAAGCGGGCGAAACCTTTATCCTGTTCGGCCCCAACGGCTCCGGCAAGACCACCCTGCTCATGACGCTGATGGGCTTTTCCGGCTACGAGGTGACCCGGGGCAAGATCATCTTCAAGGGCCACGACATCACCTACGCCCCCATGTACGAGCGTGCCCGTCTGGGCATCGGCATGTCCTTCCAGCGCCCGCCCACCATCCACGGCCTGCCCACGGGCAAGATGGTGGAACTGTGCGGCCGCGGCCGCAAGATGGACATCCCCGCCATGGCCAAGCGCGTGCATTTCGATACCTTCCTGGACCGCGACGTCAACGCCGGTTTCTCCGGCGGCGAGATCAAGCGCTCCGAGCTGCTGCAGCTCATGGCCCAGCAGCCCAACCTGCTGCTTTTCGACGAGCCGGAATCCGGCGTGGACCTGGAAAACATGGCCCTGGTGGGCAAGACCGTGCGCAAGCTGCTGGACGGCGTGCCCGACTGCTGTAGCGCCACCCTGCGCGAGCAGGGTCGCCAGCGTTCCACCAGCGGGCTCATCATCACCCACACCGGCCACATCCTTGAATACGTCAACGCCGACCGCGGACAGGTCATGTATCACGGCAAGCTCTGCTGTGAAGCGCGCCCGCGCGTCATCCTCGACCATATCGCCCAGCACGGCTACCAGGAATGCCTGCGCTGCCTGGCCGGCGACATGTTCGGCAAAATCGCGGAGGCTCCCCTGGTATGAGCAGCATCGACCTTTCCCGTTTCAACTTCAGCGGCGGTGAGAACTCCGCCCCCATCGAAGATCTGACCCGCCTGCCCCAGGAAGACCAGCAGCGCCTGGTCCTGGCCGGCATCGACGTGCACGACACCAAGGTCAGCGGCGCCTTCATGCAGCTCAACCATGCCGACGTGCACTGCACCACCCGGCAGGAAGGCCTGGACCTCATGGACATCCGCGCGGCCCTCAAAAAGTTCGACGGCCTGCCGCAGTACTACTGGAAGCTGCTCGATCCCAACAAGGACGAGATCACCCGCATGGCCTACGAGCACCTCAACGGCGGCTACTTCGTGCGTGCCCGCAAGGGCGTGAAGATCAGCCAGCCCGTGCAGTCCTGCATGTTCATCAAGGGCAATGCCGCCGGACAGGCCGTGCACAACATCGTGGTGGTGGAAGAAGGCGCCGAGCTCAACATCCTGGGCGGCTGCGCCACCTCCCAGCACAGCAATGATGCCGCGCATCTGGGCATCACCGAATACTATGTGGAAAAGGGCGGCAAGCTGACCTTCACCATGATCCACAACTGGGGCGACTCCACCACCGTGCGGCCGCGCTCGGCGGGCGTGGTGGAAGCCGGGGGCGTGTTCCAGAACAACTACATCCTGCTCAAGAGCGTGGGCAGCCTGCAATCCTATCCCCGCATCGACCTCAACGGCGAGGGCGCCGTGGCCACCTTCAACTCGGTCATCGTGACGCCCACGGGCTCCTACGTGGACAGCGGCAGCGCCATCCACCTCAACGCGCCCCACACCCGCGGCGAGATCATCTCCCGCACCCTGACCACCGGCGGCACCATCATCAACCGCGGTTTCATCGGCGCTTCGGCCACCCCGGTCAAGGGCCATCTGGAATGCAAGGGCCTCATCGTGGGCGGCGGCCGCGTGCATGCCATCCCCGAACTGGACAGCTGCCGCGACGGCGTGGAACTCTCCCATGAAGCCGCCGTGGGCAAGATCGCCCAGGAAGAGATCGAATACCTCATGGCCCGCGGCCTGGACGAGGACGAAGCCACCTCCACCATCGTGCGCGGCTTCCTCAACGTGGACATCATGGGCCTGCCCGCGCCCCTGAAGAAGGCCATGGACGAACAGATCAGCAAGCTCAACGCCGGCGGCGCCATGTAGCGCCCCGCTGCGATACCTGCCTGTTTGCGGGGCTGTCCGTACATGCGGGCAGCCCCGTTCTTTTTTGCGGAACCGCCACAGGCCCGCCCGGCTGTCCCCGCCGGAGCCCGGCCCTCAAGCCCTGCCGGAAGGGCTTGACCGCCTAGTGTCCTTCCGGCTATAGTTCGCTTCCTTCGTGGGCCTATAGCTCAGTTGGTAGAGCCTCCGGCTCATAACCGGCAGGTCCCAGGTTCGAGTCCTGGTGGGCCCACCAATATTTGAAAGGCAGGTTCCCTTCGCGGAAACCTGCCTTTTCATTTTTCAAAGGTATCCCGGCGTCCTGCCGGGCCTCTCCGTCTTCCCTATCCCAATGCCCGCGTCTCCGCGAACGGCAGATAGCCGGGCGGCACGTCGTCCTTGAGATCCACACCGGACAGGCGCCGGACAAGGGCATTCTCCACCAGATAGCAGAGCTTGCGCACGGCCTCCTCCACGGGCAGGCCCGCGGCGCGCACGTTGGAGATGCAGTTGCGGGCCTCGTCGGTCAGGCCGGGCGTGGGCGCGTGGGTCATGTAGACGCCCAGGGAATCAGGCGAGCTGAGGCCGGGGCGTTCGCCCACCAGCACGACCACCAGCCGCGCGTTGAGCAGGGCCGCCACATCGTCGCCCACAGCCACGCGGCCGAACTTCACCAGAGCCACCGGCGCGGCACTGAGCCCGGCAGCGGCCGCTTCTTCCAGAAAACGGGACGCGAAGGGCACGGCGTTCTCGTGCACGGCCCGTGCGGACAGGCCGTCACAGATGACCACGCTCACGTCCGGCGCACTGCCGGGATGCGCGTCCATCCAGGCATCCAGCAGTTGCCGCGAAGCCACGGAAAGACGACGCCCCTTGTCCGGCCGGGTCAGATATTCGTTCCTGTCCGCCACCGCGCTGCTCAGGGAGAGGCATTCCAGACCGTGGGCGGCCAGACCGGCGCGCACCTGCTCTTCATCCAGCGGCGTCATGACGGCATCCCGGGCGCGGGCATGGGCCAGACGGAATTCCAGCCAGCGTTTCACGGGCAGGCTCACCCCGCAATGGCCCAGACCGATGCGTGCATCGGTTAAGCGGCGCAATTCTTCCCAAGGGTCCGGCGTCACGATGGCGGGCGCGGCGCCCGCGAGCGCATCCTGCCTAGTTGCCATGGCCGCCCTCCTCCAGTTCCCGGCCCAGAGCGGCCATGCCCCGGCGCTCACCGGGCGGCAGCAGCTCGCCCGCGGCGGACAGGATGCCCATGCGCTCCAGCCAGGCTTCGAATTCCGGTGCGGGCCGCTTGCCCAGCACCCGCCGCAGCCAGGCCACATCGTGGAAGGACGTGGACTGATAGCCCAGCATGATGTCGTCGGCACCGGGGATGCCCATGACGAAATTGCAGCCCGCCACGCCCAGCAGGGTCAGGAGCATGTCCATGTCGTCCTGGTCGGCCTCGGCGTGGTTGGTGTAGCAGACGTCCTCGCCCATGGGCAGGCCCAGCAGCTTGCCGCAGCAATGGTCCTCCAGACCGGCACGGATGATCTGCTTGCCGTTGAACAGATATTCCGGCCCGATGAAGCCCACCACCGTATTGACCAGCAGGGGACGGTAACGCCGGGCCACGGCATAGGCACGGCATTCCAGGGTCTGCTGGTCCACGCCGAAGTGGGCCCCGGCGGAAAGCGCGCTGCCCTGCCCGGTCTCGAAATACATGACGTTGTCCCCCACCGTGCCGCGCTTCAGGGAGAGGGTGGCGTCCCAGGCCTCGTCCAGCAGGGACAGGGAGATGCCGAAACTGGCATTGGCCTTTTCCGTACCGGCGATGGACTGGAAGCAGAGGTCCACGGGCACGCCGCGCCGGATCATCTCCAGGGTGTTGGTGACGTGGGTCAGCACGCAGCTTTGGGTGGGGATGTCGTAACGGACGATGACATCGTCCAGCAGGCGGAGCAGGCGCCCGATGGCGGGCAGGCTGTCCGAAGCCGGGTTGATGCCGATGACCGCGTCCCCGGAGCCGTATTGCAGGCCGTCGATGACGGAGGCCAGCACGCCGCGCGCGTCATCGGTGGGATGGTTGGGCTGCAGGCGCGAGGAAAAACGCCCCGGCAGGCCGATGGTATCGCGAAAGCGCGTCACCACGCTGCACTTGGAGGCCACCAGCACCAGATCCTGGATGCGCATGAGCTTGCTGGCCGCGGCCACCATCTCCGGGGTCAGGCCCGGCGCCAGGGCCGTCAGGGTCGCCGTGTCCGCGGCAGGGGTCAGCAGCCAGTCGCGCAGCTGGCCCACCGTGAAAGAGCTGACCGGCGCAAAGGCCTGCGCATCGTGGCTGTCCATGATGAGCCGGGTGACCTCGTCCGTCTCGTACGGCACCACGCACTCCGACAGGAAACGCTTCAGGGGCACATCGGCCAGGGCCATCTGGGCCCGGATGCGCTCCTCCTCATTCTCGGCCGCGATGCCGGCCAGCACGTCCCCCGAACGCAAGGGAGAGGCTTTGGCCAGCAGTTCGCGCAAGGAACATTTTTCCACAGGATTTTCCAGAAGTTGAAGATTGCCCAACGTCACCGCCGCCTGCCGTGCCCGTACCGGGGCCCTGCGGCGGCACCTCAGCCTGATACCCCCTCTGTATAGCCGCAGCCGACGGTCCCGACAAGGCGGATAGGGCCGGGACGCAAAAGCGGAAGAACTGCCCGGAAAGGAGCGCGACAGGCACCGGCCCTCCCAAACGCAGGCACATGGCAAGGCACGGCCCCGCTCCTTCCCGGGATGGACGCGATGCCCGTATACCGCCTTGCCTGCCGTAACTGTGTATCAAACTGTACACTCCGGGCCCGGGGCATTGCCTTGCCCGGCCAAAGGGCTATACTTCTTCCATGTTTTTATGACCGGCAGCATGCTGCCGGGTTTCCTTTCTGCCCCCGCGAGGGCGGGACTGCTCCCCCGCATCCCGTCCCATCAAGGACCGCCCTTTTCCGACGGTCCTTTTTTCATCCCTTATGGACACGAAAAGGGCGCTGCATGTGCAGCGCCCTTTTTTCCTCAAACAGCACCTCTGGGAAGGCACAGACTGTCCCGGCTACTTTTCCTGCTCGGCCTCCCCGATCCAGGTCTGCAGGGCGTCCACGATCTTGCGGGCCTGATCGGCGCTGGAAATGGTGAACTTGCTCTGCTGCCGGTATTCGCCGCCCATCTTCTTGTAGCGGCGGATCACATACTTGTCGGGGCCGTAGGACGAGGTCTGCGGCTTCCACTCCTGATAGCGGAAGAGGATAGTGGTCCAGGCGCCCTTGCTCAGGACGATCTTGTCCAGTTCCTTGAGGATGATCTGTCCGTTCTCCTCATATTCCACTGTGAGATCATCGATGGATTCGCTCAAAACTGCCTTCCTTGCGAACGCGCACCCGGGACGTGCACGGTTGAAGTAAAGAGTCTGCACGGGCCGCCAGGGCCGTGCCATCCCTCTCATGGCGCACAATCTACGCATTTCGGGGCCAAACGGCAAGCCTGCCCCCCCTGGACGGGCATGGCTGCGGCCCGCACAGGCGCATGCGGCTTTCCCGGCTCCGCGCAGTATGGGACCCTGCCCCCTGCCGTTTTCCCCAAAACGGATGGCCGTGCCGCCCTCTCGCCGCAGAAAGTGACGAAGGGCACGACCTGCCGCAACGGGCCTGCATCACATCAAGAAAATCACAGGAGAAGGACGAGCCTTCCGGCTCAGGGACGCCGCAGCAGCGACAGGGCGAAACGTTCCACCGGGGCGAAGTCGTCACGCAGGGGCTCCGTAACCGGCAGGGAAGGACGATAACGGCAGGCCAGCATGGCCGCCATCTCCGGCGAATGGCCCGGGCCGTCACGCAGGGCCGCGGCCGTGGCGGCGTCGCTGAACGCCAGCACCATCAGGTTCTGCAACTGGCCGGGATGCCCGGGATCGGTGACGCAAAAGACCTCCACCCGGGCGAAATGCCGTTGCAGCCCGGCATGGATGGCCCGCAGCAGGCGGCCGTCCTCGCCTTCCACAGCAGCGATGACGTTCATGGCCAGCACGCCGCCGGGGCGCAGGGCACGGCGCATGGCGGCAAAGGCCTCCTGCGTGCCCAGATGGAAGGGGATGGAATAGCAGGAGTTGAACACGTCCACCAGCAGGATGTCATACTGTTCCCGCTGCCGGTTGAGGAAGGTCCGGGCATCGGCATGGATCAGGCGCAGACGCGGGTCGTCCCCGGGCAGGAAGAACCAGCGCCGGGCCACGGCGCTCATGCCGGGATCCAGCTCCACCACGGTCAGACGCAGGTCTGCGGCGTCCAGCCCGCTCTTGCCGGACAGCAGCCACTTGGGCACGGAGCCGCCGCCCCCGCCCAGCATGAGGATGTCCCGGGCCTGCGGACGGGCCAGCACGGCCAGGGCATAAAAGCGGGTGTAGTCGAAATAGAGCTCGTCAGGATCGTCCAGATACATGCCCGACTGGCTGTAGTCGGGATCCGTGGAGAGGATGCGCACCGGCCTGCCCCTGTCGCGGCTCTCGTGGATCAGCATGCAGTTGTAGGGGCTCTCCACCATCAGGGGGCCTTCCGTCCGGCGGAACTGCCGGTCCCAGACGGCCAGCAGGAGCAGCAACAGCACAAGGCCCAGCCGCCCCCAGGGACGGGAGGGCTCGGCCGGCAGCGAGAGCAGCAGCAGGCCCAGGGCCACGCCCCAGAGGATGGTGCCGCTGGCAAAGAAGGAGATGAGGACGAAGCCCCCCAGGAAGGTGCCCACCGCCCCGATACCGGCGGTTACCCCCACCACGGCGGAAGCTGCTGTATCGGAATAGCCCCGAACCGTTTGAAGAAACTGGGGCAGATAGGTGTTGATGCCGTTGGAGGCGATGTTGCCAAGGCCCATGAACAGGCACACCAGCCACACATCCCTGCGGGAAACGGCCTGGCGCATGCCGGAGA
>OLWL01000920.1_pt1 | contig 17607 bp, 9 predicted proteins | sample 1674151 | NCBI WGS metagenome assembly OLWL01 (sample SAMEA103958148, study PRJEB25191) | human gut metagenome
TCCACTGCTTGGCCATGATATAGTCCCGGATTTCCTTTGCCGCCTCATCCAGCTTTCCCGCATCGGTCAGGCGCAGCGCACCGCAGGTGAAGGTATTGCCGTTCATCATGTGGAACAGCGACGCGCCGTCGTCCGCCATCGCAACAACGGATGCAGGGATGCTCAGCAGATACTCGACATCGGACGCGTTTTCAAGCCCAACTGTCCCAGGCTTGCCGTCGGTCATGTTGGCCTCGGAATAATCGCCGCCCGCCGCAGGGAATTTTTCGTCTTCAGAATAGCTTGCCCAAACGGTGTTCAGAATGGTCAGCGCGTCGGGAATTTCCGACGCGTCCGGCTGCGCGTCAGACTTTGCCGCACAGGCTGTCAGAGAAAGCGCCGTCAGAGCGGCCAAAAAAATCGCAATCAGTTTTTTCATGTTAGAACTCCTTTTGAATCTTTTTCTGGCGCGGGATTCTCCGCGTCCACTCTACAGACGCGTTTTTACGCCGCGGGTTTTGTCAGTATACGCGATAGTTGTGAACAATTCATGAATAATCTGCGGGCAGGCACAAATCGTGCCTGCCCGCATGGAAGCAAAGGAGTTATTTTACAAGATACCGGTGCAGCATCGCTGCAATCTGTGCGCGGGTCGCTCGACCGCGCGGCAGGAGGTTGCCGTTCGAGCCCTGCATGACGCCTGCTCCGCAGGCCCACTGCATGGCGGGGAACGCATAGTCGGAGATTTCCGCTGCGTCGGCATAGCTGAGGATATTTGTATCCTCGCCAACACTTACATCGACTCCCTTGTACTTTGCGTACCGGTACAGGATGGCCGCCAGCTGTTCGCGGGTAATGGAATCGTTGGGCCGGAAGCTTCCGTCTGCATAGCCGGTATAGACGCCGCTCTGTGCGGTCCATGCGACAGCCTCGGAATACCACTGACCAGACCTGACGTCTGTAAAACGCGCCTCGGCAGTCGGTGCAGGGCTTCCCTCCATGCGCCAGAGAATTGTCGCCATCATCGCACGGGTCGCAGTCAGATGCGGACCGAAGCGGGTATCGGAAACGCCCTGCATCACGCCTCTTCCGCAGACGAACATCACGTCGTCATAGAACCAGTCAGCGATAGTCACATCCTCGAAGAAACGATTGCGTGTCCATGCGGCATATACCGTTTTGTCAGCATCCAGTGTAACGGAAGTCACGCGCTGCGTCAGCGCCTCATCTGCGTACCAGCCATCGAACGTATAGCCATAGCGATAAGCAGAATATTCCGCAAGATCAATGACTGTGCCCTTAATCTTAACAACCGGCTCAAGCGAACTGCCACCGTTTGTCTCAAACGTGAGTTTATAATAGGGCAAAACGTAGCCGCCAGTTACAGGAAGCTCTTCTGTTTCCTCATAATTGCAGATCGTACAGCTGCGTACCCTTTCTCCCGTTTTTGTCGAGGTCGGTCTGCGTACAATCGACCATTCTCCAAACCTGTGTACTCCCATATCCTTGATATGATCGCAGCGGGCGCAGACATGCCAATGTCTCTGCTCGTTTGTAATCCACTCTGGCTTATAAGTATGACCAAGCGGCTCACCATACTTCTTGCCACAGAATTCACAGGTCGCCTGCTCTGTGCAGGTTGCTTCGCCGCCGGAGCAATTCTCTGTTTCTGTGTGGATGGCATCTCTCGAGCAGACGCGCGTATGCGTGCCGTTGTCGTTGGATGTCCACGCGCCATAGTCATGTCCAAGCGGATTGCCGTACTCAAAGGTTTCCGTGCCCTTTTCGCCGCAGACAGTGCAGGACTTGTAATAGACCGCTTTTTCTGTGCAGGTTGCAGCAGATTTCAGGTACTTTTCTTCTGCTTGTTCTGCCGTGAAGTCATGCGGCAGAAGATCACCGTATTCCGCCTTGCAGTCCTCGCAGACTGCTTTCTTTGTACAGGAGGCTGTGCCGCCATGGCAGTCGTCCGTTTCCGTATGGTTTGCATCTCTCGAGCAGACGCGCGTATGTGTGCCGTTGTCGTTGGATGTCCACGCGCCGTAATCATGTCCGAGCGGATTGCCATACTCAAAGGTTTCCGTGCCCTTTTCGCCGCAGATGGCGCAGGACTTGTAATAGACTGCTTTTGCTGTGCAGGTCGCGGCAGATTTCAGATACTTGTCGTCTGCTTTTTCGGCCGATGGGTCATGCTCTGAAGTCTTTGCGCCGCAGGCATCGCACTTATGGTCGTTATCCGAATCAAAATGGCCTGCTTTCTCTTGTGCCGCGCCGCAGATTTCGCAGACGTGCCAGTGGTTATATCTGTCTTGCTTCCACTCACTGCTATAGCTGCATGCTTCCTTCTCGACATGGCTGGAATCTCTGGAACAGGTGCGCTGGTGCTGACCATTTTCGCTGGACGTCCATGCGCCCCAGTCGTGGCCGAGAGCGGTATCTGCAGCGGAAAAAGTGTCGCTTGTGCTGATTTCACCGCATTCGCAGGACAGGTAATAAACCGCATCGTTCAGGCAGTCCGCAGGTGTTTTCAACGTCTCGTCATTCTGAACTTGTTGATCAAAGACATGTGTATGGAGCGGAGTCCAGTGCGCGTAGAGCGTCTGTTCTTCGGTATTCTCAGGCATAATGTCGGTTGCCTGAATCTGTGTGCCGCCCTCTGCTTCTGTGAACCAGCCGTCGAACGTGTAGCCTTCCCGGCTCAGGACGGGAAGTTCACCATAGGCACGGCCCCAAGGTACTTTTCTAGGCATTAGGGCACCGTTGGACTCAAAATGAACTGTGCAGAAATCCAGAACCGTGAACTTGACTGCATTCGAGCGTCCGGCTCTGTAGTTCGCAGTTTCCGCTGTTGTGGCGTAGGCCCAGAATTCGCCTGCATCGACAGCCTGTGTAAAGGAATAAATCACCTCATTGTTGCTGTCATTGTCGGCATAGATCAGCGACGGGTGCTCCGCATAGCGATATGTGACCTCCGCGTTTTCCATCACGCCGGTGACGGAGAGCGTCTCATAAAGCCAGTCGCCCTTCAGGAACTCGGTCTTCAACATGCTGAGTTCGAGGTCGGGCTCTGCCTTGTGGATGGTTCCGCCGATGGTGAAGGTATCCGTCGTCGTGCCGTTCTCGAATACGAACTGCTCTGCATTTTCTCCGGTGAGCGTTACCGTGACGGTGACTGTTTTGCTATCCCCGGCTTCGGGAGAATCAAAGACAGCCGAGATCGTGCAGCCAGTTCCGTCTTTAAACTCAAGCGTAAAATCTCCGGCCTTATAGGGAGCACCGAAATTGGTCACCGGGAAATCAGGCGTTCCGTCGTAATACTTCTCTACCTTTGCATTGTTGATGCTCATCGTCCGCTCGAGGACCGTCCGCGAATCTGCGGTAACAAGATACAGTATCTGGTCGCTCCTGTACGCTACCTGAGCATTCGCATCGTCCGAGGAGAAGTATGCGGCGTAATCCTCCTCATAGGCGTTGGAGAACGCCACAGGGTAGCTTGCATTTCCGACAGTCACGCCGACGGATGCGCCGGGCTCCATGGGAGCAGAAATGGACAGCGTCTTGCCGGAGGGCAGATAGACGTTATTTGCCGCACCGGAGACGGTGTTGTTTCTCACAGTGGGCGCACCGCTGAGCTTCAGCTGACCGGAATTCTTGGGATTGACATAAATTCCGCCGCCGCTGCCCGCCGTGTTGTTTTCAATCGTACCGCCGGAGAGATTGCAGATCGAGCCGGAGCGGTAAATATAGACGCCGCCGCCGTTGCCCGTGGCGGTATTTCCACTGATAACGCCGCCGGACATATTCAGTACGGACGGTTCGCGGTTAAGGTAGATTGCACCGCCATCCACAGACGAGTTCCCGGTGATTTTGCCGCCGGAGAGGTTAAACGTGGATGTGCCGTACACATGCACCGCGCCGCCCTCGCTGGCCGCCTGATTGCTGCTGATTTCGCCGCCGGTCATGGTTGCCGTTACGCCATTGTAGAGATAGACCGCGCCGCCGTACTGGCTGGATGTATTGCCGGTGAGCTTTGCGCCGGAGATGGTGACCGTACCGCCTGCCATGTTGATGACGCCGCCGTCGCCGTTCGTGGCCTTATTGCCAGAGATCGTGCCGCCGGCCAGATTGATCGTGCCGCCGCATTCGGAATAGATCACGCCGCCTTTTTGCGCTGTGTTGTTGGCGATCGTGCCGCCGTACATGTTCACGGTGCCACCCTTGTTGTCTGTCTTGTTCAGGAAGATCGCGCCGCCGGACTTGTTGCCGTTGTTGCCGGAAATTTCGCCGCCGTAGATGTTCAGCACACACTTGCTGTCATCCAGCGCGATGGCGCCACCGCCCTTTCCGGTGACCTTACCGCCGGTGATCGTACCGCCGAAGATATCCAAGGTACTCTGGTAGAGATACACGCAGCTGCCGCCCCAGACGCTCTATGTCTGAGCGCGGCGACGAACTCGCACGGAAAATCGACGCCGAACTGGCACAGCATTTTGCTGTCGCGCTGCGCAACATTTCTCTGAATTTCGATCAGGAATGTGTCGTGATCCAAGGCATTTTTTCCAATGCGGACGACTATTTCAAACAGCAGCTGAATGAGAAGCTGATGGAATTTCATTATTATTTTGACAATACGCCGTTCGAGATCCAATACGATACGCGGCCAATCTACAAACTGGATCAGATGGGTGCCTATGCTTATATGTTGGACAGCTATCTCTCAAACAGCGAATTGTATGCAGGCGTCTGACTTCCCTGACAAGCCACGCGGCAACCGCATCCGCTGGAGCCGCGCAATCAATATGAATCAATTAGCCCAATAAACAATCTATCAGGAGGAACTACACATGAAAAAACTGACCAACCGCGCTTCGATCCCCGAACTTCTGAAGGACATGTCTCTGGATGAAAAGCTGACGCTTCTGACAGGCAGATCGGCCTTCCTGGCCGGCGGCTGCCCGGAACGTGATATCCCGAATCCTCTGTTTCTTGATGGCGGAACAGGCTTCAACACCATGCAGATGGAGATCGAAGCCAGCTATCGCGTCATAGAAGAGAAGAATGGTGCCGTTGACCCTGAGAGCATCACAAGTCCCATGGCTGGCCTGACGCTTGGGATGGCCCCCGGTGCTGTCCGTGAGGACGGTGCAGAACCTACGGAGGAAGAAAAGAAAACAGCTGCACGGATCGCAGAGATTCTTGATGAGACTCGTCCCGCAGACCGCCGCCTCGGCTGCTATCCGCCGGGCATGTTCTTCGGCGCTACAATGAATCCCGACGTGATCTACCGCTGCGGAGAAGCGCTTGGCCGCGAAGCATCCGCCTGCCATGTTGACGTTCTTCTCGGTACACCGAATGTCAATCTGCACCGTGACCCGCGCTGCGGCCGCTTGTTTGAAGGCTATTCCGAGGATCCCTGCGTCGTTAAGTCGCTGGCTCCCAGCTTCGTGCGGGGCGTGCAGGACACCGGTGTCGTTGCGAATGTCAAGCATTTTGCCGCAAACAATCAGGAGACAGAACGCATGGGCGTGAATGAGCACATTGGAGAGCGTGCGCTGCGTGAGTTGTATCTGCCAGGCTTCAAAGCCTGCGTCGATGCAGGCTGCAAGACCCTGATGTCCTCTTATAACCAGATCAACGGCTATCCCAGTTCTCAGAATCCTTGGCTGCTGCGCAAGGTACTCCGTGAAGAATGGGGCTTCAAAGGCTTTGTCATGTCTGACTGGGGCGGCGTTTATAACCGCGTTGCTGCACAAAAGGCCGGCAATGATGTCTGCATGCCCGGGCCGCGCGCAATCAGCGAACTGAAAGCCGCCGTAGCATCCGGCGAACTTTCTATGGCGCAGATCGATGAAGCGTGTGAAAACTATCTGAACATCATGCTGGAAATGCCCATCCTGAAGGGCCGGAGATACACCAGCATTGATTGCGAGCATTCGCTTGCCGCTGCCTATGACGCAGCAAAAGAAGGCATCACACTGCTCAAAAACGACGGTGTCCTGCCTCTGAGCAAAGCAAGCAGCGTCGCGTTCTATGGCGCGCGCAGCAAGAAGTTCTGCGAATCCGGTGCAGGCTCTGCTGAGGTTGCTACGGAACTGAGCACAAACATGTATGACTGCACATGCGCACTGATTGGCGACAAGCATGTCAGCTTTGAACAGATCACCGATCAGACTGATTACGTCGTTGTTACCATCGGTGCAAACGGACAGGAAGGCGCAGATCGTCTGGATATGGAGATGGAGCCTGAGGATCGTCCGGTTCTTGAGCGCGCCATCGCAGAAGCGACCGCTGCACAGAAAAAGGTCATTCTCGTTCTGAATATCGCTGCACCGATTGACATCGCACAGTACGTTGATCAAGTTTCTGCGATCCTCTGCGTGTATCTGCCCGGTATGTGCGGCGGCCAGGCTGCGGCAGATATTCTCTTCGGCGATGTGAACCCGTCCGGCAAACTGCCTCTAACCTTCCCGAAGCACTATGCCGATACGCCGACCTACCTCAACTTCCCGGGAGAAGGCAGTGAGGTCACATACGGCGAAGGCATTTACGTCGGCTATCGCTACTATGACAAGAAGCATATTGAGCCGCTGTTCCCGTTTGGCTTCGGTCTGAGTTATACGAGTTTTGCGCTGTCCGGTCTGCAGGTTCCGCAGGAGGCAAACCTGGAGGATGGCAAGACCATCAACGTCAGCGTCAACGTCAAAAATACCGGCCGCGTGGCCGGCAGCGAGGTTGTTCAGATCTATATCAACGATGTGCAGGCAACGCTTGACAAGCCCGTTAAGGAACTCAAGGCTCTGAAAAAGGTATTCCTGCAGCCCGGCGAGCAGAAGACTGTCACATTTGAACTGAGTAAGCAGGACTTTGCCAGCTATGATGTTAAGCAGCAGCAGTGGACCACAGAGCCCGGCGAATATCAAATCCTTGCCGGTACATCCAGCCGTGATATCGCACTGTGCAGTTCCGTTGAAGTCAAATGCGTCAATCCCTACGGCCTTACGCCGTTCACCCCGATTGCAAAACTGGTCACTGATCCGGCTGCGATTGCAATCCTGAAAAAGCATATTCCCGGCTGCGACCCGGTCGCGGATTCTAGTTTCATGATTGTGTTCCAGCCGCAGGTACCGTTCTGCGACGCATGGCGCATGACATTTGCAACAAAGCTTTCTGGCTCTGAGCAGGAAAAGAAGGCTGTTTACGACGCAATCTGCGCTGATTTCGACCGTGCAAACCGGACGGCAGGCTGAGGCTGTGGGTGCGAACATGAAAGGAACTTATTTTCTCGGTGCAGATGCACCGGTCAAATTTGAAACGCGCGACATGCAGTTTGGCCCGCTTTCCCCGACAGATGTTCTCATGCGGGTACACGCGTGCGGCGTTTGCGGCACGGACGTTCATATTTACAAAGGCGAGGCGGGCTCTGCGCCCGTCACGCCGCCGGTCGTGCTCGGACATGAGTTTTCCGGCATTGTGACCGCAGTTGGCTCTGCGGTCACAACCTGCCGCCCCGGCGACAAAATCGCGGCGGATCCCAACATGTACTGCGGTATCTGCCGCCCCTGCCGGGAAGGCAGAAAGCAGAACTGTGAGCATCTGTTTGCGCTGGGTGTCAACACGAATGGCGGCTTTGCGGAATTCTGCGTTCTGCCGCAGACACAATGCTTCGTGCTGCCGGAGGATGCCGACTTGGACGCAGCTGCGATGGTCGAACCGCTTGCCTGTGCGATACACGGAATTGATCAAGCCGGTATCCGCCCCGGCTGCAACGTTCTTGTGATCGGAGGCGGCGCGATTGGACTCTTGATGGTGCAGCTGGCCAAGCTGAGTGGCGCAGCAAACGTGCTTTTGAGTGAGCCTGTCGCAGTCCGGCGAAAAATCGGAGCAGAGGTTGGCGCAGATGCGGTCGTTGATCCGATCCACGAAAGTCTTCCTGAAAAGATCCGTCAGGTTTTTGGCGCGGACGGCGCCGACACCGTTATTGAGTGCGTCGGCAATCCGCAGGCAGCACTTCAGGCAGTCGAAAGTGCCGGGCCGGGTGGGACGGTTCTTCTGTTCAGCGTACCGAAGGTCGGCTCCACCATTCCCCTCCCCTTGATGGACATCTATAAAAAAGAACTGCACATCCACGGTTCGATCATCAACCCGGATACGCATCAGCGCGCAGTTGATCTGATTGCCGCGGGAAGACTGGAACTCAAAAAACTGATAACCCATACGTTTGATCCCGAACACCTTGAAGAGGCGATTCTCTGCCAGATGGGCAGCGAATCGATCAAGGTTCTTGTAAAACCGTCTCAGGACGACTGAAAGGAATTGTATTATGAAAAGCACCATGCTCCAGCAGGTGATGGAGGCTCCGCGAAAAATCACATTCCGAACTGTTCCTGTACCGCAGCCACAGCGTGGTCAGGTACTGATTGAAGTCAAACGGGTCGGCATCTGCGGAAGCGATATTCATGTTTACCATGGCATGCACCCTTTTACCTCCTACCCCATTACGCAAGGCCATGAGTTGTCCGGTCAGATTGTCGCCCTTGGTGCAGATGTCAGTGACTTCACGGTCGGACAGCGCGTCACCATCGAGCCTCAGGTATTTTGTGGAAAATGCTACCCCTGCAGACACGGAAAGTACAACCTCTGCGACGAGTTGAAGGTTATGGGCTTTCAGACAACCGGTGCATGCAGCACATACTTTGCCGTAGATGCCGCAAAAGTCGATCTACTGCCCGATGATGTGAGTTATGACGAGGGCGCAATGATTGAGCCGCTTGCAGTTACAGTCCACGCAGCAAAGCAATTTGCAGATATTCAGGGTGCAAATGTCGCCATACTTGGTGCTGGGCCAATCGGAATCCTTCTCGCGCAGTCAGTGAAGGCACTCGGTGCGCGTCAGGTGCTGATTACCGACGTATCAGATTACCGTCTGTCCGTTGCAAAATCGGTCGGCGCAGACTTCACCGTCAACACAGCCAACAGCAACTTTGGCGATGCACTGATTGCTGCCTTTGGAGCAGATAAAGCAGATGTTATTTATGACTGTGCCGGAAATGACGTTACCATGGGGCAGGCTATCCGGTATGCACGCAAGGGCAGCACAATCATTCTTGTGGCCGTTTTTGCAAAAATGGCCTCTGTTGATTTGGCTGTTCTGAACGACCATGAATTGGACCTCAATACGACGATGATGTATCGCCATGAGGATTATGTCGATGCCATTTCGTTCGTACATAAGGGTCTAGTTCAGCTGAAGCCGCTGATGAGCCGTCACTTCCCGTTCCGTGCTTTCCATGATGCCTATGTCTATATTGATGAAAACCGCGAAAAGACTATGAAGGTGCTCATTGATGTGGACGATTTGCGCGAAGACAATCTTTCTCCTGCGTCAGGCCCAGATTTGAAGCCAGCTATCGATCATATTTGATCGGAGAAAATGCTATGAGGAGTATTTGTATGCATGCAGACAAGCAGTTCCGCAAGGAATTGATGTCTCTGGCGATTCCCTTTGCACTGCAGTGGCTTTTGAACGCGCTGGTTGGCGCGTCAGACGCCTTGATGCTCGGCCGACTGACGCAAGAATCCATTGCCGCTGTGTCGCTTGCCAATCAGGTATCCTTTGTGCTTTCCCTTTTTATTGGCGCGATTGTTGGCGCGATAGGCGTGCTGGTCGCACAGTATTATGGAAAAGGCGATTTTGACACTGTACGGAACCTGCTGAGCATGGCGCTGCGTTATGTACTGGTACTGACCGTTATTTTCTTCTTGCTGGCATTCTTTCTTCCGGAACACCTTATGACCGTATTTACGGACGAGCAGGACTTGATTGCTATTGGCGCAAGCTATCTGCGCATCGTCAGCTTTTCTTATTTATTTCAGGGCGCCTCACAGTGCTATCTGATGCTGATGAAAGTTGATGGCAGAGCCAAAGTCAGCGTTTGGATCTCCGCTGTTACCGTCGTGGTGGACATGACCGCAGATTATTTTCTAATCTACGGCGCGGGCAAACTCCCGGCGCTGGGCGCAAACGGTTCCGCCTATTCTACGATTGCAGTTGAGGTAATTGCTCTTTGCTGGTGTGTCGCAGCCTCTTATCAAAAGGGACGCATTCACCCCAATAGTCGGAGTCTTCGCTTTTTCTCGCCCCGTCTGGAAAAGGATATGCTATGCATCGCATTTCCGATGCTGGCAAGTTCCCTGAGTTGGGGACTCAGCATTGTCGCGCACTCGGTCATTATCGGCCACATGGGAACAGATGCTACTGCTGCCTATTCAGTCACGAATGTGGCAACAAGCCTGATCCAGTGTCTGAGCCAAGGCTTTGCCAACGGCGCCGGCGTCATGCTCGGCACACTTCTGGGGCAGAACCTGTTTGAGAAGGCAAAGGAATATGGCAAGCGCTTCTGGATCATCGCGCTTCTCTGCGGCTTTGCAAATGCAACTCTGCTGTGCGTTATCGGCCCACTGATCTATCACTTCTATGTTCTGGAGCCAGCCGCAAAGCATTATCTGATTCAAATGCTTGCATACAATGTGCTCTACATGTTTGCGTACTCGTTCAACGCAATCTTTACATGCGGCGTTTTTCCGGCAGGCGGAGATGCAAAATACGATGCGGTCAGCGTATTGATTGCAACGTGGTGCCTGGCGCTTCCGATCTCTGCTTTGGGCTGCTTTGTGTTCCGCTGGCCGGTCATGGTCGTTTATATGGTCATGTGTGCCGATGAGATCGTCAAATTCCCGTTTTTACTGCCAAGATACAAAAAATATATTTGGCTGCGGAATTTAACGGTAGAATCTTAAAAACATTCTTAGAACTACATACAGAAAGAGGCGCTGATATTTGCATATCAGCGCCTCTTTCCTGTTATAATTCTTTTTATTTACGCTCCATGGCGCAGAATCCATTCTGCCCAAGGGTGAGGGTTTCGCCGGTATATTCGGCGATGCCACCGCCAAGGAGGATCGTTCCGCTATGCGGAAGCGTCCATGGATTTTCCGAGCGATTGCAGCAAACCGCCACGTTTTTGCCCTCGTACTGCCGCAGGAGCATCAGCCGTCCGCCGCCTGCTTCCAATACAAGAACTGTACCGCGCCGCAAAGCGGGCGTGCTTTTTTTAACACGCGCCAGCGATTGATAGAATGAAACCAGATTTCCGTCTTCCCTGCCCCACGGATAATATGCGCGGTTGAACGGGTCGCGGTAGCCGGTCATGCCCGCCTCGTCACCGTAATAGATGCACGGCATACCGGGAAGCATGAACTGCAGAAACGCCGCCATTTTAAGGCGTTTTTTCCCTTCTGCAAGCTGCTCCGCTGTAAAGTGCCGCCGGGCCAGCTCCGCGCGGTCGCCGTCGCGCGGGTCGAGAATCGCGTTGATGGCGCGCGGGGTGTCGTGCGTGGACAGAATATTCATCACAGCCTGCAGCACATCGGGCGGGTAATTCTCCGCAATCGTGCGAATAGACGCGCCAAGTCCTGTCCCGTCATCCTCCCCACGCACATAGCGCAGGATCGCCTTCTGCCACGGGTAGTTCATGACGGAATCGAGCTGCCGGTCGGTAAAATACCGGCGGCGGCAGTCATATGCGATCTTGTTGGACGCATCCTCCCAGACCTCGCCGATCAGAATCGCGTCCGGCTTGACCTGCCGGATACGCGCACGCAGGCGTGCGAGAAACGCGTCCGGCAGCTCGTCGACGACGTCCAGCCGCCAGCCGTCCGCGCCAAGCTTCAGCCAGCGGACAACAACACTGTCGTCACTGTCAATGATATAGTCCATATAATCCGGGTTCAGCTTGTCAATGCACGGCAGCGTCGTGATCCCCCACCAGCTGTCGTAGACGTTTGGATACTGCTTGAACCGGAACCAGCCGCGGTACGGCGAGGCCGGGTCATGGATCGCCTGCTGAAAATACGCGCTGCGGCTGCCGACATGGCTGAATACGCCGTCGAGAATGATCTTCATGCCCAGCGCGTGCGCCGCGCCGCAGAGCGCGCGGAAATCCGCCTCCGAGCCGAGCATGGGGTCGATGCGCTTGTAATCACAGGTATCGTACCGGTGCGTCGACCATGCATAGAAAATCGGATTTAGATATAAAATCTCCACACCGAGCGCGTGCAGATACGGAAGCTTTTCGCGGATGCCGTTCAGATTTCCGCCGTAAAAGTCGTTGTTGAGCACCTCGCCGTTGGCGTTCGGCAGATAGACCGGCACGTCGTCCTTGTTCTCATGCACCCAATAGGGCGTGATCTTCCCGGTCAGGTCACAAACTCCGGCCTGAAAAAAGCGGTCTGGGAAGATCTGATACATGATTGCGCCCGCGCAGTCGTCCGGGACGGGGAATTTTTCCTCCAGAACGCTGAGCTGCCAGAGGCCGCCGTCTTCCATGTTCGTGTCGCTTTCGCCCTGCTTGAACAGGCGGAACGCGCCGTCCTGCGTGGTGATATGGAAGTAATAGAAATACAGTCCGGCATTGGAAATCGTCAGTTCCCCGCCCCAGGTATCGTAGAGCGTATCGTCTGACTGCTTTGCAAACGGGACACGGCGCAGCTCCGCACCGTTTTCCGCCTGCAAAACGAGGCCGACCGCCGTTGTGCGGCAGGAGCACGGGATCATGATGTGCAGCGTGCAGACCTCCTGCCGTTTGAGCGTTCCGAAGGGCGTTTTGAACTGCGAAAGCTTGCTGTCGAATAGAATTCTCATGTGGCGTACCGTCCATTTCATCAGGGAAGGGGCCGACGATGCTTGTCGGCCCCTTCGGAATATTTGCTGTGGTGCTTACAGATCCCAGATTTCCCTGGCGTACTGCTCGACCGAGCGGTCGGAGGAGAAAATGCCGGCTCTTGCGATGTTTGTGAGGGACATCTTTGCAAAGCGGGTGCGGTCCTGATAGACCTCGACCGCGTGCGCCTTGGCAGCCTTGTAGCTTGCAAAGTCCGCGACGGTCATGTAGCTGTCGGCAGCGCCGAAGCGCGGCGTCAGGAGCGAAGCGGCGACATCGTCAAAGCGCTGCCCCAGCACGCCGGAGGTCAGCATTTGCAGGACTCTGTCAAGTTCCGGCGTCAGGAACTGGCGCGGATCATAGCCGCGCTGCCAGAGCGCCTGTACCTCGTCAGCCGTCATGCCGAACAGGAACATATTTTCGTCTCCCACGCGCTCGCGGATCTCGACGTTCGCGCCGTCGAGCGTGCCGAGCGTGACCGCACCGTTGATCATCAGCTTCATATTGCTGGTGCCGGAGGCTTCCTTGCCCGCAACAGAGATCTGCTCGGACAGATCGGCCGCGGGGATAATGATCTCCGCCAGCGAGACTTTATAGTCTTCGATGAAGACCACCTTGAGCTTGTTCTGCACCTGCGGGTCGGAGTTCACAAGATTGGAAACAGCAACGATAAGTGAAATGATCTGCTTGGCCAGATAATAGCCAGCGGAAGCCTTGGCTGCAAAGATAAACGTCTGCGGGTAGACCGGCTTTTCCGGGTGATCCTTGATGTCATTGTAAAGCGTCAGGATATGCAGAACATTCAGCAGCTGGCGCTTATATTCATGCAGGCGCTTAACCTGCACATCGAAGATCGAATCCGGGTCAACATTGATGCCGTTGTGCTCCGCAATATAGGCGGCAAGGCGTACCTTATTCTTGCGCTTGATGGCCTGCAGATTTTCCAAAACATCCGCATTGTCGCGGTATTGGAGCAGCGCCTCGAGTGCATTCGCATCCTTCAGGAAGCCGTCGCCGATGAGGGATTGCAGATAGCCAGTCAGCGCCGGGTTCGACTGGCACAGCCAGCGGCGGTACGCAATGCCGTTGGTGATGTTCAGGAAGCGGCTGTGATCGAGATTATAATAATCCCGGAAAATGGTTTTTTCAAGAATCTCCGTGTGCAGCTGTGAAACGCCGTTGATCTTATGGCAGCAGGCCAAACACAAATTCGCCATGCGGACCTCGCTGTTTGTAACAGCGGCCATGTAGTCCCACTTGCCGGGATCGTTTGGGTAGACGCAGTGCAGCTTTTCCATAAGGCGGCGATTGATCTCCTGGCAGACGGCGTAAATGCGCGGCAGCTGCTCCCGGAATAGATCGACCGGCCAACGCTCAAGCGCCTCGGCCATGACGGTATGGTTGGTATAGGAAAGCGTCGCACAGGTGATCTCCCACGCGCGTTCCCAGCCGTAGTCGTGCTCGTCAACCAGTAGCCGCATAAGTTCGGGCACACAGAGTGCCGGGTGTGTATCGTTGATATGCACAGCGACCTTATCGGCCAGATTATCAAGTGTATGGTAATTTTTCAGATGCTCATTCAAAATCGACTGCAACGAACTAGACACCAACAGATACTGCTGGCGCAGGCGCAGGCGCTTGCCGTTGATATGGTCGTCCGCCGGATAGAGAACCTTTGAAATCGCCTCAGCCATGGTGTTCTGCTCAAGCGCGCGGACATAATCGCCGCGTGAGAACGCATTCATGTCAAAGCTTTGCGGCATACTGGCGCTCCATAGGGTCAGCTTGTTGACTGCTTTTGAGCCGTAACCGGAAATGTACAGATCGTGGGGCACAGCAATGACAGACTGATAGCCGGTCTGGGCAGTTTTGAACTTGTCGCCGTCCATCCACTCATGCACTTGCCCGCCGAAACGAACCTCCACAGCGTCGTCCTTGCGGGTATGCAGCCACACATCGCCCATTTCGAGCCAGTTGTCCGGGAACTCCATCTGCCAGCCGTCTACGATCTTCTGACGGAAGATGCCAAATTCATAGCGGATGGAGAAACCGGTTACAGGATAATTCAGGCCGGTCGCCGCATCCATATAGCAGGAGGCCAAACGGCCCAAACCGCCGTTGCCAAGTCCTGCGTCCGGTTCAAGTGCGCAGAGGCTTTCCAGACTGAAACCGAGATCATGCAGGATCTCCCCTGCTGGCTCCAGAAGCCCCATGTTGTACAGGTTGTTGCGCAGACTCGTGCCGACCAGAAATTCCATCGACATGTAATAGACCTGTTTGCGCTGTTCTGCACGCGTCTGTTCGACAAACGCACGGCGGTCATCCTCCAGAAGTTCACGCACAGCGACGCATACAGCGCGGTAGACCTGCTTTTCCGTCGCCATTTCGAGTGAACAGCCAAACATCCGGTCACAGCATTCCTGCAGGTGCTGAAGAAGGTTCTCTTTTGTCATTGCTTATATATCCTTTTTCTATCTAAGTGTCTTTTGCTTGCCTCACTGTCCGCAAATGTTCTGGAACAGCGCCATGTATTTCTGTGCCGGGATATCCCAGCTGGAATCGACTGCCATATCGTTTTCAGCGAGTCGCAGCCATTTTGCCGGCTCATTATAGTATAGTGCAAGCGCGCGGTCAATGGCAGCAAGAAAATCGTCCGCGTTGTAACTCTGGAAAGTAAAGCCGCGCCCGGTTTCATCCGCTTCGTTATACGGCCAGACCGTATCCTTGAGGCCGCCCGTTGCGTTTACGACCGGAACGGATCCCATACGCATGGCAATCAGCTGCGACAGGCCGCAGGGTTCGGATTTTGACGGCATAAGATACAGGTCAGACGCCGCGTAGACAAGATTTGCAAGTCCGCCGTCAAAAAGCAGATTAACAGAAACCTTGTCTCCAAACCGGTCGCGCAGGGTGTTTAAGTACCATTCGTACTTCTCCTCACCTGTACCGATGATGACAAGCTGGATGCGTCGCTGAATCAGGCGCTCGGCAATGTAGCATAGAAGATCGATGCCTTTGTGCCCGACCAGACGTGTGACCATCGCCAGAACAGCCACATCCTGATCCTCCGGCAGACCAACGCGCTGCTGAAGCGCAAGCTTATTGGTTGTCTTGCCTTCGCGGAGTGTCTTTGCGGTATAATTCTGCGCGATAGAGTCCATCTTTGCAGGGTCAAACACTTGCATATCAATGCCGTTGGTGATACCAGAAAAGTCAGAGCCTCTGTTTTGCAGTACACCGTCAAGCCCGTGGGAATAGTATGGGTAGCGCAGTTCCTGTGCATAGGTCTCGGAAACGGTCGTCACACGGTCAGCTGTGACGATGGCAGACTTCATAAAGTTCGTGCAGTCGTCAAAGCGGAGAATCTCGTCGCAGCCTGCGCCAAGGCCCAGCACGTCATAGTTGAACTGCAGATTACACTTGCCCTGATATTCGATATTATGGATGGTGAACACGCTCTTCGTATCTGGGAAACAGCCGCGGTATTCCGTCTTCAGCAGCAGCGGGATGAGAGCCGCCTGCCAGTCGTGGCAGCTGACGACGTCGGGCCGGAATTCGAGATAGTTCATCGCCGCAAGGACAGCCTTGCTGAAATAGGCGTAGCGCTCACCGTCATCGACAAAGCCGTAAATGCCGCCGCGGTTGAAATAATGCTCGTTATCGATGAAATAGATCTGAAGCTTCTTGCGGCGGGTCTTGAAGCGGAAAATACCGACATATTCCCGCCGCCATGCAAGCGGAACATCAAACGCGCCTAAAAATTCTGTCTGCCACTTGCCGGAATATTTGATCTGGCTGTAATACGGGACAAACAGGCTGACATAGGTGTTTTTCTGCTTGGAAAGTGCAAGCGGGAGTGCCTGCATCACGTCGCCGAGGCCGCCAGTCTTGACGAACGGCGCAGCCTCAGAGGCAACTACTGCGATTTTCATACGGTATCTCCTTTATCGACCACAAGCGGGTGGTCAATCGAGCCGAGCAGCTTCGTGCCCGGACGGATAGTGACATTTTTATCAAGAATGCAGTATCGAATCGATGCACCCGTGCCGATTTTGCTTCCCTGCATAACAATCGAATCTCGAACCTCTGCGCCGTCTTCAATGTCAACCTCACGGAAGATCACAGAGTTTTCCGCCTTGCCGAACAGATGGCAGCCATCGGCAATCAGGCAGTTTGCCGCCTGTCCGTGGTAGCCGAACAGCGTCGGGACAGCGTCTCGAACCTTCGTATAAATGGGGATCTCGCTGCGGAAGAGGCTGCGGCGCACATCAGCGTCGAGCAGCTTCATGTTATTGACAAAATACTCGTCCACGCTCTGATTGAACAGGGCGACGTTATGGAACGGATAGACATTGACCTTCAGATTGCCCGCGTTGTACTCCGGCAGGATGAAATCCCGTTCGAGATGGTATTTTCCGTGCGGGACCATCTCGCGGATGACCTGAATGAGTTTATCACGGCGCATGATGAACATGCTCATGCCGACCAGATAGTCCTCCGGCGCACAATAGTCAACAGCCAAATCGACAATCTTACCGTCGTCTCCAAGCTTAACAGCCAGCGGCTGACGTGTCTTGCCGTTGGCGCGGCCTGCTTTGGCGATGACTGTGATATCACAGCCGGAAGCAATATGCTCTTCGAGGACCGCTGCAAAATTGATTGCGCAGAGGACAGTTGTATCGGACAGCACGACATACTCAGCGTCGCAGCGGCCGAGAACCGGCATGGCGGTCTGAAGCGCCTCAAGCTTACCGCGGTATGCCCCGGTATGACCGGTGGCATACGGGGGCAAAAACCGGACGCCCTCGCCCAGTTTGAGATCCCACTCCTCGCAGTTGCCGAGATGATCCATCAGAGACTGATAATTATATTTTGTGACAATGCCGATGTTGCTGATCTTGGAGTTTGC
>OLWL01000921.1_pt1 | contig 17603 bp, 18 predicted proteins | sample 1674151 | NCBI WGS metagenome assembly OLWL01 (sample SAMEA103958148, study PRJEB25191) | human gut metagenome
GTGTAGCCTGTGTTGCGTTCCACACGGAAAACTGCCATAGCTTCATCACTCCTTTTGCTGTGGATTTGTTACGCAGTAGAACGGCGATTTTGAGGGAAAAGGTATAAACCCCTTGCCCTGTCAAAATTGCTTCCGCAAAGCCGCTTGTAGCAAGGCTTTTTCTGCCCCTACTGCGTAACAAAGGGCATGAAAAAAGCGGCGTTCCTGTTCTTCCGGGTGGAAGTGAGAAACGCCGCTTGTGCGGTGCAATATTTAGTTGTAGTACAAACCATGCTTGTCCGTTGTCCGAAAAACCTTGATTTTACTATGTTTCAAAAAGTATTGTTATCTAACCTCATCTTTTGACAGACCATCCTTTAAGGCTATGATACAGCTTGTGGAAGATGGAGAAGTGGAAACCATTATTCTAAAGGATATGAGCCGGTTAGGGCGGGATTATCTTGTGGTAGGTCAGCTCCGGGAGTTCTTTCGCAAAAAGGGAGTTCGTCTGATTGCAATTAACGATAATCATGACAGTTACAATGGAGATGACGATTTCCTTGTATTCAGGGATGTTATGAATGAAATGTATGCCAAGGATATCAGCAAAAAGATAAAATCCACATTCAAATCCAAGGGAAAATCCGGAAAGCATGTGGCAAGTGTTACACCATACGGATACCTGAAAGATGAAAATGACGGAAACCATTGGATTGTGGATGAAGAAGCTGCCGAAATTGTGAGGCTGATATTCAAATGGACTATTGATGGGCTGGGTCCTTATCAGATAGCAAAACTTCTGCAGGAGAAAAAAGTGGAAATACCGGCAGTGCATATGGCACGCTTCGGGCAGGGGAATAACAGAAACAAGAAAGTGAAAGACCCTTATGGATGGGGTTCTTCTACAGTAGTCGGGATATTGAAGAAAAGGGAATACTTAGGTCACACGGTCAATTTTAAAACACAGAAGCATTTTAAGGATAAAAAGAGCCATTATGTATCAGAGGACAACTGGGTAATATTTGAGAATACGCAGGAGCCGATTATTGACCAGCAGACCTTTGATACAGTGCAGAAATTACGGGAAAATGTAAGGAGATACCCGGACGGATGGGGAGAGCATCATGTTCTTACCGGTCTTATGTATTGTGCTGACTGTGGTGCAAAAATGTATGTGCACCGGACAAGCAATGGAAAGAGGATTGCCCAGTATACCTGTTCTGCTTATACCAAGGTACCTTGCGGAACATTGTGCAAGACACAGCACAGGATTAACGAGTCAGTGGTGCTGGAACTGATAGGAGACACACTCAGGGCAATCTTTGAATATGCAAAGTATGACCGGAGCGAGTTCATAGACACCATAACAATGGCACAGTCAACACAGGAGGATGCAGAGGTAAAAAAGGTCAGGGCAAGAATCGCAGTGGCTGGAAATCGCTGTGAGGAGCTGGAGAAGCTAATCTGCCGTATTTATGAGGACAATATTCTCGGCAAACTACCGGACAGCAGATATGAGGTTCTTGATAAGCAGTATGCCAGGGAAAAAGCGGAGCTGGATGCAGAGATTAAGGAGCTGGAAGCGAAGCTCACAGAATATGAGAAAAGCAGAAATTCTGCCGGCAAGTTTATTGCACTGATTGATAAATATGAGAAGTTCGAGGAACTGACACCGGCAATGGTAAATGAATTTGTTGATAAGGTGCTGGTGCATGAAAGAGACAGAAAGGGGAGCATCCAAACCACGCAGGAGATTGAAATCTATTTCAATTTTGTTGGTCGGTATGTTCCACCGGCAATGATGACAGAACCTACTGCTGAAGAGCAGGCTGAGATTGACCGGATTAACAGAATCAAGGACAGGAGACATCAGCAGTATTTACGAAGAAAAGAAAGTGGATGGCAGAGGAAATATGAAGAGCGTGTAAAAAATGAAAAGCGTGCAAAAATGCAGGCAATGAAAGAAGAAATCCGCAGGCAGGACAGGGAGAACGGAGTCTATGCAACGGCAGGCAGTCTTGCATTGGAACCGACGATTGGAATGCCTGAATAGGATTTCGCAGAAAGCACTTGAGAGAAGTCTTGGGTGCTTTTTTCATGCTCAAATTTCCGCAGGAAATGCAGGGCAACCGGAGAAGTTGAACTGTGTTATCCGTCCTGTGGGATGACAGATTTCAACTCCTTCGGAGCAGAGTACAGAGGTGCAACCTTTGTCGGAGTTGAGAGGCAGAGCCTTCATCAGGTCAAGGGCAGAAGCCCTGCCCAGTTTATTGTCGTAGCGACAATAAGTACTGGGTATTACTTGCCGCAAACGCAAGGGTTTATCGGCTCCGCCATCAAAAAAACAAAACAGTGGAGAGGAGAGAAAAGACAATGAAAGCTTCAAGGCATAATGGCAGAAGTGGAAAGCATGGAGTCTATGATGTAAAGCATAATGACAGGGATTTTGATGTGGAGCACAGTGAACATATTGATTCGGAAAGAACAAAGCAGAATGTTTACTGGGACTGCTATCAGGGTTACAGTTTTGCGGGCAGTTCCCAAGAGAGGCAGTTTAATTTTACAGAAATTGAGCGTGCCTATTACTATGAGCATTATTCAGATTTTGTGGATGCACAGAATGAGAGGAATGAGCAGGCAAGGCATCCGGAGAGAAACAGAACGATTGATGATGTACTGAAAAACAATAAGACCTGCCCGGAAGAAAGCGTGATACAGCTTGGCAATATAGACCATGCGGTTACACCGGATGTGCTAGCTAAGGTATCAGCAGAGTTCTTTGACGAGTTCAATAAAAGATATGGCTCCCACATTCATATATTGGACTGGGCACTGCACCTGGATGAGGCAACCCCGCATATTCATGAGAGGCATGTATTTGACGCAAAAAACAAATATGGAGAATTATGTCCCCAGCAGGATAAGGCACTGGAAGAGCTTGGCTTTGAACTGCCTGACCCAGCAAAAAAGAAAGGGAAATACAATAACCGGAAAATGAACTTTGATGCAGAATGCAGAAAATTGTTTTTGGAGATAGCACAGAGAAACGGAGTGCAGGTGGAGTGTGAGCCGGTTTATGGTGGTGCAGGCTATCTTGAAAAGCAGGACTTTATAATTGAAAATCAGAAAAAGCGAATTGCAGAGAAGCAGGCAGTTCTGGATGAGATTACCATGAGAGTTTTGGATATGGAGAATTTTGTGGAACAGGTAGCTGAGGATGCCTATGAAAAAGCGTGTGAGGCAGTATCTGATACAATGGCAGAGCAGACCAGGGCGGAAGATATTGAGGAGCTTCGCAGATATAAAAAGTGGCTGACCTCGGATGAGAGAAAGACACCAAAGGACAAGCGGGATTTTGTCGGAAGGTGTCTTGATAATTTGGAAAACAGGCTCAGGGGCATGGCACAGAAAGTAGCCGGGAAAGTAATGGAAACATTGCAAAATCCACGCATAAAGGAGCAAAAGAAGTCTGAGGTAAAGGAACATGCAAGGAAGTCAGTCCGTGCCCTTCTTGAGGCAAACAGGAAGCTTGTAGAGGAGCAGAGAGCAAAGGTGGCAGAAACACCAGCACACAAAAAAGCAAGGGGAGAGGAATTGGGATAAGCATGAATGTATTTGCAGTAGTGAAAGAAAATGTCACTGCAAGGCAGGTGGCTATGCAGTATGGCATCAAAATCAACCGGAGTGGGCTGGCTTGTTGTCCGTTTCATAAAGACAAGACTCCCAGCATGAAGATTGATAAGAGATACTATTGTTTCGGCTGTGGAGATACCGGAGATGCGATAGATTTTGTGGCAAAATATTTCGGGCTTGCACCAAAGGAAGCTGCAATGAAGATTGCATCTGACTTTGGACTGAATTATGACGCAACCAACCGGGCACCACCGAAAAAGATGGCACCAAAGAAAACACCGGAGCAGATACTGGATGAAGAGCAGAAGCAGTGTTTTTGTGTTCTGTCAGACTATTATCATCTGTTAAGGAAATGGAAAACAGAATATGCACCGAAGAGCATGGATGAGGAATGGCATCCCTGCTTTGTAGAAGCTCTGCAGAATATCAGTAAAGTGGAATATCAGCTTGATACTCTCCTTGAAAAGGATATCCCTGACAGAGCTTCTGTTGTTTCTGACATTGGAAAGGGGGTGAAGTCGATTGCAGGAAGAATTGAAGAGTATCGGAGAAGTCAGGGCGATGCTGGAGAGCACAGAAAAGGGAGAAGTCAGGAAAACAGTCGGTAACTATCGTCTGATTTTGATGAATGACCCTAATCTGCAGGGTGCATTCCGTCTGAACATGTTTACGGATAAAATCGACATTACAAGGGATTTGGGATGGTATCGTGAAAGCGACAGCCTGACGGATGTTGATTTGAAATTCCTTGTTGTCTACCTTGAAAAGCATTATGGATTATCCAACGAAAAGCGGATTGAGGATGTGATAAAGGTCGTGGCAAATGAAAACAGATACCATCCGGTTCTTGACCGCATCAATTCCATAACATGGGATGGCTGGGAGAGGATACGCTATGCACTGCATCACTTCTTAGGGGCAGAGGTCAGTGAGTACACCTATGAGGTAATGAAGCTTTTTATGATAGGGACGATAGCAAGAATTTCATGCCCGGGCATCAAGTTTGAAGTAATGCTCTGCCTGGTAGGTGGTCAGGGAGCCGGTAAATCCACTTTTCTGCGTTTCCTTGCCATGGAAGATGACTGGTTTACGGATGACTTGAAGAAAATGGATGATGATAATGTATACCGAAAAATACAGGGGCATCTGATTATAGAGTTCCCTGAAATGGTGGCAATTCTCAATGCCAAGAATGTGGAAGATACCAAGTCCTTTATGAGCAGACAGAAAGACACTTACAAGACCCCATACGACAGGCATCCCAAAGACCACAAGAGGCAGTGCGTGTTTGCCGGTTCATCAAATTCGCTGGATTTCCTGCCTATGGACAGGTCGGGAAACCGAAGATTTCTGCCTATTCTTTGCAATATGGAAGAGGCGGAAACTCATATACTCGATGATGAAAAGACATCAAGGGAATATATCGACCAGATGTGGGCAGAGGCTATGGAAATCTACAGGAGTGGCAAATGCCAGCTGAGGCTTCCGAAAGAGATGGAAAAAGAGCTTTGTGAGTATCAGAAGCAGTTTATGCAGGAAGATACCAAGAAAGAGCTGATTCTTGACTATTTGGAGCATTACGAGGGAAGCATGGTATGTTCAAGGCAGTTATATTCTGAGGCATTGGGAAATGACGGAAATCCGGCACAATGGGAAATTCGTGAGATTAATGACATTATGAATAACTGCAGTAATTGGATTGCCTTTAGTAATCCAAGACATTTTCCTGAACCATACCGCAGGCAGAAAGGATGGGAGAAGCCTGACAACAGAGGTCAGGATTTTCAACCGATAACCAAGGAGCAGATGGAGCAGTTATCATTGCCACCGGAGTGGATGGAGAGATAAATGCCTGATAGGTTGTCGGCTGGTTGTCTATCCCGTTGCCAACCCCGTTGTCGGTTCTATGTTCTATAAAACCTTATATTTACTATGTTTTTAAGGGATATATATAGTTCTGACAACGAAAGCAACGGAATATTTGAGAAAAAGTAAATTTAGGAAAAGTAACTATAAATAAAAGGAATTGAGAGTTTTTAGAGGTCGGTTGTCAGCTTCCGGTTGTCAGCTGAAAGAGGCTCTTCCTTACCAGGCAGACATAAAGGAGAACACAAATGGAGAATAGAAAATCACACACACCGGTAGCACTCAGAAAGCAGATAGGTGGCACAATGTATGTTGTGAGAGTGCATTTCAATGAGGATGCCGAAGAAAGCATGAAGGACAAGATAAAGAGGCTGATTGAGAATGATGTTAGGGCAAATCAGCATACGGCATAGGTAGAAAAGCATATGGAAAACTTGCATATATTGTGGTATAATTAGTATGTTCAATAAGAGCGAAAAATAAGAATATTCTTAACAGATGAATTTATGGAAGGGTGAATTTATCATGAGGAAGAATGTAAAAATCATTGTTGGTGTCGTTGTGCTTATTCTTGTACTCGTTGTTGGTTCTTTTGTAGGACTCATAATTAACCGTACCAACGACCATAAATTTGGGAGATATGTATCAACGGAAGGTCCTTGGGGAATGACTGCTACATGGGTATCTGAGGATAGCAGCAGTTATCTCATTTGCAAAAAGGAGAATGATGAACCATTTGCCAAGGTTACAGCCTATTTTCAGGGGGTGGATGGTTGGCAAGCCTATGAACTGCATGGCAGAGACCGGATTGCTTATCTGAATACTGTGGAAAACGATACAACCATTGATAGCACCAGCGGAAATATGAAATTTGATGGAACTACATTTACTATTACAGATCTGGACAAAGATACCTTTGGTGCAGATGAATTTCATTATGTCATTACCGATAAGGAGTTCAGTCCCGATTAAAGTGTCAAACCTATTCCAGTTTGGGCATGAGGTTGCCGAAAATCAAAAGTGAATAAAAATGACTTTATAGCCATTGTGGAGAAATCTACAGTGGCTTTTTTCATGCAATGAAATGTATGGGTACTAAAAAGTCTTTGACATTTTGTTTCAGGTAAGACAGCCAAGAGTATTCTGGTTTCCTGTGGTGCGAGACTTGCACCATTTGATATCAAGGAAGTCAGGGAGATAACAGCATATGATGAACTCGACTTAGGGGACATCGGTAGAAGAAAGACAGCATTGTTTGTCATCATTTCGGATACAGATGATTCCCTTAATTTTTTGGTATCAATCATGTACACACAGCTTTTCAATCTGCTCTGTACGATTGCAGACGATGAATACCATGGAAAGCTTCCGGTACATGTGAGGTGCATCCTGGACGAGTTCGCAAACATCGGACAGATTCCGAAGTTTGACAAGCTGATTGCAACCATACGAAGCAGAGAGATATCGGCTTCCATTATCCTACAGTCTAAGGCTCAGTTAAAGTCAATTTATAAGGATAACGCAGAGACGATCGAGGGTAATTGCGTGCGCCCAGAAGTCGCCAGCGCAATATAAATTGGCGACGTGGTACTTACAGGATACCGCCTTTAGCAAGCGGTAGGCAAAAGTATCAGGTGATGAAAAATCACAGCCTATTATTCTACAACTTATCCGAGAGGGGAAACCCGAAGGGGAGTGTAGCATGTTGTTGTTCCGATTGGAACGTAAATAGGAAAGACGCTAATCCTGTGCGTCAAAATATTTAAGAATAAAAATCAGTGTATGAGGTACAAAGCTAAACTGCCTAAACGATAGCCAGAGTGGGGGAATCCGTGCCCCGCATACGAAAAGGATTGAACCGTATGCTTTTCATGTTGGTTTCATTTCGCAGTTATGAAAGCAAGCGATACTCATGAAAGGATAACCGCAAGACAGCGGATAAATGGCGAAAGTCGGTGCCGACAACACTGAATGCTAATCCTGTATTTACTAACTGGGGATGACCTAAACCTGGTAACAGGCATGGTCACACAGCTCCCATAGTAGTCCGAGACGTTAACGACGTTCACATGGCGAAGGGGAGCAGCTTATCAGAAAATACTAAAATGAAGGAAGGTGCGAGAGGCATTGAGAAATCCAACTGAGGTATTGAAAAATTTGATGGAAAAATCAAAGAATGAAACTTATAGATTTCAGAGGTTATACAGAAATCTGTACAATCCGGAGTTTTATTGGCTTGCGTATAAGAACATATATGCAAATGATGGCAGTATGACTGCCGGTGCTGATGGAACAACGATTGATGGCATGGGTAACGAGAGAATTGAGAGGATTATTTTATCCTTAAAAGACCGTAGTTACCAACCAAAACCTGCAAGAAGAGAATATATTGCAAAGAAAAACAGCAGTAAAAAACGTCCTCTGGGTATTCAGTCGGGGGATGATAAACTCGTGCAGGAAGTCGTTAAGATGATTTTGGAAAGTATTTATGAGCCTGTGTTTAGTAACAAATCGCATGGGTTCAGACCGAACAGAAGCTGTCAGACAGCACTGGAACAGATACAGAACACCTTTACTGGTGCAAACTGGTTTGTGGAAGGAGATATTCACGCATGTTTTGACAGTTTTGACCACCATGTAGTCATTGACCTCTTGAGAAAGAGGATTGATGACGAAGCGTTTATCCAGCTTATATGGAAATTCCTAAAGGCAGGATATATAGAACAATGGACATTCAACAGAACTTACAGCGGAGTACCACAGGGTTCGGGAGTCAGTCCAGTGTTGGCAAACATTTATCTTCATGAATTGGACAAATTTATGGAAAGATATGCAGAAAACTTCAATACAGAAGCAAAAAGAAAACATTTTTCTACTGCATATAAGTCCAGTGTCGGTAAGGCATACAGATACAGAAAAAAAGGCAGAGAGATATGGGATAGTCTGTCCGAGGAAGAAAAGAAAATCAGATGTAAAAATCTTAAGGAACTGGAAAAGATTGAAAAATCTACAACTCCCTATGTCTATAACGACAGCAATTATAAAAGGGTGCAGTACACAAGATATGCGGATGATTTTATCATCGGAGTAATTGGTAGTAAAGCGGACGCAGAAGCTATCAAGAAAGACGTGAAAATATTCCTGCAAGAAACACTGAAATTAGAAATGTCAGACACTAAGACGAAGGTTACACACACTGGAGACAGAGCGAGATTCCTAGGATACGATATTACTGTATCGAGAGTACAGACGCTCAAAAAGGCTTCTACCGGAAAGGTACAGAGATGCCAGACAGGAGTTGTTAAACTGTATGTTCCACGCGAAAAATGGGTAGGAAAGTTAATTGAATACAAAGCAATGAAAATCAAAATCAACGAAAACGGCAAAGAGAGATTCGTAGCCCTTCACAGGGGAAAACTGGTAAACCAGAGTGACATTGAAATTTTGGCAAGATACAATGCAGAAGTCCGTGGACTATATAATTATTACTCCATAGCAAATGATTCCTTTAAAATAGGGAGATTTGCCAATGTAATGAAATACAGCATGTATAAAACGTTTGCGTGCAAGTATAAGACAAATGTTCATGAGATTAAACGGAGATATTGCAGAAACGAATTATTTACAGTTGCGTATGAAACAAGGCTAGGAACGAAAACAACAACATTCTACAGGGATGGTTATAAACGGAAGGAATGTGCTACAAAGTTTGATAATGTAAGCGAGCTTCCGCAGTTTTCAAAATATGCCAAGACCAATACCCTCAAGCAGAGAGTAGAACGTCATACTTGTGAATTATGTCAAAAAGACTGTAGAAATCTGGTAATACACCAAGTAAAGAAACTCAATGATTTAAAGGGAAATGCAGAGTGGGTACTTCTTATGCGTAAAAGGAGACGGAAAACACTCGTGGTATGCCCCGAATGCCATAATTTAATTCATTCATAACACCGCAAATGATAAGCGGAAAGCCGTATACATCGAGAGGTGTACGTGCGGTTTGGGAGGGAGTGGATGCAAGTCCTTTTCGGAGGATGAGTTGAAGCTTACCTCATGATACATTTCTGTTTTTGGGTGGCAAGGAGAAGTCAACATTAAAAGATCTGTCGGAGGTGCTGGGTAAGGAAACTATTGACACGTACAACACCTCTGATACCAGAGGAACATCTCAGTCCTATGGTCTGAACTATCAGAAACTTGGGCGGGAGCTTATGAGCCAAGACCGCCTGGCTCTTATGGATGGCGGCAAATGTATATTGCAGGTGCGTGGAGTAAGACCGTTCTTTTCAGATAAGGTTGATATAACCGCACATGAGATGTACAAAGAGCTTTCGGATTTTGACAAGAAAAATCAATTTGACATTGAGAAATATGTTTCCGAATATGGAAAACCAAAGTTTTCTAAGATCATATGATGAGATTCCTCCGAGAGTTGAATACTCACTTACAGATAAGGGCAGATCCGTTGTACCGATACTTAAGAGTATTTGTCAGTGGTCAGGAACCTTTTACAAGGAAGACAACGAAAACGAGATGACACAGTGCCAGAAATGTGACCATAGGGGGTAGACATAATGATAAAATATACAGAAGAGAAAACATTTACACAGGATCAGGTACAGGAGCTTTTTAAGTCGGTTGGGTGGATCTCGGCAGAATACCCACAGAGACTTCACAAAGCACTTATGAACTCACAGACTGTTCTTACCGCATGGGATGGTGGGTGAGCGCCTTGTCGGACTTGCAAGAGTGTTGGATGATTCAGAGCTGGTGGCATTTGTACACTATGTTCTTGTGCATCCTGAATATCAGGGGCAGAAAATAGCCGGAAATATGGTAGAATATATTAGAGATAAATATAAGAATTATCTGTACATAGAGGGAATGCAGGAGGACAGCAAGAATGTCGCTTTCTATGAGAGACACGGTTTCCACGTTATGGAAGGTGGCACACCGATACAGATATGCAATTTTTCGGATAAGAGGTAAAAGGGATGCACGATTATTTGACAGAGACAAAGATGCTCGACTATTCAAATGAGAATATCAAGCAGCTCATCAGAGAGAGAAAGTGGAGTGACATGGCAGAGTTTGAACGCCTGAAGGCCATTTATACATTTGTCAGGGATGAGATATTGTTTGGATATAATGTGGATGACAGTGTCCCGGCGTCCAGGGTGCTGCGGGATGGCTATGGACAGTGCAACACCAAGGGAACATTGTTCATGGCGCTGCTTAGAGCCTGCGATATCCCGTGCAGAGTGCATGGATTTACCATTGATAAAAAGCTACAGAAGGGCGCTATGACAGGAATCGTATACAGAAATGCACCACAGAATGTATTCCATAGCTGGGTAGAAGTGTATTTTGAAAACAGGTGGTATGAGCTTGAGGCGTTTATTCTGGATATGGGATATCTAAAAAAGCTGCAGGCGAAATACAGTGAGTGTACGGGTGCATTTTGCGGATTTGGAGTGACAGTTAAGGACTTTAAGAATCCTGTTATAGATTTTGACAGGAATAATACATATATCCAGAGCGAAGGTATCAATCAGGATTTCGGAGTGTATGATTCGCCGGATGAACTGTTAAGAGAACACCATCAGGAGATGTCAAGGGTGAAGGCGTTCCTGTACAGAAACTGGGGAAGGCATATGATGAACAGGAATGTCAGGAAGATCAGGGGTAAGTAGAATAGAATATGGGAGGTACACACATGGCAAAGAGAAAAACACTGCCAAAGGATTTTGAGCAGCTTGTGCAGACGGCAAGTGATGAGGACATCAAGAAGGTATTGGGCAAATGCAACATCAATGCATATGGCGGATACAACAAGGGAAATGCACTGGAATTTCCACTTTCAGAGGAGATGATGCGGTGGCTGATAGAGCAGGGGATCGACATCAACTATGTTGACCAGTATGGCTACACACCGCTGCTTTATCATGCCGGAAGAATGGCATCAGAGAAACAGGCTATAGCGCTGGTGAAGTTGGGCGCAGACATAACAGCCACCCAGGGCCTTGACAGAGAGACCGTTATGCATGTGGCTGTGAAGACTGGCAATCTTGAGCTTGTCAAATGTCTGATACAGGCGGGAGCAGATGCAGAAGTGACATCCAGATCAGGGGAGACTCCACTTGAGAGAGCGTTTCACTGGGCAAGGACATTTGATCTGATAAAGCTTGCGCCGGTAGCAGAGTATCTGATCGGGATAGGAGTTCCGGTCACAGATAAAATAAGAACATATATGAGAAGCGCGGCTGAGGATATAGAGTTTCGCAGGAAAGATATGAGTCCAGATATTATGCCGGAGCTCGACAGGGCTATGGAGAGTCTGTACGGACTGCTCGGAGTTGCCTCTGTTCCAAGGCGGGTAGAATATGACGGCACATCGCCGATCGTCATTCATGAGAAACGCTGGCAGAAGCAGCATGGAGAATTGTGGAATCTTCTTGTGCCTGGTTCGGGACATGCGGGCACAGTTCAGGGCGAGGTCATCCGTATATCGGGGAAACTTGCCTATGAGATACTAGATAACGGATGCTGCAACTGGGATTCAGATTTCAAGAGCATGGCAAATGCCCTATATCGATACATATGTATGGGCACACCACTTGACGCGGACGAGCAGAGAGAATTTGCCGGACTCATAAACGGCATCAAGGATGCCGATGAGACGGATATAAACAGACTCACAGAGCTTTCGGTCAAATGGGTGACACTGAATCTGAATCCTATGGCAGTGGGAGAACTTGATTATAAAAGATAGATCAATTACTGTGACTTCCGTCCATAGCGGAAGTCGCAGTAAGCTCCATTTTCGGCAAGGGTCTGTGTCCTTGTGAGCTTCATGCCCATCATGTCAGCGAGCACGTAGTCCATACGGCACAGATACTTTGCCAGTTCAAAGCACCCCTCGTCGCGGCAGAGATTACAGATCCCGCAGTTGTGATAATCATAGCCGAGTATGAAGTCATCGTTTGGTCCGCCCTCGATGATGTCAAGAACCCAGTCATTCTTATAGCGCTTCAGATGAGATTCCTCAGACCATTTCTTCCTTCCCGGAAGCTTTTTTTCATCGAGATAGCTGTCTGCATTTCCAATAACCATATGAAAAAGTTTATTGTTGTACAGCCCGTCTTTGTACAGGCTGAAACATTCCTCCGGTGAAAGAGAAGTCTTTCTGTTTAGTGCGATGAAATATGCGCCCATGCAGTATGAGCTCATGAGGTGCGACTTTCCTATGTCATCGGCACGCTCAAGGACTGCCTTGTATTCGTTCTTTATAGCCTTGCTGTCAAGGATTAGATGCTGTGCTTTTGCCTGCTTCATGCATGAATTGTGAAAGAAATAACCAAATAATTTCTGTGTAAATCTGTATTTCATAGTTACATATCCTTTCTATTTGACACCAGTCAAATTATCTATACAGGTCAATCATGGACCTGACTGTCTATTTAAATTCGATCTGGATCATCAGGCGCTCTGCCTATCTGAAGCTCTGCTTCGATTCCGTGCAGCAGAACATTCATAGCCTCCATAAATGCAGTTTTCATCTCTGATGTGACTCCACTTTGGCATGAGTCATCTGCAATTATTTCACAGACCATTGAGAACTCAGCCAGAGAGAGCATATACACGGTCCTTTCAGATAATTTTCTTGTTGCGATTCCGCGTTTGTACAATTCGTCATAATACTTAATCGCAAAACCGGCGCTTCTTTCTATATAGATACTGCGGAATTTCTCCAGACATTTGCCTGAGTCATTTTTCAGCAGCATATGAAAGAGCTGCATGTCGCCCTCAAGCATATCGAATATCTGTACTGATATCCTGGAATACAACACATTGAGCAGCTCGTCATCTGACATGGCAGTGAAGTCTATTCCGATCATGGATTCAGTGACTTCCATGAGCTTTCTGCCGCTTTCCTCAAATATCTCGTCAAACATTTCCTCTTTGCCTGAGAAATGCTTGTATATTGCGCCTGCGGTTATACCGGTCCTTGCGGCAATCTTACGCATGGACGCCTCCTGATATCCAACCTCAAGAAAGACTTCCATGGCACTTTTCAGTATTGCCGCCCTTGTTTCCTTTGTACTTCCCCGAATGATAGCCACCTCCATTTACTATTTGGTAAACAATGTTTACTTTATATCACATGGGATTTGCAAAATCAAGCGACCAGAAGATTAAATGAGTTAATTGAAAATTTCTATCATTAAGCGACCAATGTAACAATATGCCTTTTAGGCATAACAGATAATTCGATATAGGTATTAGACATATAGATATATCAGGACTAAAATAAGCATGTATTGAAAAGTATTTGCTTATTTTTATGCTCATACATTCATAGGATGTGTGGGCGGATATTGGAATGTGTCAGGTTTTTGACGAAGACTTGACATGCAGCATCATTCCACGTCAAAGGTGATTAGAATGGGATGACGTTTAGTTGAAGGAGGTTTACATAATGTCAAAAAAGCTTATAGCATATTTCAGCGCAAGTGGAACCACGAAAAAGGTTGCAGAGATGATATCGGAGGCAGCAGGCGCAGACCTGTACGAGATCAAACCAAAGGAGCTGTACACCAAGGCTGACCTTGACTGGATGAACAAGAAATCCAGAAGCAGCGTCGAGATGAGCGACAAGAAGCTTAGACCGGAGCTTGATGATTCAAATGCACATATTGAGAATTATGATGAGATCGTACTTGGATTCCCTATCTGGTGGTATGTGGCTCCGACGATCATCAATACATTCCTTGAGAAGTACGACTTCACAGGCAAGAAGATCACATTGTTCGCAACATCAGGTGGAAGCGGATTTGGCAACACGATCAAGGAACTCCAGCCGTCGGCACCGGGAGCTGAGTTTGTAGAAGGCGGACTGCTCAACATGGCAAACAGACAGGAGATCGAGAGGTGGGTAGATAAAAACCTCGCGTAAAGAATAGATGTATGACAAATTAGTGAAGGATGATAATAACTTTCATACATCCAACGAATAAATGAAAAAGAGTTACATTTGGAAGGAGAAAAACAATGGCAAAGATAGTACAGACAGCGGGAAGAAATGCACTCGGAGAGTTCGCTCCTGAGTTTGCACATTTTAATGACGATGTTCTCTTTGGGGAGAACTGGAACAACAATGACATCGATGTAAAGACCAGAAGTATCATAACTGTTGTGGCACTTATGGCACAGGGAATCACTGACTCATCGCTGAAGTTCCATCTTCAGAATGCGAAGGATCACGGTGTATCACAGAAGGAGATCGCAGCGATCATCACACATGTTGGCTTCTACGCCGGCTGGCCAAAGGCTTGGGCAGTATTCAATCTTGCAAAGGAAGTGTGGAATGTAAATGAGGGCGATCTTCCATATGAGGATGAGGCCATGAGGGCACATGTAAAGAGCATGGTATTCCCTATCGGACAGCCAAATGATGCATTTGCCCAGTATTTCATAGGACACAGCTATCTCTTTCCAGTATCGACTAGTCAGGTCGGAGTGTTCAACGTGACATTTGAGCCGGGTTGCCGTAACAACTGGCATATCCATCACGCAAAGAGCGGTGGCGGACAGATCCTTGTATGTGTCGGTGGACGCGGATACTATCAGGAGGAGGGCAAGCCTGCAGTTGAGATGAATCCAGGCGACTGCATCAACATTCCTGCTGAGGTAAAGCACTGGCACGGCGCAGCTCCTGACAGCTGGTTCAGCCATCTTGCAATCGAGGTTCCAGGTGAGGAGACATCAAATGAATGGTGCGAGCCTGTGACGGATGAGGAGTACGGAAAGCTTCAGTAGGACTGTAGTAGATAACGCAAGTGACAATATCATATGAAATATAGAGACCATCCGGGTATAAATATGATTCGCGGTTGAATGCGAATGGATATTTATATCCGGGTGTCTTTTTGTTTCGACAAGAGCCTTGACGGATATATGATAACCACTGTACCTTAAGGGCGGCGATGTGGTAAGATGTAAGATAGAAAATATTGGAGTGCTAGAAAATACTGTGGAATAATACCGTATATTAAATACTGAGAATTTACAGTGTGAGTGATATAATGAAGCAAGAAAGTTGATGTAAGGATGTTGATGTAATGGAGGCAGCTGGACAAAAGAAGTATCGAATGTAGAAGTATGATGGAATAATGTAGTATCGAAGGTGAGATGGATGGACAACGGAAAAAAGACATACAATTTCTGGGGCTGGAAGAATGCAGATGCACCGGCCATCACAGATGAATATCCGGGGATAAATACCCCAACAGATCTATACGATGCGCTGAGTCATATCTGGTGTGCAGACACCTGTGCGCCGAGGATGAGGGACAGATGGACAAAGGATAACATGACGCTGGGGCAGTGTTCCATCACTGCTTTTCTGGCACAGGATATATTTGGCGGAAAGGTGTACGGTATAAAGAGACCGGGTGGAAACTATCATTGTTACAATGTGATAGGTGACTGCGCTTTTGATCTCACAAGCGAGCAGTTCGGCGATGAAGTCTTGAATTACGAGGATAATCCAGAGCAGCAGCGGGAGGTACATTTTGCAAAGGAAGAGAAAAGACTGAGGTATGAGTATCTGAAGGCTGCGCTCGGAGAATATACAAAATGATGTAGATAACAAATATGACATTCTGAAAAAGAGCATAAGATAATTAAGCTCGTTGTGATAGTAACGTGTTATCGTACTCGCACATTATGATATATAGTATATAGAGTGCGATATAAATCCATAGACCGGAGAATACATACAGAATGTATAGAAACAACAGGATGGAGAAAATGGCGGAAATAGAGAAGGTAATATTTATGAATATGTGCATGGTATATGATCACGCTGGGCGTGTACTTGCACTCGATAAAGTAGGGAAAAGCTATTCCGGAACGACATTCCCTGGTGGACATGTGGAACCCGGAGAGACATTCACAGAATCGGTGATACGAGAGATATATGAGGAGACCGGGCTGACCATAAGCAATCCAAAGCTCACCGGAATATATCACTGGATGACTGGAGCTGTGAGAAATGTCGGATTTCTGTACAAGACGGATGAGTATCAGGGGGAACTTATATCTTCAGAAGAGGGCAAAGTGTACTGGATATCGGGAGAAGAGTTTCTGCGAAAACCGCTTGCACCAGGAATGGAACAGGTGTGGCAGATGATGCACGATGACAGTGCGTCGGAATGTCTGCAGACACTTACGGAAAATGGCATAGTTTCAAAGATACAATAACAATAAAAGTTTAATGGGATTTATGGGGAAAAGAAAATGTCAATATTTTCAGATATATCAAATCTTTCAAATAAAAAACGTAAATTGGAGGTGCCAGCGCCAGATACAAAATTGCTCGTGAGGGGGATAGTGTTGTTGGCATTGGGACTTCTCGGAGCCTCAGTCTATACAGTTGAGGATATAGATAAGACGCCGGCTCTTGTTTTTCTGTGTATTGGAGCGGCTTTGATCATAGCCGCTATAATTTCTTTGATCTGTTATGGAAAACAGGTGACAGCATTTAAGAAATATACTCCAACATGGGAGAAACACAGAAGTATATTTGATGATTTCGCCATAGAATTAAATCATTGGTATGATTCTGACATGCGTCCACGCAGCTGTGATGGAGACACATCATATATTCTTCGCCTTCAGAAGGATAGAATGGCACGGAAAGGCATTCGTATGATACAGCATACATCACCTGTGAAGAGAGAAACGATGGGAACTACAAGAGTGCCTCGAAAGACATCCTGGTACACAGTTGATCTCATGTATGAGGGTGTTGACAGACATCTGCAATTCCAGAATTCAACCGGCATAATATATGAGCGTGTAACTGAAGATACGATGTACGAGACAGTTGTCCATACTCCAAATGAGCAGGAACTTACACGTATGTCCATGTCTTGTCCAAACTGCGGTGCAGTTAGTCCTGTGGCAGCTCTCACGGAAGGCTGCCCTTATTGTCGTACGGTTTTTCGTATCAGTGATCTGTTTCCCCGTGTAACAAATATATTTTTTATACGAGAGAATGCTTCTACAAAGAATCAGAAGAAGATGGGAAAGGCCACAGGGATAACAATGCTGGTTTTCTT
>OLWL01000937.1_pt1 | contig 17408 bp, 19 predicted proteins | sample 1674151 | NCBI WGS metagenome assembly OLWL01 (sample SAMEA103958148, study PRJEB25191) | human gut metagenome
CGAATTTGTGACCATTTTATTCCCGAATTTGTGACGGTTTTATTCCCGAATTTGTGACCATTTTATTCCCGAATTTGTGACGGTTTTATTCCCGAATTTGTGACCATTTTATTCCCGAATTTGTGACGGTTTTATTCCCGAATTTGTGACCATTTTATTCCCGAATTTGTGACGGTTTTATTCCCGAATTTGTGACCATTTTATTCCCGAATTTGTGACGGTTTTATTCCCGAATTTGTGACCATTTTATTCCCGAATTTGTGACGGTTTTATTCCCGAATTTGTAAAAACGCTTCCGTATGTTTGCTTGCAAAGGTGAGTAATCATCCAAGAATCCTGCCTTGTATATTATTTGCGCAGAAAAGGAAAAATCCCGCTGGCTGTGAATGTTGCCAACGGGATTTTTTTGAATTACGCACGCCAGAAATTGGTAGTGCGACATTATTTCATTATTTTTGTCGCAAAATATGCGACGTTTTGCGTCGCGCATTGTCGCACTTAGTAATGCTTACCATTACTTCGAAATATAAGCCTTTATGTATATACACGAAAGAGAGAATTGGACGGACTTCCGTTGGGATGCTTCTGAAGTATCAATCCTTCAGGAGACAGTATGTCGTAAACAAGGGCTGCTTTACGGCAGGTTGAGTTCGCTCGGATTTGACAGTAAACTCAAAGCAATGGCTGAGAACCTGACGCACGACGTGGTGTATTCTTCAGAGATTGAAGGCATACGTCTGAATGATGAACAGGTACGTTCTTCCATCGCCCGAAAACTGGGAATTGAAAACGTGAAATACACAGCGCCCTCTCACTATATTGACTCCGTGGTGGGCGTAATGCTTGAAGCGATACAGAAGTATGACCAACCTATCAGTAAGGAAAAACTATGTGCTTGGCAATCAGCATTCTTTCCTACGGGATTCAGTGAAGGCTGCCCTTTAGAGATTGGACAATACCGCACCAATGAGGAACATATTGTCAGCGGTATGTTTGGCAGAGAGAAGATTCATTATGTTGCTCCTTCTCCTCATTTGATAGAGGGCGAGATGCAAAAGTTTATAGCTTGGTTTGATGGCCACGACGCTATTGGCAGTGTTGTGCGTTCTGCCATTGCTCATTTCTGGTTTGTAAGCATTCATCCTTTTGAAGATGGCAATGGACGTCTGGCCCGCATTCTTTCAGACATGCTTCTGGCACGTGGGGAAAGAAGTGAATTGCGTTTCTACAATATCTCAGCCCAAATCAATAAAGACAAAAACCACTATTACGACATTCTGGAACGCACGCAACGCGGCGATGGTGACATAACAGAATGGTTGGTGTGGTATATGAAGAAACTGCTTGATGCACTGGATGAAGCGGAAACTATGGTCACCACCATTTTGAATAAAAGTTTCTTTTGGCAGAAAGCATCCTCCGTTCCTATGACAGAGCGACAGACAAAGATGCTTAACCTCTTCCTCGATGGCTATGAAGCAAAGATAACGTCAAAGTCTTGGGCTTCGTTGGCAAAGTGCTCCAAGGATACAGCCATTCGTGATATACAAGATCTTATCAGCAAAAACATTTTGACGGAAGACATTCCAGGAGCCAAGCGTCCAAGCTATTCCATTGTTTTTGATGCGGAGGACCTCACGCAATTCTTTTCCGATGTGCATGTTGCTCAAGAGAATGGCATACCTTATATATGGGCTTTGTTTAAAAACCATAGGAAAATACGTGAAAGGATATTGCCACTCGATGCTGAACGGTTTCAAAAGGGGGATTTGCCGCTATCTAATCTGCTCAACAAATACTGCTCGTATTTAGTAATGGGGAAAGAATAAGTCGATCCAACAACAGAGGCTGCGCCGTAATTTCCAATTGGAATTACGGCGCAGCCTTATCAATTATTTCAGAAATTCAGGTTGCTTTCACTTGTCGCCACGGCATTGCAGCAGCGCCACAACAAACCAGAGGAGCAGAAGGATGCGCACTGCAAATCCGAGCGTAAAGGGAAACAGGAACATCAGCAGGGCGGCCTGCGCATGGAGGATGCGGAGCGCATAGCGGGGAGAAGGGGTCTCGCCCAATATAATGCCGTAAAGGCACATCAGCTTCTTCAACCACGATGGGACGAGCGGTTTGGCAGGGCGTGAAGAAGAGGCGGAAACGCCGCAGAGCGTCTTGCGGGAAGGAGCGGTTGCGAGAACCGTCGGTTGGAGCAGGTTGTCTTTTGTGGTCATAACTTTGCAGATTTTTATGGCGGCCTCTGTGGAGAGGCGAGTGCCGGTTGGGCGCTCCACCGCAACGCGGGCTTCGCTGAGGAAGCACGGCTTTTCGGTTTCACGCCTTGATGTTTGATTGATGCTGCAAAGTAACAACCATTATTTGACAGACTGCGTCACTTCAAAAAATTCTCTGTTAAATCTTTAGTCCGCCTCTTGATATATTCAACAAATTCCGGAGACCCCACGATTTCGATGTCGTCGGCAAGTCCCATCACGAAGCGTCCGATGCCTTTGTAGCTGCACACTTCCGTTGTGAGCAAGTGGCGTCCGTCGTCGTTCAGTTTGATTTGCGTCTCGGCACCGGGATATTCTTCGAGAAGAATGCTGGTGGCCAACGTGCCCATAAGGAGTTTGACAACGTGGCGGTCTTCGCCGCCGAAGTGGAAGAGGTCGACATAATAAGGCGCATGCTTCTGCTTGTGCGACCAAAGGACGTCGAGGATTTCCACCTTTTCTATGCGGTTGAGCTTAAACGTCTTGCACATGCCTGTTGTAATTTCATAGCAACGCACTTCACTATTCTCTGCCGTGAAGAGATAAGGTTCAACAATGCGGTTGCTCACCTGTCCGGTGTTGGCCGAACGATAGTTTTTCAACACAACGACACGCTCGCTCTGGATGGCGTTGTAGAGGCGGCTGAGGTTTTTCGCCACCTGGTCGTCAACACCGTGCTTTGCCATGACGTTGAAATCATAGAGCGAGGAGAGTTTCTCGCGCAGATGTCTCACCTGTGGCGAGTTGTCGACCACGGCATTGAGCACTTGGTTGATGGCGATGGCTTCGTCGTCGCTGAAGTGGATGCGGTCGGTGATTTCCAAAAAGAAGGGCGATTCATGGTCAAGATTATACCGAGTTCCTTTCTTATGCACAATGAAGCCCATGCTGCGGAAGACATCGATATAACGATAAATTGAGCGACGGCTCATTGAGAGCTCGCGGCTGACTTCCTCCACCGTGTAGCGTCTGCTCGATGCAAGCATAACCATCAGACGGAGTTGCCGGTCAAATTTTTCTAATTCCATTTTGTTATAATGTATCCAGTCACATTTAGCTTGTAATGCGCAAAAGTATGAATAATTTTCCAATCCCACTTATTAAAAATGCAATTTATATGTGATGTTTTGCACGCATTTAAGAAAATTCAACATTGCAGAATGTGGCGTTTATCTGAAAAAAGCGGAGGGACAGGCGGAGAGATAGGCCGGCCGCAGGGAAGTTCTTCACAAAATTGTTTTTAAACATTCCCACGCACTGAAAATAAATAATTATCTTTGCTTGTATTAATGAGAAGGGGCGCTTCCAAGGGGCAGATTTCTGCTTGTTTTGATGCCCCCGACTATCATCCCCCAGCCGACAGCCCCAACTGGAACCGCCATAGGCAAAGAGGAGGAGAAAAAGAAAGCATGCATCATGGACCACACCAACGACAATAACAACAAACTGCTGGTTGGCGCCGTGGAAGCGCTCTCTGACATGCGCGACATGAAGGGCCTCTTCCATCAGCACCGACACGGCGACCCGCTGCCCTCGACACCGATTCTCGAGGAAATCATCGGCCTCTGCCGCGCTGTGCTCTTTCCTGGATATTACGGACGCTCGGCGCTCAACAACGTGACGGTGAAGTATCACATCGGCATGGAAGTGGAGCGACTTTTCGCGCTGCTCACAGGACAGATTGAGGCAGGATTATGTTTTTCACGACAAGACGGTTCGGGATGCTACGGCGACCACCGCGAACATGCCTCGACCCTGGCGGCGCTCTTCGTGAGCCGCCTGCCGGACATTAGGAAAACGCTCGCCACTGACGTAGAAGCGGCCTATCTCGGCGACCCCGCCGCACAGAGCTACGGAGAAGTGATCAGTTGCTATCCCGCCATCAAAGCACTGACGTGCTACCGCGTGGCCCACGAGCTTTTCCGCCTCGGCGTTCCGCTCATTCCCCGCATCATCACCGAAATCGCACACAGCGAAACGGGCATTGACATCCATCCGGGAGCTGAAATCGGATCGCATTTCACCATCGACCACGGAACGGGCATCGTGGTGGGGGCAACGTGCATCATCGGCAAAAACGTGAAGCTCTATCAGGGCGTGACGCTCGGCGCGAAGAGTTTCCCGCTCGACGAAGACGGCAACCCCATCAAAAACAACCCGCGACACCCCATCATCCACGACGACGTGATCATCTATTCCAACGCAACCATCCTCGGGCGCATCACGATTGGAAAGGGCGCGGTCATCGGCGCCAACGTGTGGATCACGCACAACGTGGAAGCGGGCAGCCAGGTGACGAACGGAAGATAGCCGACGCACCTCTCTCACTCAACTGAAATTTCAAATAATCATATCATAGAACATCCAAAACCATCAAGGCTTTACTGCTTGGCTGCCGCCGGAACCGTGAGCGCCCCGATGGTTTGAGCAAACAACAATGGAACAATTCGAACTCATTGCCAAGACATTCCAAGGTTTAGAGGAAGTGCTGGCACAGGAACTGACGGAACTCGGCGCCAACGATGTGCAAATCGGCCGCCGCATGGTGTCGTTCAGCGGTGACAAGGAAATGATGTACCGCGCTAACTTCTGCCTGCGCACTGCCGTGCGTATCCTCAAGCCCATCAAACATTTCACGGCCAAAGATGCCGACGACGTCTACAACGCCGTGAGGGCCATCAACTGGAGCGATTATCTGGACATCGACACGACGTTCTCGGTCGACTCGGTGGTTTATTCGCAGGAATTCCGCCACTCGAAGTTTGTGGCCTACAAGGTGAAGGATGCCATCGTCGACTATTTCCGCGAGAAAACGGGCAAGCGCCCCAACATCCGCATCACCAACCCCGACATCAAGCTCAACGTGCACATCGCTGAAGACAAATGCACGCTCTCTCTCGACTCGTCGGGCGAGAGTTTGCACCTGAGAGGCTACCGCGTGGCCTCTGTCGACGCGCCCATCAACGAGGTGCTGGCGGCTGGCCTCATCAAGCTCTCGGGATGGAAGGCCGACAGCGATTTCATTGACCCCTTCTGCGGTTCGGGAACGATTTTGATTGAGGCGGCACTCATGGCACGTAACATCTATCCGGGCGTATTCCGCAAGAGTTTCGGTTTCGAGAAATGGAAAGACTTCGACAGCAACCTCTTCGACGCCATCTACAACGATGACTCGGCAGAAAGGGAGTTTGCACACCACATCTTGGGCTACGACTTGAACATGCACGCCGTTGAAGCGGCACGCAACAACGCGAAAAGCGCCGGCGTGGCCGACATCGTCAGCATCGAGCAGCGCGACATCCGCAAGTTCGTCAAACCAGAAAACCCAGCCATCATCATCACCAACCCGCCTTATGGCGAACGCTTGACGCCGCCCGACATCTTGAACATCTATTACACGCTTGGAGAACGCCTGAAGCATGAGTTCCAAGGCGGAGAGGCATGGGTGATCAGCTACAAGCAGGAATGTTTCGACGAAATCGGACTGAAGCCGAGCATCAAAATTCCGCTCTACAATGGTTCGCTCGACTGCGAACTGCGCAAATACCAGCTCTTTAGCGGTAAGCTCGAAGAATTTCGCGCCAGCGGCGGCGAAGTGAAGACCGACGAGGAGCGCCGACGCATGGGCGAAAAGAAACGCTTCAAGCAAAACAGAGGTGACTTCAACAACCGATATGCGGATGGCGACCCACGCGCCAACAGAGAAGAAGAGGATGACCTGCCACCAGAATATGCCATCTTGCGCAGCAAGCACCGCCAGTTTGAACGTAGCCGCAACTTCAAGGAGCGCGATGAACGTCCGGCACGTCGGCAGGGCGAACGCCGCGATTTCCAAGATGGCGATCGCAAATTTGGCGGCAAACGCGGCAGCGACCGCAAGTTCAGCAAAGACCGCAAGTTCGACAGGGAACGCAAATTTGACGGCGGCGACTTCAACGGCGACCGCAAATTTGGCGGCGACCGCAAGTTTGGCGGCAAGCGCAAATTCGATGGCGGACGCAAGCCGTTCCCACGCAGAGAAGACCGCGACTAAGTAATGCTTTAGGACCGAAGGATTAATGTTTAATATATAAATAGGTGGCCAAAATGTTTTGGCTACCTATTTATAATGTGTGTGATTGCAATTACACATTATCACCAAAACCGACATGTTTAAAAAAATAATCATGGCAGCTGTGGCCGCATTGTGCCTGCTGCCGTTCAACGCCATGGCACAAGACAAGAAGAGCTTCACGCTCGAAGACCTCATGTGGGGCGGAAACAACTATTGGAACATCATGCCGTCAAGCCCCTTCACGGCTTGGTGGGGCGACTGTCTCCTCGAAACGAAAGTTGACAAGGTTTGTACGCTGTTTGACGAGAAAGGACAACAGCAAAAGAAGCAACGCGTGCTCTTCACTGTTGAAGAGGTCAACGCCGCTATCGATACGGCCAAAGTGGGCAAGGTGTACAACCTCGCCTACGCCACTTTCCCCTACGCAGGAAAGACTTTAGCCTTCCTGACCACAAAGAATGCCAATGTGCTCTACAACTGGAAGACGAAGAAGACTGAATGGACAGCACCGCGCGAAAGCGGTGTGCAGGCCCGCGACTACAACAGCGGAAGCCGCAGCGAGGCTTACGTGAAAGACTGGAACCTCTTCGTGACAACGGCCGACGGCAAACGCCATCAGGTGACCACCGACGGCACACGCGAACTGCAATATGGCATGAGCGTCCACCGCGATGAGTTTGGCATTTCGAAAGGTACGTTCTGGAGCCCCAAGGGCAACCTGCTGGCGTTTTACCGCATGGACCAAACGATGGTGACCGACTATCCGATGGTGGACATCGCCCACCGCGTGGCGCAACTCGCACCAGAGAAATACCCGATGGCCGGCATGACGAGCCACAAGGTGACTGTCGGCGTGTTTAACCCAGCCACCGACAAAACGGTGTTCCTGCAAGCCGGCGACCCCACCGACCGCTATTTCACCAACATCGCATGGAGTCCCGACGAAAAGACAATCTACATGTTTGAACTCCCACGCACGCAGGACAAGGCTGAGCTCGTGGCGTATGACGCACAGACGGGAGCCCGCAAAGGTGTGCTCTACACGGAGGAGAACAAGCGCTATGTGGAACCGATGCACCCCATTGTGTTTTTGCCGTGGGACGACTCGAAATTCATCATGCAGTCGCGCCGCGACGGATGGAACCACCTCTATCTCTTCGACGCTACGGGCAAAATGCTGAAGCAGCTCACGAAGGGACGTTTTGAAGTGATTGACCTGATGGGATTCAACACCAAGACGCAGAGCGCGATCATCAACTGCAACAAAACGGGCGACATCGACCACACGCACTGGAGCGTCAGCGTCAACGACGCACGCATGTCGCTGCTCGACAACGGCGTCGGCGTTCACGGCGGTTCGCTCTCGGCCTCGGGCAGATGGATTTACGACACATGGTCGAGCCACGACACGTTCCGCCACATCGACCTCGTCGGAACAGCGAAGAATAGCGGAAAAGTGGTAGTGACGAATTTCAAGAAATACGACTCACCCTGGAAGAGCTACAACGTGCCAATAATAAAGGGTGGCACCATCCTTGCTGCCGACGGCAAAACGCCGCTCTACTACCGCCTCGTGCTCCCCGTTGGTTTCGATGCCTCGAAGAAATACCCAACAGTGGTTTACGTTTACGGCGGCCCACACGCCAACAACGTTGAAAACCGCTGGAACTATGCCTCACGCCCTTGGGAAATCTATATGGCGCAGCGTGGCTACATCGTCTTCGTGGTGGACAACCGTGGTTCGCAATACCGCGGCTTCGAATTTGAAAGCTGCACCCACCGCCACCTTGGCGACATCGAAATGCAAGACCAGATGGAGGGCGTGAAGTTCCTCAAGTCACTGCCTTACGTTGATGCCAACCGCCTTGGCGTTCACGGCTGGTCGTTCGGCGGATTCATGACCACCAACTTGATGTGTTCCTACCCCGACGTCTTCAAAGTGGGCGTGGCAGGCGGCCCGGTGATCGACTGGAAATTCTATGAGGTCATGTATGGCGAACGCTACATGGACACGCCGCAGGAAAACCCCGAAGGCTATGAAAGCAGCAACCTGCTCAACAAGACCAAAAACCTCAAGGGACGCCTGCAGATTATCGTGGGCTACAACGACCCGACTTGCGTGCTCCAACACAGCCTCTCCTTCCTCCGCAAGTGTGAAGACGCTGGCACGCAGCCCGACTACTTCGTTTACCCGGGCGACGGCCACAACATGATGGGACACGACATGGTGCACCTCCACGAACGCATCACCCGCTATTTCGATGATTACCTGAAATAATCGCCCAACAATCCCAAGCGCCAAACCGACACATTGATTCGGTTTGGCGCTTATTTATTAGCAAAACGTCTTGTTTTCCCCTCTGAAAGTGACAGATAGAAACAAAATACGTTTGCAGCTTAAAAACCCAGCGCAAATATTTCTTGGACTAAGATTATTTCGTAATTTTGCGGCAAATCTCACAATCAATAAAATATTCAGCCTATGAATTTCAAAAAATTACTCGCACTCACTTTCGCTTCCTTAGCAATGGGAAACGTGGCATCTATCGCACAGATTACACCGATCGACCAGTGTAATGTCAAGGGACATGACCATGTGTGGTTCTGACCTCTACGTAGCCACCAACGAAGGCTACCTCATTTTCGACACCAAGGTTGGTGAAACAAAGGAAATGAAAACCGTTGGCAACCTCACGTCCATCATCGCCAAAGACCAGACCGACCTCTGGTATATCGCCAATTTGGGCATGAGCAGCACCATCAACCACGTCAAGGGCACGGAGACCACCACCTACAGCGTGGCCAACGGAGCCATCAAGGGCGGCCAGTATGCCGACGTCAGAGCCAGAGGCTTGGCCTATGGCCCTAACAACACCGTATGGTTTGGCGCCTATGGCTTCTTCCACAAGTTCGACGGCAAAGAATGGACCAACTACACTTGCCCGGCTTCAAACTTCGGCCGCATCTACTACAAGTGCTTTGCCTTCGACAGCAACGGCACTGTGTGGGTTGCAGGAAGTGACCAGCAAAAGAACGCCACCTTTGGCGAGTTCGACCCTGTGAAGGGCGAGCAGACACCGGTTGCCTGCGATTTCGCTAGCGACGGCGTGAACAGCATGTTTGTCGATACCAACGACAACGTATGGATTGGCACTGACTACAAGGGCTTCTACAAATACGATGGCAGCACCTTCGTCAACTACAACAAGGACAGCGAAGCCAACATCGACATCAACATCAAGACGAGCGCCACCACTGGCCTCTGCCAGGCTGCCAACGGCGATATCTACTACGCCTTCAACAAATCATTGGTATGTTTCAGTGGTGATTACATGGTTGTTGCCGGCACTGTTACCAACGAAGACCATCCCCGCGATGCCATCACCTGCCTCTTCCCTTACGGCGAATACATCTTCATCGGAACGTCAGAAACCGGCGTTCACTGCTACAACACAACGACTGGAGAAATCACCCAGTTGGCCGACGGTACGCCTGTTGTCAGCGCAATCAGCAACGTCAACACCGACAAGACCAAGACTTCAAACGCCATTTACGACCTCAGCGGTCGCCAAACCAAGAACCTGCTGAAGGGCCAGATCTACATCCAGAACGGCCAGAAGTTCTTCAACAAGTAAAGCCAAGTATTCACGACAAGAATACACCCCATAGAAAAAGCCGCGTGGACATTTAGAACATGTCCACGTGGCTTTTTCTATTTTATGCAGATAGCCAAGATGGTCTTAGTAATGTTGAAAGAATAAGTTCCGCAATTTTGATTTCTGCCAGCGCCCGAAAAGTAGGGTGTTCAAAATCCAGAAAAATCTATGCGCGGTTTTGAGCCCAATAGCACGGCGGTTGCGGCGCTGCCCCTTCATCTTTATCTTCCCGAAACCGCAGATGCCAGTAGCAGAAACGTCTTTCTCGTTTCAGTCCCTATACTTTATAGCGAACACGGGACGAGGTACGAGCGAACGCAGGGCGAGACACGATCGAACGTGGGACGAGACGCGATCGAACGCAGGAGGGCGTTCGCTAAAAAGTAGTAAGACTGCAGGGCGACACATTACTTTGGGGTGTTCAAGATAGAATATTAAATACTTAAGTTTCGGATTTAGATGACAAACTAAGTTTTTTTTCGCCAAACCAGAAAAGGGGTTCAATAGGAAGTACGGTCCACTGAGCCCTTAAACGACTAAAAAGAAAAAAAGTCCTGCAATTCTTTCGATTTGCAGGACTCTATTGCGGAGAGAAGGATTTTATACCGCTCTACCATCTTCTGTAACTCGTTGATATTCAAGCGCCGTCTTTAAGCATTTTCGCTTATTTTGCACGAAAAATGGCGCAGAACTGGCGCAAAACGAAACGCTTTAAAACACTGTGTATGAACGACTTTTGTTACACATTTTGACTATTTTAAGAAATCTATCGACTCTATTTTCTACTCCACCCCTCAAATCTTTGAGGAGATTATGGCATTACGACACTCGCTTCTTACTTTTAAACAAGTCGGTTGCCATTGTTTTCTGCTTATCATCTCATTGCCTTTGTATTATGTTTATGAATTGCCCTTATGAAAGGGGGATAATACTACACCATGACCACTATCTTACCATTATTATTCAAATGCCTATAAGTCAAATATGACTCTGAAAGTTGTATCTTCATGTAGCATCATTGATTTTCAAGATGTTACATAACTTTTATAGGCATTGAAATATGTAGCCTACTTGTAGCGTCTTGTAGCACGATGTAGCGTTATATCCTATTATTGGTACAAAGTTAGTATAAAACCATTAGAATAAAGATAAATTCCTCGTGTTTAACACTAACTTTGCACCAAAATACTGATGTTAGAGGCTACAAACAAAGTCCTTTACCTTTGCTTGGTATTCTTCCTTGGTCATACCTCCAGTCTCTATCATTGAGTCAAGTACATCGCCAAGCTCATCAAAAGCAATATCATGATGATATTCTTTTGTTGTTCCATCCTTTTCTCCATAGATACGGTAGTAATCAGAGCCTTCATCCAAAGCAATATATACCTTGCCCTGAAATTGGAAACCATTCACCTGCATGACAAGAGCCGCCATAGTGAAGTCTTCGCCATTGACATTCTTGACAATTTGGGTAGCATACATCTTTGAGATGCCCCAACTATTGATAACGTCTATCGAGGTTGTGTGAAGCAATTGGGAGAAGATGGTGTTCACAACGCTTCTTACATGTTCCCTGTCTAATGTTTTCATTCGTATAATCTTTTAAGTGGATATTCTTATATTAAGCCAAAAGTTTCTTTGCATATTCACGCAATCTTTGCAGGTGCTCCTGTTGGCTCATGCCGCCTGTCTCAATAACCGTATCGAGCACTTGCCCCAAGTCTTTATAGGCAATACTCTTCTTTTCCTCATGCAACATTCCGTTCTGTTCGCTATACAAGCCAAAGGTTTGCTTAACTCGGTTATTGGTTACATAGAGCCTGCCTTGGTAGTTGAAGCCATTAACATCCATCATCAAGGCAGCCACTTTTTTCTCCATTCCATCAACCGTGATTTCTATTTGAGTTGCAACCTTGTTTGTTACTCCCCAACTATACACCACATTAAGCGGTGTAGTGAGAGCCAACTGCTGCAAGATGGTGTATACAGCTCTTCCAATCTGTTTCTTACTTAATCTCTTCATATTTCAAAGTGGTTATGCAAAGGGCAAAGCAGTGAACCTTACCCCTTGCGGTAAGTACTAATCAAACTCAAATGGGTGTATATAATAATAGGTGTCCTCTGTATCATAGGTGTATTCATTGATGAAGTCAACCATCTCTTCGTTTGTTCGCTCACCTTGAACAATGCCGTTTTTCTCACCCCATGCCTTAATAGCATCGCTGATGGTGTCATAAACATCTTCGCAAACATCATCAAAGCTGCCTCCTGAAGAACTTACACAACACTCTTCAGGAAAGAAACCTCCTTCATCGTGGACGTAAAATATCTCACATCCACATTCTATCTCACGGTAACTTATGGAAAGTTCATTGCCAAGTACCTTATTCAATTCATCAAAGAACAGGTCGCAAGCCGACCATGCACTTTCGGTGTCAAACGACAACAGCCCTCCATCCTCGTCATCCTCGAACTCTGCCCAGTAGATTTTTCCACGAACAGATATACCGCTATGCTCATAGTCAATGCCATAGTGCTCTGCCAACTTGTAAAGATAGACATCCTTACTATTCACCTCCATCATCTGAAGGGTGTTCCAAAGGTCGCTCAATGCCTTGCGTGAACCTCTCACCTTGTACTGCGTGTCACAAATATTGCTCATACTTCAAAATTTTTATTTTCCCTTTCGTAGAAAACTACTTCCGGGATTTGTTGGAAATTATGTGCCTTAAAAAGGTGTTATGCACATCGATGCAAGGTTTGGCTCCAAAATACGACCCGTAGGCGTGGAGATTTTGGAAGCCAAGCAGGGCCTTGACCTTGCAAAGCGATAAGGCATAACAAATACCTTTGCACAATAATTTCAATAAATCTCGGAAGTTATATTGAGTATGAAAAAAAGAAACGCATACCCTGTCTACAAAGGTATGCGGTAAAATATAGGATATTGCTGATGCAAGCAGCAAGACGAAGAGAAAAACCATTTTGCTCCTCATCATAGGAAGACTATAGAAATGTTAAACTTTTATGTAATTGTATGGTAAATTCAATCAAATAACAATAAACTCCTTATTTTTGTAAGGACTTTATGGAGTGTGAACTTAAAAACGTTGTAAGAATGAAAGACTTGGGTGGTACAACTATTAATATAGACGGTGGCATCCGCGTCATCAGCACTAGATTGGAGAAGGTGCAAGTAAAATGTGTTGTGGGTGATGAAGCAAAGGTGATAACCCATACCTACGGGAAAGGAACAAGAACCAGGGAAGCAGCATCCCCCAAAATGTTGGCAAGACAAAAACAACCATTCACTTCAATGGTCGTGAGTTCAACTCCTTTGAAGAGATGAACGACTACATGGCTAACGAGGGAGCTTCTGACCCCAACAATGATATTATGATATGGGACTCTCTCCAATCTATAACCATGACCTTTGTCAAAGGCAAGATGGTATCACCAGTAGGAAATGGCGAATATGGCAAATGTACTTACCGAGGTAAGGTATATGAAGGCAAGATAACCTATGAGGGCAACAAACTCTTTGTACGAGGAAACTTTATTAAAGAAATATAAAAGAGAATAATAACGATTGGCAAATTTGCCAATCGTGTTTTTTTTGTTATATTTTTGCAGCGATTCCAAATGTGGCGACAACACATAAAATACGGCTGGGATTATTAGATTTAATAATTAAAGAACAAATTATGGAACCCAAAACAAAAGTAAGATGGGTAGATGAAAAGCGAGTCTATGTGGAAACTCCACAGGGCGATGACTTTATCGTTGGCTTCCCAGATGAAAGTCTCTACCGCTGCCAAAAACAAGCCTCTTGGTTTCAAGTGGACAAATTTGTGGCATCCCTTTTTGACAAGTATTATGAAGGAGATGCAAGTGTTATCATGGGAGAAATCAACAGGCAGATGTTGATACACCATGTAGGTTCAATCTTCTCTTACTATTCCTTTGACAAGGAGTCCGTTTCAAAGGAGCGTGTCCGTATAGGGCAGCGCATCCGAGAGCTGCGTGAAGCAAAGGGAATGGATGCAAAGCATCTGGCATTCTATGCAGATATTGATGCAGCCAATCTTTGTCGTATTGAGTCTGGCAAATATTCTGTCGGATTGGATATACTTACAAAGATAGGATATGCTTTGGGAATGGAAATAGATTTTGTTGAACCTAAACATCAGTAATCTTATGGTAGATATCAATGAATATACTCGTGAGACAACTTGCGAGTATAAGGGTGAGGTATATTCTGTTCGCGACAATGGAGCTGTAATGCGCCACGCTCGCGAAGGAAAAAAAGCGAGAAATTTAGATAATGTATGGACTTTTGGAACAAAGGATAAGGCAAGAGGCTATATGATGATAAGCTCGCACAGAGTTCATATTATTGTAGCCAAGGCATTCATTCCTGGCAATGAAGATGGGAAGATGGTGGTCGATCATATAGATACCAACCGTTGTAACAACAGAGTTGAAAACCTAAGATGGCTGACAAGGCTTGAAAATGTACTGCTAAATGAAGCGACTCTTAAGAGAGTAACCTACCTTTGCGGAGGAGATATCAATAAGTTTATCGAGAATCCTTCATGCCTACAAGATTTAACAGGAAGCAACCAAGATATCATGTGGATGAGAACGGTTACGCCAGAAGAAGCCAGACTTGCTATGGAACATATTTCTTCATGGGCTAAAAGACCAATATCTTCATACAAGATGATGAAGGAAAGAGAAACGACAAAGGATTTTGAAGACTGGCTGAAGAAACATGAAATCAAAGAAACCAATCCTTTCTTTGGGAATGGTAAAGTAGAAAAGCAAAGAACTTCAACAGAAGAAACCAATAGCGACAAAGAAGCATGGGAAGAAGTCCGAAGGGCACTCACCGCTCCTCGGACAGAGCAGGCAGAGTATCAAAATCCCATGATGAAAGAGTTGGAAGAGAGAGAAAGGCTTGCGAAAGAAAAGAAGGAGTCTTTAACAAAAGGAACTTTCCAAATAGGGTTCTATGATAAGATGCAGTTTCCACTTTGTCCAAAAGAAGCCACAGGAGGATTGGATTCGTATGCAAAAGAATTACAAATAGGCGCTGTGATAGCCATAAGTGAAAAAGGCGACGAATACACAATAGCTTCCTTGGGATGGACAACGGAATGGGATGCTATCCAAGTGGAGGCAACAAATAACGGAAAAAGAGCACATTTCTATATTCATATAAAATATGAAGAAGGAATGTATGTTCATTGTAACGGATACTATAGAGATCAGTATGGGTTCTGTGATTCACCAAACGTCTTGCAATGCGGAGCAAGAACACAATGCTATTTCCCTCTTTGTCCAAAAGAAGGAAACGTAACTTTGGAGGAATACGCAGACATTCTTCAGAAAGAAGTGTTATTTGAAAAGAACCAGTATTGCGATGGATATGTCATTGACAGGGAAATTACACAATCCACAGCTGGACATCCAATTCTCTATGTCGGTGTTAGTATGCCTAACTCATTGAAAAACTATGGCGATATGATTGTCTTTATAGAGAACGGAAAAGTTATTCATCAAATAGGTAGGACATATTTTGATGAACGTGCTGTGTTGAGGAAGTTCTGCATGTTGCGTGGACAAGAATGGAACGATGAAGAAGAAATAATGGATGATTATTGTTAAATCAAAGGAGCGGCAGGAATGTCGCTCCTTTTGATTACATGATTCCTCCAGTATCAACAGCCACAGGTGATATGTCCGCCTCTGGGAACTTCTCACACCCGATGTAGAGGGTGTCAAAAGCATCCGACCCATCGGTACGGTGTTCGAGTAGGTCTTCTTCCGACTCAGCTTGTCGTGAAGCAATTTTCCAATTTCCCAATGAGCGGTGCCGATGGCAGAACATACCGTTGTTGCCACCATTGCTCTTGTTTTGTCAATAACTGCGACAGCCTGTCGCAGAATTGCATCATACTCTGATTCTTGAATCTGTACAATATCTGTCATGGCTTTAATCTTTACCTGTTATAAGCTCTCGTTTGTCAATATCAAGCAGAATGGCTATCTTATCTAATGTGTACAGGTCTGGTTGAGACACATTGGTACACCACTTGCTCACAGTTGCAGGCTTCTTGCCTAGTATTTGCAACTTATTGTGTACCAATTTGTTTTGATTAAAACGGTAGAAAAGTGATTGCATGGATTTAATGGAGGATGAAAACGACGAAGATTTAACGTATTTAACTTTTGTAAGCCACAAAAATGGAGATGGTGTGCATATTTTGTGCAGAAGTTATTCTCGCAAGGAACAACTCTGGCTATCTCCGATCTTTTGTTGCCTACAAGGCACAAAAACTCTTAATAATCTAAATAAACATTTATAAATTTTTATTTTTGAATAAAAGTTCTTATGTTGTCGATTGTTTTGTGTATTTTTGCGTTAAAATTAAAGATGTTTGCAAATGAAAGATTTGAATCGTATTAAAGTTGTTCTAGTTGAAAAGAAGCGAACAGCTAAGTGGCTCGCAGAGGAACTAGGCAAGTTTGTATGTAACCATACCAAAACAACTGATAATAACTGATACAAAGAAATAATAAAATACTGAAATACAGCACTTTCTAATTTTTAGCACTTCAAATCTGATATTTGGTGGTTCCCAATTTTCCGCTTAAATTTGCAACGTATTTCTACCGCGGAGAATGTGAGGAGCTTTTTTTTTGTCACTTTGCGGACTCAGTTGACAAGGGTTGACAGGAGTGAACAAGTGAAGACAAAGATGCAGTCATATCTTCGAGAATCGTGACGATGCGGAATGAGTTGACATAGGTTGAACATAGTGCATCATGATTGACAAAACGGTGGAGATACACAAAACGAGTGTAAAACCATCAAAATCGCATCAAAATGAAGACAACCAGAAAGTGCGCATTCTGCGGAAAAGAGTTCGTTGTAAGAAGCGGAATGCAGAAGTATTGCTCAGAGCAATGCCAGACCAAGGCGAAAGAGGCTCGCAAGAAGAAGCAACGTGACTTCATCAATGCCGTTGAACCTGTCATTGATGTGCAGAGCCAGGAATACCTTACCTTTTCAAAAGCCGCCATCCCTATGGGATGTTCTCGCCAGTACATTTACAAATTGGTAAATGAAGGCAAACTGGCAGCATCACGCATCAGTTCAAGAATGGCATTCATCCGCAAGGCAGACATCGAACAAATGCTTGCCGGCAATCCTTATCACCGTGTCCTTCCCACTCCTAAGCCTAAGAAGGCAAAATCTTCTTCTTCCCTTTCGTCAAAAGAAAAGGTGACAAAAGGGAATGGAATAACACAATCCCATTCAGAAGAACCACTTGACTACATCTCTGGCGAGGAAGTCATGCAGATATATAAACGCGAGTTCGAGATAATATTCTAAAAAGTAAAGAGCAGAAAAACATCCAACCT
>OLWL01000947.1_pt1 | contig 17303 bp, 13 predicted proteins | sample 1674151 | NCBI WGS metagenome assembly OLWL01 (sample SAMEA103958148, study PRJEB25191) | human gut metagenome
CTGGCACGCCGGAAAGGCCGGCACGCCGACGATGGGCGGCTTAATGTTCATCCTCGGCATCTTCGTCTCTATCCTGATCTGCGGCTGGAAGGGCATGATGGCGGGGGACTTTGAGCACCTCTACATCTTCTTTTTCGCGCTGATCTTCGGCGGCATCGGCTTTTTAGACGACTTTGAAAAGGTGAAGCACAAGCAGAACCTCGGCCTCACGGCCATTCAGAAGTTCCTGCTCCAGCTCGCCGCGGCGGTCGCGTTCCTCTGCCTGATGCGCTTTGAGGGCATGCTGACGCCGAACCTCTACGTGCCGTTTTTCAACACGCAGATCGTGATGAGCTGGTGGCTGTACATGGTGTTCGCGGCGTTTGTCATCGTCGGCACGGTCAACGCCGTCAACATCACGGACGGCATCGACGGCTTGGCCGGCAGCGTGACGGTGCCGGTCGGCCTGTTTTTCACCGTGCTCGCCATCTGGTGGCAGGGCTATGAGCAGCTCGGCATTTATGCTGCGGCGCTCGTCGGGGGAATTCTCGGCTTCCTCATCTATAATTTCCACCCCGCCAAGGTCTTCATGGGTGACACAGGCTCGCTGTTCCTCGGCGGCACGGTGGCGGCGCTGGCCTTTGCCTACGATATGCCGCTTGTGCTGATCCCCGTCGGCTTTGTCTACATCTGCGAGACGCTGTCCGACATTTTGCAGGTCATCTACTTCAAGGCGACGCACGGCAAGCGCCTTTTCAAGATGGCGCCGCTGCACCATCACTTTGAGCTCTGCGGCTGGAGCGAAGTAAAGCTCGTCGCCGTGTTCACCAGCGTGAGTGCGCTGTGCTGTCTGGCGGCGCTGTTCGGAGTACTCAACAGATTTCATTTTTGAGAAACGGCAAGCCGTTTCTCAAAAATGAGAGGGGATGCGCGGCGCTCTGTGCCTCGCCGCCCTTGGCGGCTCGACACTCACTCAGAGCGCGAGTTTGCAATCAGTATGAAAGGGGGAAGACTGCATGACCAAGGAAGAACGCTTGCTGCGGCAGGAGCAGCGCGAGCGGGCGAAGGCCATCGAGGCGGCGGCGCGCGAAGCGGGCCGCGGACCGCTGGACCTTCCGTATCTTCTGCTGGTGCTTACGCTCGTGGGCGTGGGCCTGATCATGCTGTTTTCCGCCAGTTTCCCCTCGGCCTACTATGAAGAGGGTAACCCCGCGTACTACCTTATCCGTCAGGGCATTTTTGCGATTCTCGGTATCACGGCGATGTTTATTGTCGGCAAGATCAATTACGAGCGCTACCGCGCGGTGGCGAAGATGCTGCTGATCTTTTCCATCATCCTGCTGGTGCTCGTCCTGATCCCCGGCATCGGCACGGGCCGACTGACGCACGGCGCGCAGCGCTGGATCCGTCTCGGACCCATCCAGTTCCAGCCGTCTGAGATCACCAAAGTCGGCATCATCCTCTATTTTGCCGACAGCATTTCGAAGAAGAAAGACAAAATGGCCACGCTGCGCTACGGCATCGTGCCCTATGTTGCCATCCTCGGCGTGATTGCGGCGCTGATGGCGAAGGAGCCGCATCTTTCCGGTATGGTGCTGCTGCTCGGCATCGGCGCTGTGATGATGTACGTCGGCGGTATCCGCAACTACTGGGTCGGTCTCGGCTTTGCGCTGGTGCTGCTGGTGATCTACGCTTTTGCAACGGGGCTTATCACATATAACTCGAGTCGAATCGACATCTGGCTCGACCCGTTCAACGAGGAGTGGATGCGCGATAAGGGCTATCAGATCCGGCAGAGCTTGCTCTCCATCGGTTCGGGCGGATTGTTCGGACTGGGCCTTGGTAAGAGCCGGCAGAAGTTTCTGTTCCTGCCCGAAGAGCACAACGACTTCATCTTTGCCATCATCTGCGAGGAGCTCGGCCTTGTCGGCGCGACGATCATCATGGTCATGTTCGCGCTGCTCGTCATCCGCGGCTACTGGATCGCCCTGCACGCGCGCGACCGCTTCGGAAGCCTTCTTGCCGTCGGCGTGACGACGCAGATCGCCTTGCAGGTATTCCTGAACATCGCGGTCGTGACGAATCTGATCCCGAACACGGGTATTTCGCTGCCGTTTTTCAGCTACGGCGGCACGGCGCTTGCCGTGCAGCTGGCCGAGGTCGGCATCGTACTGAGCGTTTCGCGCCAGATGCGCTGACGCGGGAAGGAGAAAACGGCTATGAAGGTCATCTTTACCTGCGGCGGCACGGCGGGGCATGTCAACCCCGCGCTCGCGCTCGCGGGCTATATGCGGGAAAAGGACGCGGGCACGCAGATCTTATTCGTCGGCGCGGAGCGAGGACTGGAGCGCGATTTGATCGCGCACACGGACTATCCGTTCCGTACGGTGAACATTTCATCGTTCCACCGCTCGTTCAGGCCCGCGGAGATCAAGCACAACCTTGTCTCGCTCAAAAATCTCGCCCACGCCGAGCGTGAGGCGAACGCCATCTTACACGATTTTCACCCCGACCTGATCGTCGGCACCGGCGGCTACGCGAGCTATCCACTCGTGCGCTACGGCGCAAAGGCGGGTATCCCGACGGCGGTGCACGAGTCAAACATTGTGCCGGGCCTGACGACGCGGCAGCTGGAGCCCCACTGCGACCGCATCATGGTTGGCTTTGAGGACTGCCGCGCGCACTACAAGCACCCCGAAAAGGTGGTCGTGACCGGTACACCCGTGCGCGGCGACTTCTTCACGATCAGCAAGCAGCAGGCGAAGGAAAAGCTCGACATGAACGACGGGCGCAAGCTCATCGTCTCGTTCTGGGGCAGCCTCGGGTCGAACGCGATGAACCGCGCGATGGCGGAGTTTCTGGCGCTTGAGAGCGCGAAGGAGCCCTTTTACCATATCCACGGCGTCGGCGAGATCTGCTGGAAGCCGATGCAGCAGTGGATGCACGATGACGGGTTGGAGATTACCGAGCATCCCGCGCTCGACGTGCGCGAGTACATCTACGACATGGCGACTGTCATGCGCGCCGCCGACCTCGTTATCTGCCGCGCGGGCGCGTCCACGCTCAGTGAGCTGACGGCGCTCGGCGTTCCGGCGATTCTGGTGCCATCGCCCAACGTGACGAACCACCATCAGGAGAAGAACGCGGCGCTGCTCGGCGACCACGGCGCGGCGCTCGTGCTGCCGGAAGAGGGCCTTGACGGCAAGAAGCTCTTCGCCGCCGCGGCGGGCATCCTGAACGATCCGCAGCGGATGGAGACGATGTCTCAAAACATGGCGGCGCTCGGCATCCCCGACGCGACCAAGCGCATCTACGACACAGTGATGACGCTGCTCAAGTGAAAGAGAATAAAAAGGAAGCGAGCCGTGAGGCTCGCTTCCTTTACTTTTGACGCTTTATTCCGCCTTCAAAATGAAGTCCATATAGATGGGATTGTGGTCGGAGTAGCGGTAGCCTGCGTCGACGACATCGGCGGAGACGGCTTCGACGTTGTCGGAGACGAGGAAGCCGTCGACCGTCACGCGGAAGGTCGTCTCCTCGTTGTAGGGTTCGTTGGCCGTGCGGCAGGTGGCGACGGGATGGTCGACGTCAAACGGCACGACGAGGGAGAGCCCGTCGGGGATCGTCCCCTCGGGGATGGGCTGCGCCCAGGTGTCGTTCTCGCCGCCCGCAACGCCGAAGATCTCGGCAGAATTGCCGAGCAGGTCCTTATTGAAGTCGCCGCCCGCGACGCAGTAGTTGCCGTTTTCATATTCCGCCAGCATATCGGCGCAGAGCATTTGCAGCTGCTCGGTCGCGATGGTGCCGTCGGACGTGTAGGCCGAAAGGTGGAGGTTATAGAGCACCAGCTCCCTGCCGTTTTCCATCGGGACGCGGCTGACGGAGTAGCAGCGATCGAGGTCGACAAGCTTCATAACGCCCGTCTCGATCGGCAGCGAGCGGCGCACGGCGGATGAGATCGGATGGCGCGAGAGCGTCAGGATACCGGACTGGTTCGCGCCGTGGGGGTTAATAAGAGGATAGAAGAGGTACGGGCTGTCGTAATTCTGCGCGAATACCTTGTTAAATTCGCTGTTCCCCATCACATCGTCGAGATAAGCGTCCTCTCCGATGTGCCAGCTGCGCGTGCCATAGATATCGACCTCCTGAAAGAGCGCAAAGTCGGGCGAAAGGTCCTTGACGAGCGAGACTTCGCCGCGCATATTCTCGTCGACGGCCTGCCTGCTGCGGGCGCGGCTCTCCTTGCCGCCGTCCATGAAGAAGCTGTAATCGGCGCTGTACGCGCCGAAGCCTACGTTGGCCGACGAAACGCGATAGGTGACGCCGGTCTGCGGCGCGCCCTCCATCGGTGCGGCAGAGGCGGCGTCGCAGTGCGCAACGCCAAGCTTCTGCATATCCTCCACACGGTAGTAGGCGGCGAAGACATAGATGACGTAGGCCAACACGATCAGAACGAGCGCCAACAGAACATAGAGCGCAATTTTGAGCGTTTTTTTCATGAAAAAAGACTCCTTTCGGGGAGAAATACAATAATCTCATTTTGCCACAAAGCGGGCGGGAAAGCAAGGCAAAAAGAAGTTGACGCGCCGCGGCAAAATGGCTATACTGAAAATGCCTAACTATTGCCCTGCGAAAGCCGGCAGTCACCCATTTCCCGCAAAAGCCATACGATGGAAAAGTAATGTGCTTGCGGGAGGGAACATGATGTGTGAGCTGTTGGTAGAGGGCGGGGAGCGCCTGTACGGAGAACTCACGATACAAGGCTCAAAAAACAGTGTGCTGCCGATTTTGGCGGCGACGCTTTTGTGCGCGGACACCTGCGTGATCGAAAATTGCCCGAAGCTGCGGGACGTGGATGCGTCCGTTGCCATTCTGCGGCACTTGGGCTGCTGCACGCACTGGGAGGACAGTGCGCTCGTGGTCGACACAGCGCGCATGGACCGCGCGGTCGTGCCCGACGCACTGATGCGAGAGATGCGCTCGTCGGTCATCTTTCTCGGCGCGATTCTGGCGCGCTGCAAGGAAGCGACGATCTGTTATCCCGGCGGCTGCGAGCTGGGGCCGCGTCCCATTGACCTGCACTTAAGCGCCCTGAGCGCCCTGGGGGCAGAGATCAGGGAGACGGGCGGCGAGCTCAAGTGCCGCGGCGGAACGCTTCTCGGGAGCGATGTGTACTTACCCATGCCGAGCGTGGGCGCGACGGAAAACGCGCTCCTCTGCGCCTGCGGCGCAGACGGCGTGACGACGATCTACAACGCCGCGCGCGAGCCGGAGATCGTCGATCTACAGAACTTTATCAACGCGATGGGCGGCAACGTCCGCGGCGCGGGGGGCTCGATCATCACGGTCGAGGGCAGACGCGCGCTGCACGGCGGGAAATACCGCATCATCGCCGACCGCATCGTGGGCGCGACGTATCTCTGCGCCGCGGCCTGCTGTGGGGGAGAGGTGCGCCTTCGCGGCGTCGACCCGCGGCCGCTTTCGACTGTGTCCGGCGCGCTGAGCGAGGCGGGCTGCACGGTCAAAAGCGGGGAGGACGATGTTTTCCTCCAAAGTGATGGCAGTCTCAGATCCATCCGCCCTGTGCGCACGGCGCCCTATCCGGGCTTTCCAACGGACGCGCAGCCGGTGCTGATGGCGGCGCTTTTGAAAAGCGCGGGCAGCACCGTTTTTGTAGAGAATATTTTTGAAAACCGTTACCGCCATGTCGACGAGCTGGCGCGCATGGGCGCGGAGGTGCGCGTCGCGGGGCGCGTGGCCGTCGTCACGGGACGCGAGCACCTGCACGGCGCGCGCGTCAAGTGCACCGACCTTCGTGCGGGCGCGGCGCTTGTGATTGCGGGCCTGCAGGCCGACGGACTCACGCGCATTTCGCGCATCGAGCACATCGACCGCGGCTATGAGAGCATCGAGCGCGACCTTGGCGTGCTGGGCGCGCATGTGCGGCGGGAGACGGGTACATAAGCAAACGAAGAAAAAAGGCAGGAAAACTATGGCGTCAAAGCGAAGAAACAGACGGCGCAGGCGGGGAAGAGCCTCTTTCCCGCTGAGACTTTTGTGCCTCGCGGTCGTGATCGCCGCATTTCTCGGCGCGCTGACGATGTTCTTCCGCATCGATATGATCGTGGTGGAGGGCAACGAGCGCTATACCGAGGAGCAGATCATCGAGGCTGCGGGCGTGCAGAAGGAGCAGAACCTTGTGCTGCTGAACAAATATAAGGTCAAACAATCCATTTTCGACACGCTTCCGTATGTGGAGACCGTTGTCATCAACCGCAAATACCCCGACGCGCTCATTCTGACCGTGACGGAGTGCACGGCCTCCGCTGCGCTGACGGGCGAAAACGGCACATGGCTCATGAGCGGCGAAGGCAAAATTCTGGAGCGCGCGGCGCAGATCCCCGAGGGCTGCGCGCGTGTGACCGGCTGCACGCTCGTCGAGCCCGCGGTCGGCGCGATGGCGGCGTTTGCGGACGAGGATTCGTATAAATTCGAGCGCCTGCTCACGCTGCTGCGCACGGCGGAGGATAAGCAGCTTCTCTCCATGATCGGCGAGATCGACCTGAGCGACGGCACGGCCATCACCTTTACCTATTTGGACCGCTTTACGGTCAAAATGCCCTGGGATGCGGACATTGCCTACAAGCTCGGGAATGTGCGCACGGTGGTGGAGCAGCTTGAAGCCAATCAGACCGGCACGATCAACCTGATGAACGACGGCAGGGCTGACTTCATCCCGGAATAAAGGCGGAAGTTGACGTAAAAAAGTTTCCCCGAAATGGCCGATTGCTATTGACCCCGCGGGAAAACCGTAATACAATGATTAAGATAGCAAATACCTGATATTGTGGCGCTTGCAGCGGCAAGTGCCTTGCCTATACAACAGATTGCAGGAGGAACCGACATGGCATTCGGATTGGAGACCGGTCCTGAAAACGTAGTTAAGATCAAGGTCATCGGCGTTGGCGGCGGCGGCAACAATGTGGTCAACCGCATGGTGCGCACCGGTGCGCGCGGCGTCGACTTTGTCGCGGTGAACACAGATAAGCAGGCGCTCAACGTGTCTGCCGCCACTTATAAAATCCAGATCGGCGAAAAGCTGACGCACGGTCAGGGCGCGGGCTCCGACCCCGAGGTCGGCCGCAAGAGCGCCGAGGAGAGCCGCAACCAGATCGCCAAGGCGCTCGAGGACACCGATATGGTCTTCATCACCGCTGGCATGGGCGGCGGCACCGGCACGGGCGGCGCGCCCATTGTTGCCGAGATCGCGCGCGAGGCGGGCATCCTGACCGTCGGCGTCGTGACGAAGCCCTTCGGCTTTGAAGGCCGCCGCCGCATGACGCAGGCGGAAGCGGGCATCGAAGAGCTCAAGACCAAGGTCGACTCGCTCGTCATCATCCCGAACGAGCGCCTCAAGCACGCGACTGACCAGAAGATCACCTTTGCCAACGCGTTCGAGATCGCGGACGACGTGCTGCGTCAGGCGGTGCAGAGCATCTCTGACCTGATCCGCGACACGGACTTCATCAACCTCGATTTTGCCGACGTGACCGCCATTATGAAGGATGCAGGCCTTGCCCACATGGGCGTCGGCCGCGCCGCGGGCAAGAACAAGGCCGAGGAGGCCGCGCGCATGGCCATTTCGTCCCCGCTGCTGGAGACCTCCATCAACGGTGCGCACGGTGTGCTCATCAACGTCACGGGCTCGATGGACATCGGCCTCGACGAGGTCGAGCAGGCAGCGTCCCTCGTGCAGGAGGCCGTGCATCCCGACGCGCTCACGATCTTCGGCGCGACGTTCGACGAGACGCTCGACGACGAGATCCGCGTCACCGTCATCGCCACGGGCTTTGACAAGGCGCCCGGCGCGCTGGACTTCAACAAGGATAAGAAGCCTGCCGAGCAGAGCGGCGAGAGCGCCGCTGCCGGTCTTGCGCCGCTCGACTTCGACAAGGAAAAGGCCGAGGAAGAGGCTAAGCACGAAGATGAGCCCGATCCGTTCGACGACATCTTCAAAATTTTCAACCGCGAGCGTTAAATGGAAACAATTCCCAAAATTCCGCAGACTTTGGTCTGCGGAATTTTTTTGTCCGCATTTACAGCGCCATTTCAAAAAGCGATGCCAGCACATCAAATTTTTGCACCTTTTAATTTTGCCCGAAGCGCAGAAAGTAAATGCGCCGGACAGAGAAAAAGAAATGAGAAAGAAAAAATTTCCGGCGTTGGGCGGACGGCTGCGCGCTGCGCGCACAGGGCGCGCCGTCCGCCCGTATTTTTTAAAGGGGTGAGAGAATGGATGGAACGCATCGCACAAAAAAGCGAGCGGCGGCGATCCTGCTGGGATTTTTTGCTGCCGCTGCGATCGCAATGCCGTCTGCGCAGGCGGCGGACCGGACGGTCAGCGAACTGATCCCCGTCGGACAGACCGTCGGCGTCAAGCTCTTTTCCGATGGCGTGCTCGTCGTCGGCTTTTCCGATGGGGAAAGTCCGGCGAAGGACTGCGGACTCAAGGAGGGCGACGTCATCACCGCCATCTGCGGGCAGAGTCTGGACACCATTGAGGAATTCCGTCAGCTTCTGGCAGAAAACGGCGAGGACGCCGCGGCGCTGACGCTGCGGCTCTCTGAGCTTGGCGCGCAGGCGCTGAGCGAGACGATCCCGACGCTTGCGGACGGCACGGCGAAGCGCACCCCGCAGGACGAGTCGGCCTTCACCTATGCGCCCATGCTCGACCGCTCGCTTTCGCCCATCGACTGGACGAGGAGCGCGCGGGAGATCGACTGCCAGGTGCGCGGTCTCATTCCGTGGCCCTGTGCCGCGACGAGCGTGGACGGGAAAAGCGTCAAGGTCTACGAGACCGTTTCCGGGGAAATGACTGCCGACGCACCAGGCACGATGCACGCGGTCAAGCGCGGCCTTTCCGTTGCCTGCGGCGACGGCAGGAGCCTCATCATCACACAGCTTCAGGCGGAGGGCGGCAAGCGCATGGCGGCTGCCGACTATCTGCGCGGTCACCCGCTCAAAACAAACGGCTAAAGGGGAGAGCTTATGCCTTACTATTCTTACGGCTACGGTTACGATTCGGCCAACCTGATCTACCTCATTCTGCTGGTCCCAGTCCTGCTGCTGTCGCTCTATGCGCAGGCAGCGGTCAGCGGCAATTTCTCGCGTTACAGCAAGGTGACGAATCGCCGCGGACTGACCGGCGCACAAGCGGCGGCCGGTGTGCTGCGCGCGCACGGCATCACAGACGTCGGCATCGCCCGCTGCTCAGGCAAGCTGACCGACCACTACGATCCGCGCAATAACACCATCTTTCTCTCCGACTCCGTTTACGATGCCGCCACGGTCGCGGCGGTCGGCGTTGCCGCGCATGAGGCGGGACACGCGGTGCAGTACGCCGTGGGCTATGGCCCTGTCAAGCTGCGCAGCGCCATTGTGAAAACGACGCAGTTCAGCTCACAGGCATCGTTCATCATTCTGATGCTCGGCCTTGTGCTCTACAGCCAGCCGATCCTGCTGCTCGGCATTGTCCTCTTCGGCGTGGTCGCGTTCTTCCAGCTCGTCACGCTGCCGGTGGAGTTCAACGCCTCCCACCGCGCGCTCGAAACGCTGGAGGGTGAGCATATCCTGGAGGACGAGGAGATGGCCGGTGCGCGAAAGGTGCTCCGCGCCGCGGCGCTGACCTATGTCGCCGCGCTGCTCTCGTCGCTTTTGCAGCTCCTGCGCTACGTTTTGATCTTCCTCAACCGCTCCGGGAATCGCCGCGGAGGGCGCCAATGAGAGTCGACCGTGCAAGAGAAGCGGCGCTGGACGCGCTGGCGGCCTGCCGCCGGAACGGCGCGTGGATCGACGGCGCGCTCAAGCAGGTGCTCAAGCGGGACGGGCTTTCCGGCCGCGATGCAGCCTTTGCCAGCCGCATTGCCTACGGCGTGATGCAAAGCCGCATCTACCTTGACCGCTGCCTGGCGCGCTGCCTGACGCAGAGGCCCGAAAAGCTCGAGCCGCTGCTGCTCGATATTCTCCGCATCGGCGCGTATCAGATCCTTCTCATGGATAAGGTGCCGGTCAATGCCGCCGTGAATGAGGCGGTGGAGATGGCGAAGGCGCACAAGCTATCCCGCGCGGCGGGACTGGTGAACGCGGTGCTGCGCAATGTGGACCGCAGAAGGGGAGAGCCGCTTGCCTTTGCGGACGAGCTCGAAGCGCTCTCCGTACAGACGAGCCACCCGCGTGCGCTCGTCGAGCGCATGGTCGGCCTGCTCGGCGCGGAGGAGGCGGAAGCCTTTCTCTGCGCGGACAATGAGCCGGTTCCGACCACCATTCAGACCAACACGCTCAAAACGACCGCGAAGCGGCTCCGTGCCTCGCTGGAGGATGAGGGCGTAACCGTGGAGCCGCACCCGTGGCTTGCGGACTGCTTCACCGTTTCCGGCACCGGCGATCTGGAAGGTCTGCGCGCGTGGCGCGAGGGCTGGTTCACGGTGCAGGCTGCCGCGGCGAAGCTGACGGCTTTGGCTGCCGCGCCGAAGGCGGGGGGCTTTGTCATCGATACCTGCGCCGCCCCCGGCGGGAAGTCCTTCGCCATGGCGATGTGCATGGAAGGGAAAGGACACATTCTCTCCTGCGATGTGGAGGAGCACAAGCTGCGGCTCATGGAGGCCGGTGCGGAGCGGCTGGGGATCGAGTGCATGGAGGTCCGCTTGGCCGATGGCCGTGTCTGCGATGAAGCGCTTGCGGAGAAGGCGGACGTCGTCGTCTGCGACGTGCCGTGCTCCGGGCTCGGCATCATCCGCAAGAAGCCGGATATCCGCTATAAGGACATGACTTCGCTCGCGGGTCTGCCCGCGATCCAAAGCGCTATTCTGGACAATGCATCACGCTATGTCCGGCGCGGCGGGACGCTCGTTTACTCCACCTGCACGGTGCTTCCCGAGGAAAACGAGCGGGTGACGGATGCGTTTCTCCGCGCGCACCCGGACTTTACTTACGATACCTTTGCGCTGCCCGGTCCCATCGGCACGGTAGAGGGACACATCACGCTCTGGCCGCAGCGCCACGGGACGGACGGCTTTTACATCTGCCGCATGACGCGCAAGGAATGAGGATAACGATGACCGATATCAAATCCATGACACAAGAGGAGATCACCGACGCGCTGCGCGCGATGGGCGAGCCTGCCTTCCGCGGCAAGCAGGTGTTCTCCTGGCTCCATAAGGGCGCGACCGACTTTGCGGAGATGAACAATCTCTCCAAGCCCCTGCGAGAAAAGCTCGGCAAGAAGTTTACCATTACAGCGCCGACCGTCGCCCGCAAGCAGGTTTCCCGGCTCGACGGCACCGTCAAATACCTCTGGGAGCTGCGCGACGGCAACTGCATCGAGACGGTGCTCATGAGCTATCACCACGGCAACACCGTCTGCATCTCCTCGCAGGTCGGCTGCCGGATGGGCTGCAAATTCTGCGCCTCCACCATAGCTGGCAAGGTAAGAGACTTAACACCGTCGGAGATGCTTGACCAGGTGCTCTTTACCCAGCTGGATTCGGGAAAGGACATCTCCAACATCGTTCTCATGGGCATCGGCGAGCCGCTGGACAACCGCGCGAACGTGCTGCGCTTTCTGCAGCTCGTGAACCACCCGGAGGGGCTGAACATCGGAATGCGCCACATCTCGCTTTCCACCTGCGGCGTCGTACCCGGCATCGACGCGCTTGCGGAGGAAAACCTGCAGCTCACGCTTTCCGTTTCGCTCCACGCGCCGGACAGCGCGACGCGCAGCCGCATCATGCCGGTCAACAACGCCTACGACGTGGAGGAGCTGTTCGCCGCCTGCCACCGCTATTTTAAGAAAACCGGCCGCCGCATCTCGTTTGAGTACGCGATGATCGACGGCGTGAACGACCACGACTGGCAGGCCGACCTGCTCGCCGAGCGCATCCACGGGATGCCGGGGCACGTCAATCTGATCCCGCTCAACGACGTGGTCGAAAGCGAGTTCAAGCCCAGCCGCCGCGTCGCGGCGTTTCAGAAGCGGTTGGAGTCCCACGGCCTGACGGCGACGGTGCGCCGCAGTCTTGGCGGGGATATCGACGCCTCCTGCGGCCAGCTTCGCCGCAAGGAGATGGAGGCAAAGGAGAGAGGACAATGAAAGCCTGCGGCATCACGGACGTTGGACTGCAGCGTCACGAAAATCAGGATACCTTTGCCGTGGAGCGCGGCGTGGCGGACGGTCAGCTCATTGCGGTCGTGTGCGATGGCATGGGCGGCGAGAACTGCGGGCAGATCGCCAGCAGCCTTGCGGTCCGCGCCTTTCTCGACGAGCTGCACGCAGTCCTGCGCGCGGATATGACGACGGAGCAGCTGCGCGAAGCGGTGTCGTTCTGCGTTTCCAAAGCAAACGCTGCCGTCAACCGCCACGCGCAGGAGCATACGGAGTGTCACGGCATGGGGACGACGCTCGTCTCCGCCGTGACGAACGGCTCCGGCGCGGTCATCTGCAACGTCGGCGACAGCCGCGCCTACCGCGTCGGCACGGGGAGGCTGGAGCGCATCACGCGCGATCATTCGGTGGTCGAGGGCTTGATCGAAAGCGGCAATATCACCGCCGAGCAGGCGCGCACGCACCCCAACCGCAACCTCATCACCCGCGCGCTCGGCCCCGAGGAGCATATCGAGTGCGACGTATACGATGTGACGCTCGGCGCGGACGAGCGGCTGCTGCTCTGCTCGGACGGGCTGGTCGTCACCGCCACGGGCGAGGAGCTGTACGAGGCGGTCGGCCGGGGCGATACGCCGGAGGAGAGCCTTGAGCACCTGCTCGAGCTTTCCAAACAGCGCGGCGCGCCGGATAACGTTACCGCTGTGCTGCTCTATCACGAGTGAGAAAGGAGGGCGCATAGATGGATCAAATGATCGGCAGAATGCTGGACAACCGCTATGAGCTGCTTGAGCTGATCGGCAGCGGCGGCATGGCAATGGTCTATAAGGCCAAGTGCCACCGGCTCAACCGCCTTGTGGCGGTCAAGGTATTGAAAAGCGATTTCGCGAGCGACGCGGATTTCCGCCGCCGCTTCTACGATGAATCCCAGGCCATCGCGATGCTCTCCCACCCGAACATCGTTTCGGTCTATGACGTGTCGCGCTCCTCGCCGGAGTACATTGTCATGGAGCTCATCGACGGCATCACGCTCAAGCAGTATATGGAGCGGCGCGGGCGTCTGAACTGGCGCGAGTCGCTGCATTTCATCACACAGATTATGAAGGGGCTGAGCCACGCGCATTCGCGCGGCATCGTCCACCGCGACATCAAGCCGCAGAACATCATGGTGCTGCGCGACGGCAGTGTCAAGGTCACGGACTTCGGCATCGCCTGTCTTTCCAACTCCGCCAACACCATGACGCAGGAGGCGCTCGGCTCCGTCCACTACATCTCGCCTGAGCAGGCGAAGGGCAACCGCCCCGACGCGCGCTCGGACATCTACTCCGCCGGCGTCGTGCTCTATGAGATGCTCACGGGCCGCCTGCCCTTTGAGGGCGACAGCGCCGTGTCCGTCGCGATCCAGCATTTAAGCAGCGTGCCGCTCTCCCCGCGGGAGATCGACCCAGACGTGCCCGAGGCGCTGGAAAAGATCTGCATGAAGGCGATGGCCTCGGACATCGACCGCCGCTATCCGACGGCGGACGCCATGCTCGCCGACCTGGAGGAGTTCCGCAAGAATCCCGACGTAGACCTTGATTTCAGCATCGAGGATCTGCGCCGCCCCGATACCGACGAGCCGACGCAGTATATCCCCGCCGTGCAGGCAGTCACGCCGAAGCGGGAGGAGCCGCAGGAGGACGAGCCGGTCGACGAGAAAAAAACGCAGAAAATGCTTCTGCTGGCCGGCGGCATCGCGCTGGCCGCGGTGATCGTGTTCGCTCTGTGGAACGTCATCATGGGCAGCTTCCGAAAGGAGCCTGTGCAGACGGAGTTCACCGTGCCGAACCTCCTCGGCATGACCATTGAGGAGGCCGAGGCCGACGAGCGGGTGAAGGGCATCTTCACCATTACGGAGATGGGCAGCCGCGCGAGCAGCGAGTACGCGGAGGGTCAGATCGTTGAGCAGACGCCTGCGGCCGACAACGTGGTGCGCAGCAACCGCGAGATCCAGGTCTTTGTCAGCACCGGCGAAAAGACCGAGCCGATGCGGAGCGTCACGGGGCTTGAGTGGCGCAGCGCGAAGATCATACTTGACGACCTCGGGCTGGACCTGCAATACAACTGGAAGGATGAGTATTCCGACTCCATTACCTCCGGCTGTGTCATTCGCACGGAGCCGGCAAAGGGAGAGATGCTCCGTCAGGGAGATGTTCTGCTGCTCTACCGCAGCAAGGGACCCGAGCCGAAGCCGGTCACGGTGATCTCCTTCCTCACCTACGAGCAGACGACGGCGGTGGAGGAGGCCGAGACGCTCGGCCTGAAGGTCACGGTGAAGCACGTTTACAGCGACGCGCTTGCGGGCACCGTCGTTGAGCAGAGCATCGCGCAGGATACGGTCGTCACCACCGGCGCCGAGATCGTGCTCACCGTCAGCGACGGGCCCGATCCTTCCGTTTCCGGCACAGAGGGGATCCCCCCGGAGGCGGCGTGAGAGGACGGATCAAAAAGGCCCTCAGCGGCTTTTACTACGTCGATACCGGCGAGGAGGTCGTGACCTGCCGCGCGCGCGGGCGCTTCCGTAAGGAGGGCGTTTCGCCGCTTGTCGGCGACCGGGTGGAGATCACGGTATCCGGCACGGAGGGCATGGTTGATGCCATCGAGCCGCGACGCAACGTTTTTTCGCGTCCGGCGGTCGCCAACATCGACCAGCTCGTGATCGTGGCGTCGAACGCCATCCCGCAGACCGATCCGTATCTCATCGACCGCATGACCGCTATCGCCGCGCTGAAGGGCTGCGAGGTCCTGATCTGCATCAATAAATCGGACCTTGACCATGCCGACGAGCTGTGCGCCATCTATGAAAAGGCGGGGCTTCCGTTTCTGCTCACAAGCGCCGAAACGGGGGAGGGCATTGCCGAGCTGCGGGAGCGTATTTCCGGCAAGCTGTCTGCCTTTACAGGCAATTCCGGCGTTGGGAAATCGAGCCTGCTCAATGCGCTCGACCCACGCTTTTCCGTGCAGGTCGGCGAGGTCAGTCAGGCGCTCGGACGCGGACGCCACACCACGCGCCATGTGGAGCTGTTTGCTTTGGGCGGCGGCACCTATGTGATCGACACACCGGGTTTTTCCTCCTTTGATACAGAGGAAATGGACCTGGAGCTGAAGGCGCACCTGCCGGAGACGTTCCCCGAATTTGCGCCCTATGTGGACCAATGCCGCTTTACCGGCTGTACCCACACAAAGGAAAAAGGGTGCCGCGTGCTGCAGGCGGTGCAGGACGGCGATATCCCCGCCAGCCGCCACAGGAGCTACCTGCGGCTCTATGATGAACTGAAGGACCTGCGGGCCTGGCAGAAGAAGTGAAAAAGCGGAGTGCGATGCACTCCGCTTTTTGCGCTTCATATACTGGAGCAGGGGGAGGGATATACGGTGCGAAGATGGGGCGGCTGCTGCTGGTTGGGCATTTGTGCGCTGGGATTGGGACTGGGTATCCTGATCGCGGCGGTGTTCCCGGTGGGCTGCTTAATGTTCCTGGTGTCGTTTTTGCTGATCGCCTGCGGCATCGCGTGCTTGAGGGACAGGAGGTGAGGGCATGAAGATCATCGTCTGGCGGGCGCCCCGTGGGATGCGAGGACTGCTGCGCCGACTGTTCGGCGTGGCGGCATAACCGTCGGAGTTCACACATAGAATGGTCACAAACCATAGGAATGTGAGGGCTGGAACGATGGAATGTGGCTTGCAATGGAAGGATATCACCTGCTGGGATGAGGTGCCCCGGCTGACGCTGACCCACGAGGAAACGCTGGAGGCAGCCATCCCAGATTACTGCCCGGACATGGGGCGTGTGGTGGAGGCCTCGGGCACACTGTGTCTGCGGTCCATCACCGCCCGCAGCGGCAATCTGGAGCTGAAGGGCACTGTTCGGGTCACGGTGCTGTACACCTCAGAGGAGAGCGTGGGACTGCGGAGTCTGACCCAGGCGGTGCCCTTTGTCTGCACGGCGGAGAACCGTCCACTGGCGGCCTGCCAGGTGCTGTGGGCCGCCGGAAGGCTGCTGCTGTGCGAGGCCCAGGCACTGACGCCCCGCCGTTTGTCCCTGCGTCTGATGCCGGAGTGGACGGTCTGCGGCTATACCTGCACCACCGTACAGCTGTGCTGCGGCGTGGAGGAGGACCCCGCCCTGCGGCTGCGCCGCCGGGAGCATGAGCTGTACATGACCGCCGCCATGGCGGAGCGTGAGTGTGCCGTCGCCGGTGAGGTCACGGTACCGGCTGGCCAGCCGGCACCGGAGGACCTGCTCCTCTGCCGCCTGTACCCCCAGGTCGCCTCCTGCCAGCTGGTGGGCGCCAAGCTGCTGGTAAAGGGCGAACTGACCCTCTGTGCCCTGTATCGCTGCCAGCAGCAGAAGCTGCATACATACACCGCCGCTGTGCCCTTTTCCCAGATCGTGGACAGCCCGGCCGGCGGTGAGGAGGGGGATGTTGCCGCCCGGGTGCAGCTGATCTGCGGCGAGGCGCGTCTGCTGCGGACCGAGGAGAGCAGCGGATTCTCCGTCTCGGCGGAGCTTCGGCTGCTGCTGCGTATCACGCGTAAGGAGACGGTATCCTGCGTTACGGATCTGTACAGCACCCACTGCGGCACCAAGCTGGAAACGACAGAACGGTCCCTGCCCCTGGCGCCGGAGCGCCCCGTGCGGCAGGAGGCGGTCCAGCATCTGGATTTCGGCCGTCAGCGGCCCTTCGTGTTCGTTACGGATACCGCCTGCGCGCCCTCCGCCGGAGAAGACGGTACGCCCTGCGCCGACGTGCGTATGCGTCTGCTGTATCTGGACGAGGAAGAGGCCCCGGCCGTCACCGAAAAAATGGCGCAGCTGCCGCTGGGAGAGGGAGAGGTCTGTACCCTGTGCGGCGCACCGGAGGTAGCCTTCACCGGCAGCGGTTGTGATCTGCGGCAGGCGGTGGCGGTATCGCCCGCCGCCGCGCCCCGTGAAACGCTGTCAACCGTCAGTGCGGTGCAGTGTCTGCCTGAACAGGAAAATGCCCGCCGGCCATCTCTGGTCATGCGGCGTCTGGCGCCGGGAGAGACTCTGTGGGATGCGGCAAAGCAGTACCGCACCGACGAGGAGCTGATTCGCGCGGTGAACCAGTTGGAGGAGGGAACGGTACCGGATAAAATGCTGCTGATC
>OLWL01000951.1_pt1 | contig 17265 bp, 10 predicted proteins | sample 1674151 | NCBI WGS metagenome assembly OLWL01 (sample SAMEA103958148, study PRJEB25191) | human gut metagenome
GTTGTATCTATTTTAATATCAGTAGTTGGTCTATAGTCTTTTTCTTCTTTGAAAATAATCCCCTTAGAAGTATTATAGATATTAAGTGCACCACTATCTCCTTTTTCACTAGTACCGGTCCAACCATGAATGCTAGCTGCATATATATCAGCACCGTAGATTTTACTACCTTCTATTTTGCTATTTGAAAAGACGCTATCAGTAAAGGTGCCAGCTTTAGCATATAAGTTACCTTTATCTGTAACTTGGAAAGGAGCCTGTTGGACACTTAATTTATCTTCGCCTGTAGACCCTGCCCAAAATACAATTTTTTGAGAATTGTCTTTATCTTTGAAAAGATTCTCATCGACATTATATCCATCAATTGTATTTACTCCAGCATAAGTTGGAGAATTATCACTTTTAACTTTTGTGGTTAGAGTACCATTTAGATAAACATTATCACCATAAAGACCATAACCAGGTTTTCCAGTTATTGGATATAAGTTTCCAATAAAAAGGTTTGGCTTATTAGGATATTCTACAATAGTTTGAGTCTCGCTATTATTGGTAGTTTTAGTAATAACAGTTGGAAGAGTGACAGTTAGACCCCCTCTAAAGAGATGACAATCTTCATTCTTTCCGACTGTTCCATCCTGTAATTGTTCAGATAATCCTTAAAGGACTGTCCGTATTTTTTTCTGAAAAGCTGCCCTAAGTATGCACTGTTTACATAATACTTCTCACTCAGGCTCTTAAGCGTGATGTTCGTGGCATAATTGTCTCTTACTTCCTTTTCTACCATGCCGATCACACCTCTTGACACATTTTTTCTAAGCTGCGACAGATAATCACCATACTCACAGCAAAATCTGGTCATATGTGCACGGCTTCCCCTCTCAATACCGGTCTTAAAGCTGCTCTCACTTATGAGTCGCAAAATCTCCTGCTGATTTACATTATCATCCTGCTCACTTGCCAGGTGTATGAACTGAAACAACAGATAATTGATATTTAAGTTCATGCTTTCCCCATTCATACCCATGCTGGACATCTCATCATAAAATGTGGCAACTGCATTTCTTATCTCAACATGGTTGTTCTGTTCCACTGTCCTAAGCAGCTTATCCAGACTATCTTTACAAAGCACTATTCCATCTGCCGATATCTTTACTTCATCCTCATAGTAATATATGCTCTTTACTATGCGAAAGCCCTGAAACGACCTGAGCATACATGCATTGCCGTATGATCTGGCTATCTTTGATATATCTGATACTTTTCTTCCGACCAGCATAACTATATTCTTTTGTGTATTATCACATATATACCTTCTCAGATCCTCCAGATATTTTCTCTCGGTTTTTGTGGCTTCCTCTGCCATATAATCTGAGAATATAAAGCCTATGTCATACACTTTTTCATTTACAGATACATCAAATACACAATGTGCCGAATCAGCCCCCAGAAAAGCAACACAGCTTTCGTACATCTTGCGCTGTAAGCTTCTCATATCACTATCGAGTATCTCATCACCTGCAGGAAGCTGCTCCATCTGTATTTCAACATACCTTGCTCCACCCTCACACCTCATATTTTCTTTTACATAGTTCAGGTTTACTTCATCATATTTGCCCTGTATCAGAGATATCAGGTGTCTTGCAAGGTATGCCTGTTTCATCTTTTTGTTATCCTCGTTGATCTGGTTTTTCTCGTTTTTGAGCACAAGAACCTTGTTTAGTACCTTAAGCAGCATCTCCTTATCCACCGGCTTTAGTATGTAATCCGTACAATCATTCTGCATGGCCTGCTGCGCATAGCTAAAATCTGCATAACCGCTTAATATCACAAAATACACATCTGATTTTTTATCTTTTCTCAAAGTCTCAAGCAGCTCAAGTCCTGTCATCTCCGGCATCCTTATATCGGCTATGACCAGATCCACATTCTCATTTTCCAGAAACTGCAGAGCTTCCTTTCCATTTGAGGCCGTTCCTGCTATCTCAAATTCTTCATTTTCCCAATCAATGATCACCTTAAGCCCCTGTATTATGAAAGGCTCATCATCCACCAATAATACTTTAAGCATTTTAAATCTCCTATAAATATGTTTCCGGTATTTTTATCATAACAGTCGTACCGCAGCCCTCCTCACTGTCCACATCAAATACTGCTTTAGATTCCGTTACCATTTTGATACGCAGGCAGGCATTTATCACACCCACTCTGCCACCGGTCTTTAACATATCGATATCTGCATTTTTCATGTTACTTTTCATTTTTTCAAGAGCATCCGGATCAATTCCGCTACCTGTATCCTCAACCTCTATATGCATGAACCCGGCTTTTTTGAATATACGCACAAATATCCAGCCCGGAGCAGCTTTACTTTCTATGCCATGCACACAGGCATTTTCAACAAAGGTTACAAGCGTAAGTTTTGGCACCTGACATTCCATGCAGTCTGCTTCTATATCTATGTTATAGTTCAGTCGCTCGCCAAACCGGTATTTCTGCAATGCCAGATAGGCTTTTACAAATTCACATTCCTTTGCAACGGTTACAGCATCATTTCCCCACTCCACATACTGTCTTTGCATGATGGCGAGTTTTTCGACCATATCAGCCGTCTCATTTTCCTTTTTCAGCAGACTGTGCATTCGTATGCTCTCAAGCGCATTAAACAGAAAGTGCGGATTTATCTGGCTGTGCAGTGCAAGAAGCTCTGCGTTTTTCTGACTTACAAGCATCTCCTGCTCTTTTAGCTTATTCTTATATACAGTCTGAATCAGGTCATTTGTGCGGCTTACCATCCTGTTGTAATTTTTTATCATGCTGCCGATCTCATCTTTGCTCTCCCTGTCAGTCATAGATACAAGCTTTTCGCTGTCAACTGACTTAAATACCTTTGAAAGCTGTAATATCCTGCTCGTAAAGGAATGGTTAAAGATACTGAACAGACAAAGTGGAAAGAATACATTTATAAGCATCAGAAAAACAATAATCGGTGCATTGTGCATAAGCATGCTCCATATATTACTGCGTGTCTTAAACACATATATATCAAGATCACAGCCATACAAAGAGAGCTTCTGCCTGTATACGGAGTCGCTTATTTTCCCAATCGCCTCCAATGTCTTAAATGGTTTGTTGACTCCACTGTAGGCCCCATTTGACAGCACTATGTCATCTCCATGGCAGATAAGCACTTCATTATCATAATTCATATTCTTAAGAGTACGCATCATGCTGCCATAATTAAACTCTATCTTGAGTACCTTTTCGATATCAGATGAGTAAAAATCCAGCTTTTTCATATAAATCATATGTCTTTCATCTGACAATCCGGCTACGCCTTTTTCATATACAAAAAAGAGTCCTCCGCTTTCCTTCTGCTCCAGAAGTCTGTAAGAATCCGTATTTCTTACAGCAGACATATCATTTACTTTTCCGCCATTTACTATTGTAGGATTGTCAGCATACAGGAAAAATACTATATTGCTCATTCCAAGTGTGTTTTCAAAAAGTGTATCCTGAAAGAAGCTCTGATACTCTGATACATACTCAGCAGAGCTTGTGTATTCCTTTGATATAAAATCGTCTATGCGCTTGCTGGTGTAGATACTCTTAGCTGCCTCTTCTGCGTTATTGACCATGCTGTTCAGATTATATCCCACAGCACTTGCTATGCTCGACATTTCATGTCTGCTGCTTTCTTTTTCAGCATTTTCTACGATGGAAAGCACCACTGCATCAGTCACTATGAGCGGCAGCATGACACAAAGTACATAAAATATGTAGAATTTTTTTCTGAGTGAATAATCATCAAGCTTTCTCTCAATGGCATTCCATATTGGTCTTCTCATAAACAATTCCTCTGAAATCACTTAAAGGAGCCGACATATGTCCGCTCCTAAAGTCTGTTTTAACTTGTCATTAATTATAGAATAACATATTTATTATTAATAATCTACCCCTGTTTTCTCTCCACATCTTGTTATATCAATGCGCTCTGTCCGCTTGCCTGTGAGCTTTGTGCTTCTGTCATCAGGCTGCTGTCCTCCTGCGGATATCTCATAAATTCCCGGCACAGCTACACAGCTTCCATCCTCTTCTATCACAGCAAAGTCCCTTGGCGAAAGAGTCAGCTTTACTTTCTTAGTCTCATATGGCTCAAGCTTTACAACCTCAATCCCCTTTAGCTGATATCCCGGCTCATACTCTGCAGCATCAACGTGCCTGATATAGAGCTGAACTATCTCATTTACAGTATATCTGCTGTCATTTGTCACATTTACAAACACCTCAACAGGTTCGTTTACATCACTTTCTGCTTTATCCACTGACATTCCATCATAGTTTGTCTCACCATAATGCAGTCCATATCCAAATGGATATAACACATTCTCATTTGTATAGCGGTATGTCCTGTGAGCCATTGAATAATCCGTAAACTCCGGGAGATTTTCGGTGCCCTGATAAAATGTAACCGGCAGTTTTCCACTCGGACTATACTCTCCGAATATAGCTTCCGCAACAGCCTTTCCGCCTCTGGCTCCCGGATACCAGCTGTCTATAATGGCATCCACATGCTCTTCTGCCCAGGAAAGATCTATCGCACTTCCTGCTGACAGCACAAGTATTACCGGCTTTCCTACTGCTGCAACAGCCTCTAAAAGTTCCTCCTGAAGTCCCGGAAGCATAAGCCCCAGCTTGTCACCGCTTGCATATTCATTTCCGGCATCACCCTCTTCACCTTCTATAGTTGCATCAAGTCCAAGACACATTACGACCACATCTGACTGTTCTGCCATGATGAGGGCTTCCTTAAATCTGTCCTTTTCCTCTGCAAGTCCCTGTACTTTGTCCTTGTACAGATGGCAGCCCTCTGCATAAAGCACTCTTGTATCCTCTCCAAGATATTGCTGCAATCCCTCAAGTGGAGTGATATATCTTGATGAGGTACCATAATAATTTCCTATAAGCGCATCCCTGGAGTTGGCATTTGGTCCGATGACCGCAATAGTTTTAACATTTTTTCTGTCGAGAGGCAGGAAATTGTCCTTATTCTTTAAAAGTACAAGACTTCTTCTGGCAGCCTCCACAGAAAGCTCCACATGCTCCTTACATTCTACGACCTCATACGATATGTCCTCATATGGCGATGGATAATCCTTCATCATGCCCAGACGGATACGCACCTCCATCAGCCTTTCTACTGCTGCCGTGATCGTCTCGTCTGAAACCAGTCCCTTGTCATAAGCATCCTTAAGATGTAAAAATGCACTTCCACAGTTTAAGTCACAGCCGTTGTTTACAGCCATAGCAGCCGATTCCTCTACTGTATCCGTCACATGATGGTGTTCGTGGAAATCAAGTATTGCCCAGCAGTCTGACACCACATGACCTTCAAATCCAAACTCGTCACGCAGTATATCCTTAAGCAGTGTCCTGCTTCCGCAGGCAGGTTCTCCATTTACCCTGTTGTAAGCCCCCATGACAGCCTCAACCTTTGCATCCTTTACACATCGCTTGAAGGCATACAAATATGTATCATACATATCATGCTTTGATGCTTTCGCATCAAACTCATGTCTTATGGCTTCCGGACCGCTGTGTACCGCAAAATGCTTTGCACAGGCTGCCGATTTTAAGTGATCCGGATCATCCCCCTGCAATCCCCTTATATATGCGCAGCCAAGCTTACCTGTCAGGTACGGATCTTCCCCGTATGTCTCATGTCCCCTGCCCCATCTTGGATCTCTGAATATATTTACATTAGGTGCCCAGAAGGTAAGTCCCTTGTATATTCCGTGATCACCCTTTTTTGAAAATTCATTGAACTTTCCACGACCCTCCGTTGATACAACATCTCCGATCTTTTCTATCAGGTCAGTATCAAAAGTTGCCGCAAGACCTATCGCCTGAGGAAATACTGTAGCAACACCGGCTCTTGCTACTCCATGAAGAGCCTCATTCCACCAGTTGTATTCCGGTATCCCCAGTCTTTCTATAGCCGGTGACTCATACAGCATCTGACTTATCTTCTCATCTATTGTCATCTGCGATACTAGTTTTTTTGCATATTCTATAGTTTTTTTACTCATAGTGACTTCTCCTTTAATTTATATAATGATTTTACCAGATTCATGCAGTATTTTCTTTCTAATTGTTGCCCCACAATGTTCAAAAATTGCTATTTGTGCTATAATAACTATATTCACGCAAATGCGCATAAATATCAGCCGTATGGAGACAAGTATATATGATCGAAAATCTGAATGGAATACATGAGACAGTAAAATATAAAGAAAACAGCAATGTAAAGCTTTTTATAAATGCGGAAGCAGAAGATTATCCCATTCACTGGCATACTCCCATGGAGATTATCATGCCACTTGAAGGCGGCTATACAGTGCAGATTGGGGATGATTTGGTACATCTCAATGAGAGTGATATTATCTTTATAGCTTCCGGTGTAAAACACAGGCTTATCGCACCTGACACCGGAAAAAGGCTTATCCTGCAGATTGAGTGGTCTGCTGTCTCAAAAATAAAGGAATTAAATTCCATACTTACCCTTATAGCACCTGCTATAACGCTAACCCCGGAAACTTCCGGTGATATCCACAGCAATATCCGTAAACTGCTGCTTGATATATCAGATGAATACCAGACCGACTCATTTCTATCAGAAGCCGTGATCTACTCCAAAATGCTTGAAGTACTTGTCCTTATTGGAAGACATCATACTGCCAGCAGTTGTAATTTTAATGTCGGCAGACACAAACAGCAGGAATATCTGGAGCGTTTTCTGTCTATCTGTGAGTATATCGATACACATTGCACTGAGGACATAACACTTGATGAAATCTCAAAAATAGCCGGATTCAGTAAATATCACTTTACCCGGCTATTTAAGCAGTTTACCAATAATACCTTTTACAAATACTTAAATCAGAAAAGAATAGAGCTTGCCCTGACCCTTCTGGCTGATCCCAATATATCTGTCACCGAGACTGCAATGCAGTCAGGCTTTGCAAATCCATCCACTTTCATAAGGGTGTTCAAAGCTGAAAAGGGCTGCACCCCGACTGAATTTCGCAAAATGTTTATTGGGTGAGCATTATGTATGAAAATTCTGCATAGTTATTACTATTGCTGCCATTTGAGGATGCATACATACCGACCGTACAGCCCACAAAGCCACCTGCTTCTTCTGTGGTATATGGCAGCAGACTTATTTTTTCTGCGACTTTTACGCTCTTTTCGGCCGTACCTATCCATATAGATGCTTCCTGTTCCTTACAGATCATACATATATTCCACAGTGGATTTTTTTCTGTAATGCTGTACTCCATAATATCTGCCACTGCTATCTTTTTGTCAGTTCCCTTAATATGTGTAGTCACCACAAATACCAGCCTCCCGGCTTCCATTGTTATCTCAGCGCGAAGATGATTCTCATTGTTCTGGAAAAGTACAAGTCCTGCCGTCTCATTATCCGACTGTGGGATAAAACGCACTGCTGTCTTTACCGTAAACTCATAGCCCTTCTGTCTTAGTCCAAGAAATGCGCTTGTGCCAAGATCAGTGATCTGCTCTTTGTTTGTGTACAGTCTCAGTACTCCCGGATTTTCCTTAAGGGAGTAAAAAGACTCGTTGCGTTTTCCTATTCCAACCAGCCTCTTATCAGGCTTGGCTTCGCAGAAAGTTATAAAATCATTTTCTGATATCTCATCTATAAATCTGCACTCTTCAAGCGGTATATCTACCGTATCCTCAAGGTGTCCTATCCCGGGTGCTATTACCGGCCATTCGTTTTCCCATATTGTTTTTGCAATAAAGGTTTCCCTGCCCATGCTGCTGTGCTTTTTGCATGGTCTTGACGCAAGCATGACCACATACCAGTTTCCGTTTATATCATCCACCAGATCACCATGTCCTGCATAGATGACCGGATAATCCATCCCCAGATTTCTGTGTGTAAATATCGGATTTCTCGGACATCCTTCAAACCATTTAAAAAGCTCCGTGCTTCTTGCTATCGTTATACTGTGCTCCGGTCCGGTGCCGCCCTCTGCATGCATCAGATAATAATATCCGTTTATCTTGTAGATATGTGGTCCTTCCGGCCATATGCAGCCCTTTACAGCGCCTTTCCATATGGCCATGCTCCTGCCCTTAAGCTTCATGGTTCCAAGATCAAGCTCCTGTATCCATATCTCCCAGTCTCCATTGTAGCGTACTCCTTCAGGGTTTGGGCGTGTGCCACAGTAATAACATCTGCCGTCATCATCAAAGAAAAGGCTTGGGTCTATTCCGACTGCTTCTTCTCCCAAATAATACGGATCAGACCACGGTCCTGCCGGATCCTGCGCTGTCACTATAAAATTGCCGCCATGCGATACATTGGTCGTTATCATATAAAAAGTTCCTTCATGATATCTTATGGTCGGTGCAAAAATACCTCTCGATATTTCTTCATTTTCCACGCATAGCTGCGATGGTCTGTCAAGTATATTGCCAATCTGCTCCCAATGAGCCAGATCCCGGCTATGAAATATGGGAACACCCGGTGCATACACAAAGCTTGATGTCACCAGATAATAGTCTTCCCCGACTCTACATATTGATGGATCAGGATAAAAACCTGAAAGTATTGGATTTTTTGCTGTTACCATGTCTCTTACCTCTCATTCTCTATAATACATATCCAAAGCCCAGTATCGTAAACTGCTTGTCTCTGTCTTCCTCTGCAATTTCAATTCTTACAACATGATTTTCACTGGTCTTATTGTTAAATATTATTACCGCATTGCAGTGCTGCCAGTTATTGATATGTGGATCAGCCGTAAAATGATATTCTCCGTCCACATATACCTTCGCCTTTCCCACGTTTACCTCTCCCGAATCCTTAAATACAAGGAGAAGTGCCCTGCACTCCATCTCAAGCTCAAAATACGCTTTTACCCTGTTTAATGTATTTTTTGTGCCATCATACATCCAGTTATACGGGAATTCCGGAGTCAGCGAAAGCTGATCATCCATCTCAACGCTTTGCAGCTGTGTATCTGTCGATTCGAAGCCACCCTCGTCAATATATGCCTTTGCATATATATCCTTTTTGTCGAGCAGTCTTATATTTTCAAAGCTGTTTCCTATTACCGGTGCAAGATTTAGTTTTTCCTGCAATATTTTTTCCTCTGTCAGTCCCAGTTCAAATGCATCCAAACTTGCATGCCCTGCCTGATCTATTTTTTCAAAAAGATACTCTATGCAGTCTGCCATGACAGAATGGCCTGCATTGCTCGGATGAAACATATCATAGAAAAACTGATTTTTGGTTATTACCCTTCCCTCGTCATTTTTTAATGCAAACTGAGGGGAAACCGCATCCAGTACGCTTACCATAGGCAGATCATAGAGCTTTCCAACCGGGCTTAGGCGGTCTTGAAGGTTCCAGTCATTTGCAAATACGGAAAAAAGCAATATGACTGCCGGTTTCCATGGCAGATTAAGTACTTTACGTACAAGGCTTTCATAGCAGTCACCCTCTGTCTCATCCCCCTCATCATTTACAGCAAATTCAATAACTACTATATCAGGCTGCTGTCCGTCTCTTAGTACATCCCTGTCAAATCTGATCATTCCCAGCTCCGATGGTGTGCCACCCACACCGGCTTTTATGAATTTCACATTATTCTTTGCGGAAAAACGCTTCTGGAAAAGCTGATAGGATTTGTATGCGTAGCACTCTGTATTTATAGGTGCCGCACCTGCTCCCTGTGTGATAGATCCACCGATGTATGCAAGTGTTACCTCTTTTCCGGCTCTTGTCTTTTCGATGGCTTTTCTTATGCGGTATGCATTTCCCATATTCATAAGCGAATGGCTTATCATCCTGCAGTATTCATCAGAGTTCATATCCACCTCTGTTTCCTCAATATCTGCCGGAGCCTCATAGCCGTCATTCAGATACAGTCTGACACTCGCTTTTCCCATGATATCCGGTGTATTAAATATGAACTTTATCTGTCCCGGTATATCATCATCCGGTGTCCACTTATAATCTGACAGGTATATCTTTCTCTCCATTCCATCGCCTGTCAGCTTTACCTTAAGATTAGTACCGCCTCCATACAGGTCCTGCTTTCCGTACATCTGAAACACAAATTCGATCTGTTCGTTTTGATTATCTGTTTCCACAGATACACCTATGCTGTGTACAAGCCTGCCAAAACCTTCCACTGTCTCTAACAGCCCCAGTTCCTCTTTATTTTCTATATTTCCGGCTATCTGTGCACTGTTTATCAGTCTTCCGTCGCTTTCATATATAAAATGTATAATGCTTCCATCTTCCTGTACTGAGCCGTATATATCCTTATCCTTCATGATGTAGAAATACGGTCTTTTTCTTTCCGGATCCTTTGGTGCTTTTGGACCTGCCATCTTGCTGCCTCCTTGTTGTGTCAATTTTATCAGCTATAATGATTATATGATACAAAAACTCCCGGTGCTTTGCACCGGGAGAAATTATAGATATTTGTCCTGTCTTTTATAGTTTATGACTGTTTCATCATTCCAGCTTAAGCTTCTTGTATATTAAAATCAATAAATCCTGTAATTTCCTGAAAGTGCTAACATTGCAAACATGTAAAGGAAATTGTCATAGTATCTCCTGTCACCTGTCCTAAGCGGAGTGTTCCAGAACTTTTCAACACATTGCTTTGCATATTTTCCATCTGCTGCGAGTGAAGCTTCTGCATTAACAGCAATGATCGCTACCGGATGAAGTGCCTTCTCATCAAGCGGTGTACCATCTATAAGAAATACACCATCCCAATTGTCCTTCTGATCCTCACAATAAAACTTCTGAAGGTTTTCTGCCGTTTTAATCTGCCACGGATCTGCATCAAACCACAGATGATCCATCGCTATATTGGCGATCGTGCGGTATGCATCACTGTAATACCAGTCATGTCTTCCAAATATTTCCTTATGACCCGTATGAGGCTTTCCGTCATAATCTGCATATTCTGCGCTAAGTCCTGTCTTTTCATGGCATGCACTGTGCAGATACGCTCTGCTGGCAGCTGCTGCTTCTTTCCAGAAGTCTCGGTCCTCCTCATAAGCCCTTTGGGCAAAAAGTTCATAAAAATGCGGCAGATGGTATGAAGGATCACTGAAATCCATATTTGTGACAAACTTTATCAGCTTGTTGGAAGGCTCCCACATTGGCTCTCCGCTGTGTCCCGGCTCACCCTTGTGTACACACTCCCTTAAGATATTTTGTGCCTCTTTGCTATAGCAGAATATACCATCGCCATCTCCCCATCTTTTAGAGGCGAAAAACAATGCCATTGCAAAATACTCTTCACCATCAGGTGCCGGTCCATCGGCATTTCGCTTTCCATTTGTCTGACATGACCACGCAAAATAATTTTTTGCCGGACCATCTTCTATGTACATATATGTGCGCACCCATTTCCACAGTCTGTCAAACTCTGCTTTTTTATCCAGCTGTACACATACCATCATGCCATATGACATTCCCTCGGTTCTCACATCATGATTGCCGGTATCCTCCATATATCCCATATCATCACCGGCTTCATGATAAAAACGTTCATCATCATTCCCATAGAATATCGTGTTAAAAGTATCCTCTACTCTTTTTTGAATTTCTTCTTCCGGATACCCATACTCTTTGAATATATTTCTGTATTTGCCTGTCTTATATGCTCCTGCCATTTTTCTCTCCTTTTTGTCGCTGTTTTACTGTATCCCGCACATGAAATTTACAAATCTGTGTCTGCATGATGTCCAGGATTCATTATCTCCTTTTTTGAACCATTCTTTCTGTGCACTGTCCTTAATTCCGTATATGGCTGTTATGTTCCCGATGATATCATCAGATATCGTGCTGTCTGCCATTATTATCATAATTCCTTTTATCCTGCCTTCGCCTGACAGATTATCCATGATATTTGCTATCTTTCCCTGATGTATCCAGCAAAAATTTCTTTCGTCCGCAGCACACTCAAGCACACATACTCTGCCGGTGTCACAGTTATTCTCCCCATAACCGGCTGGTGTATAAACATAATTCATACTGACCTGTCCGTCTCCATCACACGAATAATGTATATGTATCTGACCATGATCTGTTTCCTTAAGCTCATGCCAGCTAAAGTTCCTCTCAGGTACCTCAGCAAAGTTTACAGCCCTGTTATATCCGAACCCGACAGGTGCCGCAGGGTTTACTACAGGTGTTCCATTTACCATAAATGTCACATAGTTAAATCCCTCTGCCGGATTACCTATTGTTTTTTCCCAATAACCATCATTTTTCTTTGATCTGTAAAGAAGCTCCTCCGTGCCATTTTCAAGAACTACGCTCACGCTTTTTGCATCAGGTGCAAAAAGATTTACTTCAATGCTGTTATCCTCCGTCACACGGATACCATGTATGACATCCGGATATTTGCCAGCCGGTTTTCCATCCTCGTCATTTTCGAACTGTATCTGCCTGTACACCGGATCAAAAAATACCATGCTCTCATCCGCCTGTACCGGTGTGGTAAAATCAATATTCTTTGATCTGACCGGGACAGCTTTATCAATATCATCAAGTTCTGCGTCATCCCATGTAAAAAGCATCTGTGCGAAATCCTTAAAGCTCTTTCTCCATACATGCCATTCATGATAGCCCTCATATACTTTTGGTGTACTGTTTTTCCCCTGTCGTGAAAATTCCTTTACCATCTCATTGATTCCAAGCAGTATCTCTTTTTCTTCATCTCCTGCCGACATAAAGACAGCTTCAAACCGATATGGGCTGTCGATGATTTTTTTCATTAGATGTATTGCAACACCTGAAAATACTCCAACTGCTGAAAAAAGCTCCGGGTGTCTTGCCGCTATATCCGTAGCCTGTCCTGAACCAAGTGAAAGTCCTGCCACAGCACGGTTGTTTCTTCCTTTTTTGACCTTAAAATTTTCCTCTATATAAGGGATTATGCTATTTACAAGCTCACTGTCAAAATCTCCCGGAAAAAATACAGGGTATTCGTTATCCTTAAATGCGTAGCCACTGCTTGCAACTATGATCATCGGCACACATTTTTTGTCTGCTATCAGATTGTCCATGATGAAATTCATCTTACCCTGCCATACCCATCCGGTCTCATTCTCCCCGACACCATGCTGTAAATACAATACAGGATACCTTACATCTCCACTCTCATATCCGGGTGGAGTATACACATAGCTCTCCTTTATGTGACCGTTTACCTGTGAGGTATATTTGCACAGACTTACCGTTCCATGCGGCACATCCCTGACAAAATAGAAATCCTCGCCCTCCTCCGGCACTTCAAATGTGTTTATTGCAGCAAAACAGCCATATGATATAGCCGCATGAGGATTTGTTATACAGACATCATCTACATACCAGAAATAATAATGCATTGCCCAGTGGAAATCTTTAATGTTTGCCGAAAATCCACCCTGCATATCAGGCTTTAACTGTATGCGTTCTGAGCTGAAATAGCCTCCCATTCCGGCTACTTCTACTTTATTGGCATTTGGCGCATAAATATAAAAAGTAACACTTCCATCATCCTCAAGTGTGACCGAGCATCTGTTATTGTCCATTGATGATGGTATCGTGCCTATATACAAAGCACCATTTTTTAAATCATCCAAAATAAAATCCCCCCATTCGTTTATTGATATATACAAGTGTAAACGAACAGGGGCTTGTTATTCTATTAATAAATTGCCAAACAGTATTCAAATATTGCTAATTTTCATTTACCTTTTGCTGTAAATAATCAAAATATATATGTGGATCACAGGCATTGTACTCCTCCATATACTGATCCCAGACAGCATTAAAATCATCTGCCATTATCACCTGTGGCAGCCACCTCTTCTTAACTGCCTCAAGATTATTTTTTACTTTTCCACATTCGGATGTCAAAGGAATTGAATCTGAATATGAATACATCGGATACCACGAGCCGGGAGCCTCATTTTTTCCAAGCATATCTACATAGTTTTCCACTCCATAGGCTTTAAAACATTCCTGAATATCAACAGGCTGATTTTTGAAAAACTCATCCTGCTGAAACTCCATTGAAAACGCATTTATACCATCATCAAGCATTCCCTCCACTCTTGGAAAGTATGAGTACGAACACATATGCGCTGCCTTATATGAGCTGTCATTTTTTTTCTCTGCCTGCTCATTGGTAAGGTAAAACAAACCGTTTTCATCGACTGAATAGTCCTTGCCCTCCTCTCCCCAGAACCTTTCTCTTATGATATCAGGTTCCAGAAGATCACTGACAAACTTCATCGCACCTTCGATATCTTTACAGGAGGTGGTAATGGACACTCCTGAAGAATAATCTATTTCTGCCATCCTGTTTGTATGCCATCTGTTGTGAATACCATCATCAATCGTGACAGGAAGAGGAACATAATCACACCCAAGCTGTGCCAGATTCTGTTTTTTGAATATAGGATCTATTACATAATAAAACTGCCACCACTGGTCGACCATCCCAAGCACAGCTCCTGTTGACAGCTTATCCAAATATTGATCATAGGTGGCATTAAACGCCCCGGGCTCCATTATTCCCTTATGGAACTCTTCGTTAAGCTTTCCGAAATATCTTTTGGCTGTGTCGGTCACATTGTAATCCATCACTTTTTTGGTTTCCGTGTCTACCATACAGCTTCCATCGTTTGGAAATCCGTCAAGAAACTGCGGCACATTTTCAAGGCAAAAATACCGCCAGTCATCACAAAGCATCGTAAATGGTATATTTTCTGTTCCATCCGGCATTGTTGGATTTGCCTGTACATAGCTTTCTATCAGGTCAAAGTACTGCTCTATCGTTGTAATCTTTGGATATCCAGCCCATTTTAATACTCTTGTCTGAATCCAGAAGGCTTCACCATTATGCAGCATCTCCACATCATCCCCATGTGATACTCCAAACTGTGGAATCCAATATATGTGTCCATCCGGCTGTCTGAACTTTTCCCATTGTTCATCACTGAGATATTCTTTTATGTTCGGATAATCGTCCCAGTATTCATCTATTGGAATGAGTGCATCTGCCTCATACAGCGCAGTCTCACCCAATACAAAATCCGGATATTCCCCGGTTGCTATGAGAGAATTTATTGCATCGTCCTTATCCTGTCCAACAAGCCAGGTTTCCTCACATTCAGCACCGATCTGCTCTGCTATGAGCTGCTTTATATCATTATCCGGATCTATATTATCTCCTTCTACAGAAAAAAAAGCCGTAAAATGCTTTATTTCTTTTTTATCTGACGATTGAAAAGTAACACCGGCTATAAGTCCGATAAACAATGCCACTGTAACCGCTGCGGAAACCAATCTTTTTTTCATACCATGTTTTCTCCCTATTTTCTTTTGTTCAGTCTCTGCTATAAAATTGCATAATAGTCATTATATTCCATAAAAAATATTTTTACAAATCCTAAAATAAATATATCTAATAACTAGGGTATAAAACAATAATTTATCCTGCTGACATTTTCTCTGTCATACATTATAATTTCTATAATTTTAAAAATCAGGAGGACCATATAATGATCATACATGAAATAACAGAAGAATGTTTTAAGAAATATGGAAAGGTGATCGACTCTATAGATCTTACAGAGCTGGTCAGCACAATGCAGACAGTAGAAATTCCTGCCGATGTGGTTTATGAGCCATCCATTTCTGCACTTGAAAAGCTAAAATGCGCTACAGAATTACAACAGAAAACATACGGGGAGCTTCCTATACAGATAGGCTGGTGCATAGGCAACAATCATAAGCTCAATGCTGTTGAATATCACAGATGCTCTGAGGTCAATATTGCCGCAACTGATGCCATACTGATACTCGGCCGACAGCAGGATATCTCCGTGGAAAATACATATGATACCTCTTTGATGGAAGCTTTCAGGATTCCTTCCGGAACAGCAGTCGAGCTTTATGCCACAACACTGCACTACGCACCATGTAATGCATCTGCTGGCGGATTTCTGGTAGCCGTTGTACTTCCAAAAGGCACAAATGAAGCCCTGGAACATCCACACACCGGCGGAGAAGATGCTCTTCTTGCAGCTAAAAACAAATGGCTCATCGGACATCCTGAAGGTGGACTTCCTGATGGATCATACATAGGGCTTACAGGTGAAAATCTGGAAATTAAATAAAAAGCAAAAAACAGCCCGGGCTTTCACCCGGGCAATTATTATATTACGCCTTAATTTTATGATAAAATTAAGCCTTCGCCTCGTCCTCGTTGTCTCCCCAGAAATCCACCGGCTCATAATCCTGCAGCGGAGCCAGAAAACCGCACTCTTCCAGCTTATTCTGAATCATATCCAGAATCTCCCGGCTTTCCGCCGTAACGGTATGATAGTGATACCCGGAGGTCGCCCGCATCAGCGGACGGGATTGACCTTCCCGAATTTGTTTTAGGTAGTTCTCGATATCCAGCCGAGAGCGAATATTCAATTCCCCCCGCATGGTTCCGTACACCTTATGGTATACAAACTCATCCCGGATTCGTCCGCCGCAATCCACGATGATGGAGAATTCCTTCCGAATCTCCTCCTCCGTGTGAATCACCTTGAACACCCGGCTGGCTTCCTCCGAGTGCTGAAGCACATATCCCCGATTGGTGGACAGCACCTCATTTCCCTGGGCCCGAAGGATGGAAATATCCTGAACGATGACCTGCCGGCTGACGCCCAGTTCCTGCGCCAACGCCGCTCCGGACAGGGGTTCCGCACTGTTTTTTAGTTTTTTAATGATTGCATCTCTTCGTTCCGCCGCTTTCATTCCGATTTTTTACCCCCTGTTCTCCAATTCATTCTTCCCACGTTTTCCGGGTCCTATATTCTTCTCATATTCTTCAGCGATAGATCCAGAATCGGGGACGAATGAGTCAGTGCACCGCTGGATACGTAATCCACCTTCAGGTCCCGAATCATCTCCACCTTCGCCTCATCCACATTGCCGGAAATCTCGATTTCCGCTCTGCCGTCGATGATTCCAATGGCCTCTGCCATCGTATCGTGGTTCATGTTATCCAGCATGATGATATCCGCTCCGGCATTTACCGCCTCCCGGGTCATCTCCAGATTCTCCACTTCCACTTCGATTTTCCGAACGAAAGGCGCATACTCCTTGGCCATTGCAATCGCCTTCGCCACGCCGCCGGCCGCCTCGATATGGTTATC
>OLWL01000964.1_pt1 | contig 17156 bp, 16 predicted proteins | sample 1674151 | NCBI WGS metagenome assembly OLWL01 (sample SAMEA103958148, study PRJEB25191) | human gut metagenome
TGTAGGGCATTTCGAGGCAGTCGGGCATGTGGCAGGCGAACGACACGTCGAGCATCGCCGTCGTCACCCCGCCGTTCTCCACGATGTCCTCGACGGTCGAAACCAGAAAGCCCGTGCGCCACGTGAAGGCGCTGCCGGGTTCGAGGATCAGCCGCAGGTTCGGATGGCGGGACCTGAACGCCTTCAGCAGAGCGATCAGGCGGTCGCAGTCATACCACGAGGCCGTCATCAGGTGGCCGCCGCCCATGTTGAGCCATTTGATCCGGTCGAGATACGCTCCGAAATGCGTCTCGACGGCCTCCAGCGCCTTTTGCAGATGCTCCGGGCGCGATTCGCAGAGGACGTGGAAATGCAGCCCCTCGACACCCGCCGGAAGTCCGCCGTGCGCCGCCAGCTGTTCGGCCGTGACGCCCAGCCGCGAGCCGGGGACGCAGGGGTTGTAGAGGTCGGTCTCGACGGGCGAATACTGCGGGTTGATCCGCAGGCCGCAGGAAATGCCGTTGATAAGGGCTTTCTGGCCGAAGCGGCGGAACTGCGACAGCGAATTGAACGTGATATGATCGCTGCAATTGAGGATTTCGTCGATATTGGAGTCCGTGTAGACCGGGGCGTAGGTGTGGGCGGGACGCCCGAACTCCTCGAAAACGAGACGCGCCTCGGCGGCGGAACTTGCAGTCGCACCGTCGGAATGCTTCGCCAGCTCGGGAAAAATGCTCCACATGGCGCAGGCCTTCAGGGCGACGATAATTTCGGCGCCCGATTCCCGGCGCACACGGTCGACAGTCGCCAGGTTCCGGTCCAGCAGCTCCTCGTCGAGGACGTAGCACGGTGAAGGCAGTTTCAGAAAGTCAATCATCGAATTGTTTTTAGTTGGATTTCATCCTTCGTTTTCTCCGCTCGGCATAATCCGGGCAAGCCCGGCTCTGCCCTCGCTCAACGAAAACGTCCAAAACAGTTGCAAAAGTAGCAAAAACCTCCTGAAAACCACGCTGCGCAGGCTTGGTTTTCGGGAAAATACGCATTTATACTTATCGCTTGCGAAACCCGGTCCGGAAATAAGCATCGGAGCCGGTCGCCGGCAGGGGCATTTCGGGAAAAGCGGTTCTGCGGAAAACGATACGACAGTTTTGATTTTGGAGGAGCGGAAAATCCCGCTGCGGTTTTCGATCGGTGCGGTGCATCTGTCGTGCATCGTGAAAAATCCCCGGATGGGACGTACTTCGGCACTATCCATCCGGGGATTTTGAGGGATGTGCGGCATCTGCGCCGCAATCTTCAAAAACCTACACTTCGAGATTCACATCGAACAGCTCGTGCCACGGCAGGCCCTGCTCGCCCAGCTCGGCGAGGAACGGATCGGGATCGAACTCCTCGACGTTGAAGACGCCGGCGCCGCGCCAAAGGCCCTTGGCCCACATCGACGCGCCGAGCGCCGCGGGAACGCCCGTGGTGAAGCTGACGGCCTGCGTGCCGGTCTCCTTGAAAGCCTGCTCGTGGTCGCAGTTGTTATAGATATAATAGGTGCGTTCCTTGCCGTCCTTGACGCCCCGGATGCGGCAGCCGATCGAGGTCTGGCCGTGGTAGTTGGCGCCGAGCGACTTGGGATCGGGCAGCACCGCCTTGAGGAACTGGATCGGGACGATCTCGACGCCGTTGTAGATGATCGGGTCGATACGCGCCATGCCGATATTCTGAATCACGCGCAGGTGCGTGAGGTACTCCTGACCGAAGGTCATCCAGAAACGGGCGCGCTTGATGGTCGGATAGTTCTTGACGAGCGATTCAAGCTCCTCGTGGTAGATCACGTAGGATTCGCGCTCGCCGATGCCGGGATAGTTGAGCGGACGGTGGATTTCGTGCGGCTCGGTGACGACCCATTCGCCGTTTTCGTAATAGCGGCCCTTCTGCGTCACCTCACGGATGTTGATTTCGGGGTTGAAGTTCGTGGCGAAAGCCATGCCGTGATTGCCGGCGTTGCAGTCCACGATATCGAGGTAATGAATCTCGTCGAAATGGTGCTTGGCGGCATAGGCCGTGAAGATGGCCGTAACGCCCGGATCGAAGCCGCAGCCGAGGATCGCCGTCAGCCCCGCGGCCTTGAAGCGGTCCTGATAGGCCCACTGCCACGAATATTCGAAATGCGCCTCGTCCTTGGGCTCGTAATTGGCCGTGTCGAGGTAGTTGCAGCCGCATTCGAGACAGGCGTCCATGATCGTCAGGTCCTGATAAGGCAGGGCCACGTTGACCACGATGTCGGGACGGAACGCGCGGAAGAGTTCGCACAATTCGGCCACATTGTCGGCATCGACCTGCGCGGTCTTGACACGGCCGCCGCCGATAGCCGCCGCAACGGCGTCGCACTTGGATTTGGTACGGCTGGCCAGCATCACGTCCGTAAAAACGGGATTGGCGGCGATTTTTTGGGTTACGACCGTTCCGACGCCTCCGGCACCGATAATTAACGCTTTACACATAGGTAATATGAGTTTAGAATTGAATTTTTTCACTTAAACGCCTACAAAAATATCGTTTTATTTTGGTAAAACAAAAATATTCTATACATTTGCACCACCAAAAACGGGAAACACCCCTCTTGGCATCGGAGATTCCGTAGCTCAGCTGGTAGAGCACAACACTTTTAATGTTGGGGTCCTGGGTTCGAGCCCCAGCGGGATCACTAAAAAAGAGTCCGAAACTCGGCGAAACGTCCTGAATCATTCGGGACGTTTTTTCATTTGCCCCGCCCCGCAAAACCCCGGCCGTTCCGGCAAGATCTTGAATATTTGCGGAAATCCGCTATCTTTGCACGGCAACGACACTACACACCGCAACACTCTAAAGCATCTTATGTATTCGGAAAACGATACCCGCCACTTCTTTCAGCTGCTGCGCAGCGGGCTGAAACCGGACTGCGCTCCGGCTGTCACCGGGGAAATCTCAGTACGGGAATGGGACGACATCTTCCGCATGGCGGCCGATCAGGGCGTATGCGCGGTGATCGGAGACGGCATGGAGCGTCTGCCCGAAGAGCTGCGGCCGCCGCGTGAGCTTCGGCTCCGCTGGGCCTTGACGGCCGAAAGGCAGGAGAAACGCTACCGCCGCCAGCAGGAAAAGGCCGCGAAGATGGCGGCGGTCTTCGCCGAAAACGGCATCCGCCTGCTCTTGCTGAAGGGGCTGGGGCTGAGCAGGAACTACCCCGTTCCGGCGCATCGTGAGTGCGGCGACATCGACATCTACCTGTTCGGGGCCTCCGACGAAGGCGACCGCCTGCTGCTACAAATGGGGGCGCAGCCCTATTTCGACGTTCCGAAACATTCGTCCCATACATGGGACGGCATTCTGATCGAAAATCACCGGACCATTCTCAATGTCCGGCGCAACCGGAGCGAACGGGAGCTGAACGCCCTGCTGACGGCAGTGCTGGAGCAGGAGGGCGTGTGCGAAATCGGCGAAAACATCGCCGTCCCGCCGGCGACCTTCAACGCGATATACCTGCTCCGCCATGCGGCCGTGCACTACCAGAAGGAGGGAATCGCCGTCCGGCATCTCTGCGACTGGGCCTGCTTTCTGGAGCGGCACGGCCATGAAATCGACCGGCAACTGTTCCATAAGGCGCTGAACGACTACCGGCTGGACCGTTTCGAAGCGCTGATGACGGCCGCCGCCGTCCGGTATCTGGGCGCCGAGGTTCCGGAGCCGGCCTGCGATGCGGGCATGCTTGAGCGTTTCATGCGGGAAATATACGCCGTGCGCCCCATGCCGACCCGGACTTTGGCCAAACTCCGCTTCAAGCTGTTCGGCCCCATACACAACCGCTGGCGGCTGCGCCGCGTCCTGCGGACGTCCCCGTGGCGCTATTATTACGACACGATACGCGCCCAGTGGAACGAAAGGTTCACCCTGTTCCGGTAATGCGCCGCATCGGCACGGCAAGGGAAGCGGAGCGGCCCCCGTCACCCGGCGGCGGCCGCGAATACGCCGAACAGACCTCCGGGGCGGCGAAAAGGTCTCTTTTCGGCTAAAAATCAAAAAATTCGCCCGTTTATTGCCAATTAAAAATAAAAGATTAACTTTGCGTCCGAAAGGATAACCGACATGTATCGTTTGGTGCGTGCCGGTATGACAAAGGACATAAAGAGGCGCGAATCCGGAATTTCCGGACCTTTTTGTGTCCTTTATTGTTTAGGCTGCAAACGGAATCGACCTGCGGCGATGTTGCCGTATGGGGAAAATTGCTTATATTTGCACCGGACGAAAGGATGTGCAGGTCCTATGGGTAGGAATGCACGCGAGCAAGTTTTTTCAACAAACCGAATCAAAACGACTGACAACCGCACTCCGTCTGCGGAGGTGTCCCCAAGGTGTGCCCATGTGTGAAGAGCCGCAAAACGAACAGCAATGGTACGCAATCCGCGTCACGTACAGCCGGGAAATGGCCGCAAAGAGCTATCTGGACAGTATCGGGATCGAGAGCTACGTACCCATGCACTTCGCCGAACGGACCTACGGCGGCAAAAGACGCAAGGTCTGGGAACCGCTGATCCACAACCTGCTGTTCATCCGGACGTCGGCCGACCGGCTGCGGGAGATAAAAGCGACCACCACCCTGCCGATCCGCTACATCATGGACCGCGAAAGCAAATCGCCGACGGTGATTCCGGAGCGGCAGATGCAGGACTTCATGGCCGTCGTCGCCACGCAGAACGAGCACGTCGAAATCGTCGCGCCGCAGGACGTGGATCTGGAAAAGGGAGATCCGGTACGCGTCACGGAGGGCATGTTCGCAGGAATCGAAGGCCGCTACATCCGCCACAAGGGACACAGCAAGGTCGCCGTGGCGATCCGCAACGTCGCAACCGCCCTGACGGCCTATATTCCGCTGAAATACATCGCAAAGATAGATTAACAATTCGCAGTAACATCCATACGTAATCCGACATACGTTCAATACGGAAATTAACGCCTCTAAATTTTCGATTTATGAAACAAGTCATGCAGGAATCCCTGCTGATCAAGCTTCCTGTAATTATCGGTGATCTATTTCTACTCAATCTTTCTTGGATATTCGCGCTGACGCTGTTTCCCCAGCCGGCATACGTCGCCCACTCGCTGGAGATATTCGCCTGTCTCAACATCTGCTTCATCCCCGGACTTTCATGGTTCGGCGTGATCCTCTCCTCGCGGATCGTTCCCTACGAGGAGATCATACGCCGCGTGTTTTACGTCGTACTCTGCCACATCGGATTCTTCACACTGATACAGACCGTGTGGAGTTACGGCCTGCTGCCGCTCCGGCTGACCGGCGTCTTCTACATATCGCTCACCGTCGCGCTGATGCTGTGGCGCTACATCTGCCGCATGGCGGTCAAGATCACCCGCGGACACGGACGCAACTCGCGGCGGGTCATCATCGTCGGCAGCAAGGACAATGCGCTGGAGGTGTATCACGAAATGGTGGACAACAGCAGCACCGGCTACCGCGTACTCGGTTTTTTCAGCAACCACGACGACAAGGCCCTGCCCGGCAACACCCCGTGTCTGGGCAGCGTAGACGAAGCCCTGCCGTGGCTGAAACGCCACCCGGTCAACGAGGTGTACTGCTGCCTCTCCACCGACCGCTATCTGGAGGAGATATTCCCGATCATGGACTACTGCGAAAACAATTTCGTGCGGTTCTACTATGTGCCCAACCTGCGCAACTACATGAAACGCGCGATGAACCTCGAACTGCTGGGCAACGTACCGATCCTCTATATCCGCGAAGAGCCGCTGCGGCAGGTTTCGAACCGCTTCGTCAAACGCGCGTTCGACGTCACGGTATCCGGCGTCTTCCTCTGCACGCTCTTCCCCTTCGTCTATCTCTTCGTGGCCTTGGGCATCAAGCTGACTTCGAAAGGCCCGGTATTCTTCATTCAGGAGCGCAGCGGCGAAAACGGCCGCACGTTCGGCTGCATCAAGTTCCGGTCGATGCGCGTAAACGACGAAGCCGACCGGGTGCAGGCGACGAAGAACGATCCGCGCAAGACCCGTTTCGGTAGCTTCCTGCGCAAATCGAGCATCGACGAGCTTCCCCAGTTCATCAACGTGCTGAAAGGCGAGATGTCGATCGTCGGTCCCCGTCCCCACATGCTCCAGCACACCGAGCTTTACTCCAAGCTGGTCAATAAATACATGGTGCGCCACCTGATCAAGCCCGGCATCACGGGCTGGGCGCAGGTGACGGGATACCGCGGCGAGACCCACGAGTTGAGCCAGATGGAGGGCCGCGTGCGCCGCGACATCTGGTATCTCGAAAACTGGTCGCTGCTGCTGGATATACGCATCATGCTCCTGACGGTGTGGAATGCGCTGAAGCGGGATGAAAACGCATATTAATTCACTTGAATAATGAAAGGCATCATTTTGGCAGGCGGCAGCGGCAGTCGGCTGTATCCGATCACAAAGGGGGTCAGCAAGCAGCTGCTTCCGGTCTACGACAAGCCGATGGTCTATTACCCGCTCTCGGCGCTTCTTCTAGCGGGCATCCGCGAAATCCTCGTGATCTCGACTCCGGAGGACCTTCCGGGTTTCCGGCGTCTGCTGGGCGACGGCTCCGACTACGGCGTGCGTATCGACTACGCGGCACAGCCATCTCCGGACGGTCTTGCACAGGCTTTTCTGATCGGCGAGGATTTCCTCGGCGGCGATTCCGCGTGCCTCGTTCTCGGCGACAACATCTTCTACGGTTCCGGCTTCACGGGTCTTCTTCGCGAGGCCGTCCGCACGGCCGAGGAGGATGGCAAGGCCACGGTCTTCGGCTACCGCGTCGACGATCCGGGCCGCTACGGGGTCGCGGAGTTCGACGATGAGGGCAACTGCCTTTCGATCGAGGAGAAACCCGCCCATCCGAAGTCTAACTACGCAGTCGTGGGCCTGTACTTCTATCCGAACAAGGTCGTGGATGTGGCCAAGGGCATCCGTCCTTCGGCCCGCGGGGAGCTTGAGATCACGAGCGTGAACCAGTGTTTCCTGCAAAGCGGCGAGCTGAAGGTGCAGACGCTCCAGCGCGGCTTCGCGTGGCTGGATACGGGCACGCACGACTCCTTGGCCGAAGCCTCGATCTTCGTGGAGGTCATCGAGAAGCGTCAGGGACTTAAGATCGCCTGTCTGGAAGGCATCGCCTACCGCAACGGGTGGATCACGGCGGACAAGCTGCGCGCACTTGCCGAGCCGATGCTCAGGAACCAGTACGGACAATACCTTTTGAAACTCCTCGACGAAAAATAATCCCATGAAAGTTCTGACAACCGCCATAGAGGGCGTGGTTATTCTAGAGCCGGAGGTTTTCGGCGATGCGCGGGGTTACTTCTTCGAGAGCTACTCGCAGCGCCGCTTCGACGCACAGGTCCGTCCCGTGCGCTTCGTGCAGGACAACGAATCGCACTCACGTTACGGCGTGCTGCGGGGCCTCCATTTCCAGAAAGGACGGTACTCCCAGTCGAAACTCGTCCGCGTGGTCCGGGGCCGCGTGCTCGACGTCGCAGTGGATATCCGCCGCGGCTCCCCCACGTTCGGCCGCCACGTGGCGGTGGAGCTGACGGAAGACAACAAGCGTCAGTTCTTCATCCCGCGGGGCTTTGCGCACGGCTTCGCCGTGCTGAGCGACGAAGCGACGTTCCAGTACAAGTGCGACAACCCCTACGCCCCCGAATCGGAGGGCGCCATTGCATGGAACGACCCATCGCTGGGCATCGACTGGCGTCTGGCCCCCGAAGATGTCGTCCTCTCGCCCAAGGACAGCGCCCACCCGCTGCTGTCGGAGGCCGGGGAACTGTTCAACTATAACGAAGACTATTATGCTTAATATCCTGATTACGGGCGCGAACGGTCAGCTTGGCAGCGCCCTGCGGCGTCTTGGCGGCGTCTCGCCCCACAACTACTTCTGTACGGACGTCGCGGAACTTGACATCACCGATGCGGCTGCCGTCCTGCGAACGGTCGAGGAGCGGTGCATCGACGTTATCGTAAACTGCGCGGCCTACACCGACGTGGAGCGGGCCGAGGAGGACGAACCGCGTGCGGACCTGCTGAACCACAAGGCTGCGGGCAATCTCGCGGCGGCGGCCAAGGCGACGGGCGCGACGTTGTTCCACGTCTCGACGGACTACGTCTTCGACGGCACGGCCCATACGCCCTACAGGGAGGATACGGCTCCCTCGCCGCTGGGAGCCTACGGGCGTACGAAGCTTGCGGGCGAACGCGCCGTCATGGCATCCGGGTGCCGGTATCTGATCTTCCGCACGGCGTGGCTCTATTCGGAGTACGGACACAACTTCCTGAAGACGATGCTGCGTCTGACTTCGGAGCGGGATACGCTGCAGGTGGTCTTCGACCAGATCGGCACTCCGACCTACGCCGGGGACTTGGCGCTTGCGATCTTCTCGATCATCGAGTCGGAACGCTACGCGGGCAACGAGGGCGTGTACCACTTCACCGACGAGGGCGTCTGCTCGTGGTACGACTTCGCGACGGAGATCGCCGCGGCCGCGGGTCACGACTCATGCCGCATCATCCCCTGCCACACGTCGGAATTCCCGACCAAGGCCCAGCGCCCGGTCTATTCGGTGCTGGACAAAACCAAAATCAAGACCACCTTCCAGATGGACATCCCCCACTGGAGGGAGGCAATGATCTACTGCCTGAAACAACTCGCCGAATAATCCAATCACTATGCAGCGCACTATCCTCATCACGGGCGGCGCGGGCTTCATCGGCTCGCATGTGGTCCGTCTTTTCGTGACCAAATACCCCGATTACCGGATCGTCAACCTCGACAAGCTGACCTATGCGGGCAACCTCGCCAACCTGCGGGACATCGAGGAGCGGCCGAACTACACTTTCGTCAGGGGCGACATCTGCGACTTCGAGGCGATGCGTGAACTGTTCCGGCAGTACGGCATCGACGGGGTGATCCATCTCGCAGCCGAGAGCCACGTGGACCGCTCGATCAGGGATCCGTTCACCTTCGCGCGTACGAACGTCATGGGTACGCTGTCGCTGCTCGAAGCTGCGCGGGAGTACTGGAACGGTGACTGGGCAGGCAAGCTGTTCTACCACATTTCGACCGACGAGGTGTACGGGGCGCTGGAGCTGACCCGCCCCGCGGGGGACCCTGCGGGCTGCGAGAGCGGCGGCGGTCCTTTCGGGGAGGAGTTCTTCACCGAGGAGACGAAGTACGACCCGCACAGCCCCTACTCGGCGTCGAAGGCTTCGTCGGACCACTTCGTGCGGGCCTACCACGACACGTACGGCATGCCGACGCTGGTGACGAACTGCTCGAACAACTACGGTCCTTACCAGTTTCCGGAGAAGCTGATTCCGTTGTTCATCAACAACATCCGCCGCGGAAGGCCGCTTCCGGTGTACGGCCGCGGGGAGAACGTCCGCGACTGGCTCTACGTCGAGGACCACGCACGGGCCATCGACGTGATCTTCCACAGGGGCAAAGTCGCCGACACGTACAACATCGGGGGTTTCAACGAATGGAAGAACATCGACCTGATACGGGTGATCGTCAAAACCGTGGACCGGCTGCTGGGCAATCCCGAAGGCGCTTCGGAAAAGCTGATTACCCATGTCGCCGACCGCGCGGGTCACGACCTGAGATACGCCATCGACTCGCGCAAACTCAAAGACGAGCTGGGCTGGCAGCCCAGCCTGCAGTTCGAAGAGGGGATCGAAAAGACCGTCCGCTGGTACCTCCAGAACCAAAAATGGATGGACGACATTACTTCAGGAGAGTATGAAAAATACTACCAGAGCATGTATAAGGAGAGGTAGATATGGCACTTAACGGATGAACATCGGCTCCGAAATGCAGGAAATAAGCTCTAACAACAAACGAATAGCAAAGAATACGCTTCTGCTCTACTTCCGGATGCTTGTTACCATGGCGGTAAGTCTCTACACCAGCCGGGTGGTATTGAATATTCTGGGGGTGGAGGACTTCGGCATTTATAATGTCGTGGGCGGAATCGTTGCCATGTTCGGATTCATCAATGGGTCAATGACCTCCGCGACACAGCGGTACCTGACCTTTGAGCTGGGACAGAACAATCGGACGCAACTGACAAAGGTTTTCTCGACCAGCCTTTCAATACATGCCATCATATCCTTTCTTATAATAGTGCTGGCGGAAACTGTCGGGCTTTGGTTCTTATGGAACAAAATGCAGATTCCGGCCGACCGCATGAATGCCGCTTTCTGGGTATTCCAGTGCTCGGTAGCAGCATCGGTGATCATGATCATGAGCGTACCGTACAATGCGGCCATCATCGCCCATGAAAAAATGAGCGCATTCGCCTACATATCGATTATCGAAGTCTCTTTGAAATTGCTGATCGTCTGTTTTCTTCGGTATTTTCACACCGACAAACTGATATTGTACGCCGCGTTGATCGTTATTGTCCAACTCGTCATACGTCTATGTTACAGCTGGTATTGCAACCGGCATTTCAAAGAGACGAAATATCGTTGGATATGGGATAAGACGCTGTTTTGCGAAATGACAGGCTTCGCAGGCTGGAATCTTTTCGGCAACCTTGCGGCCATTACATTTACGCAGGGACTGAACCTGCTGCTGAATATGTTCTTCGGTCCGGTTGTCAACGCTGCCAGAGGTATCGCCGTGCAGGCCCAAACCGCCATCGGTCAGTTCAGCAGCAACTTCCAAACGGCCCTCAACCCGCAAATAACCAAATCGTACGCGACCGGCGACATGGAATACATGCATGGCCTGATTTTCCGGAGCGCCAAATTTTCATTTTTCCTGCTGCTGCTGTTATCGCTTCCCGTCCTTATCGAGACAAAAGCGCTACTGACACTCTGGCTGAAAATCGTCCCGGACCACACAGTCGTATTCCTGCGGATCATGTTGTGCACAACATGGGTGTATGCCGTCTCCAATCCGTTGATTACAGCCGCTTCCGCCACCGGCAAGATCAAACTATACCAAAGCGTCGTCGGAGGGTTGCTGCTGCTGATCCTACCGATTTCTTATCTTTGTTTGCGGCTAGGGCTCCCTGCATACAGCGTCTTTATCGTACATTTAGTCATTGAAATTACAGCCCAATTCGCCCGGCTGCTGATGCTCAAAAGAATGATTAAACTTTCACTGCGAGAATATTTCAGCAAAGTAGTGTGGTGTATTTTCAAGGTAACGGCAATCGCGCTTGCAGTACCGCAGGCAGTAATATATTGCCACCCTCAGCACGGAGTATGGAATCTTTTGATGGTATGCCTCGTATGTACCCTATCGACAAGCATCTCCATCTATTATTTCGGCTTGACATCCGGTGAAAAGACTTTCATCTCTTCAAAAACCTCAGTCATATTGACAAGGCTAAAACCCAAAACCAAAGACTAATGCATCGTATTCCCTATTTCGACTTCCTGAGGGGCATCGCCATCATTATGGTGGTATGCCTGCATTGCATCGACTATTCCGCCATGGAAGGCCCCGTTCTGAATCTTTTCGGAGTGGAATTCAGGAACCTGCTGAATGCGGCCGTCCCGCTGTTTCTGGCGATATCGGGTTATTTCATGGCAAATAAAAAAACAGACACCCCGACTGCATATAAAGAGTTCCTGAAAAGACAGGCGGTAAAGGTATACATTCCCATGCTGGTCTGGTCGGTTCCCTATCTGCTCCTGGCGTACCTGCACCGGGAAAACTCCGGGACCTCGTGGCTACTTTTTTTCTTCGGCGGATTCTCCATCTACTACTTCATCATCCTGATCGTACAGTATTACGCACTGCTGCCCTTAATGCAGAAAATGGGACGCTCCCTAGGGGGGGGGTGCTGGCAGCCGTCACAATCAGCATCACCTGCATATCCTGCCTGGAAATCCTGCTTTATGTATATCGGATGGAAATACCATTGATCGTATACGCCGGGCCGTTCCCGCTATGGATCATGTTCTTCGTGACCGGAATCTATCTACGTAACCATACGGTTCAAATGAAATACGTTTACCCGCTGGTGATTCTTTTTTTCCTGCTGTCCGTCGCAGAAAACTTCGTCATCATGCACTACATGGGGCAGGTAACAGGACTCGGCATCAAAGTCTTTTCGTTCCTTTTTTCACTTTATTTCATCATCATGCTGTTTGCAAGTCCCCTGCAACGTTATCTAACTGCCCGTAAAGATCGCTTCATTGTCCGCAGCATCGCCAAGGTCGGGGAAATATCCTTCGGCATTTATCTGATCCACATGCTGGTCAATATGGTACTGAACAAATTATGCGGCTACCACGACTTCAATTTCATATTGGTTCTGACAATAAGTATTGCTGTCATCATTGCCACCATGAAATTGGTGCCGACTTCCATCCGTAAATACATAGGCTTTTCATAACATGATCGAAATCCGGAATAAACGGGATTGCTGCGGTTGCAACGCATGCGTACAAAAATGTCCTCAGCAGTGCATCGGACAGTCCGAAGACGCCGAAGGATTCATTTACCCTCAAGTAGATAAGGCCCGGTGTGTCGGTTGCGGCCTATGCGAAAAAGTATGTCCGGTCATCAACCAGAATCCCAAAAGCAAACCTTTGAAAGTCATGGCCGGCCGAAACGGAAATGAAGAAATCCGGATGCAGAGTTCCTCAGGCGGAGTTTTCACATTATTGGCAGAACAGATCATCGGCCGGGGCGGGATTGTCTTCGGTGCCCGGTTCGACGAGAACTGGAATGTCGTACACAGTTACACCGAATGTACGGACGGACTGGCTGCATTCCGGGGCAGCAAATACGTACAAAGCAGGATCGGGGAGACATTCAGGCAAGCCAGAGAATTCCTGCGACAGGGCTGCGAGGTACTATTCACCGGAACCCCCTGCCAGATTGCGGGATTGCATAGGTTCCTCGGAAAAGAATACGACAATCTGTTCACCATGGACATCGTATGCCACGGAGTTCCCAGTCCGGGTGTATGGAAAGAGTATTTGAAACAAACAACTCAGAATTTATCTCCGATCGCACGTATCGTCGGGATAAATTTCCGCGACAAGCGCACCGGTTGGAAAGAGTATAGCTTCACACTCCATCTTTCGTCACCGGACAAAGAGGTTTTGCATACCGAAAAGTTTTACCGGAACAAGTATATGCGCGGATTCCTCGCCAATTTATATCTGCGGCCATCCTGTCATCAATGTCCGTCAAAATCAGGCAAATCCGGGGCCGACATTACATTGGCGGACTTTTGGGGAATCGAACATATCGTACCAAGCATGGATGATGACAAAGGGACCGGATTGATACTGGTCAATACGGCCAAAGGGAAATGCATGTACAATACCTTACCAATTATTTCGCAAGAGGTTGAATATGAACAAGCTCTTAAAGGGAATCATGTGATTGAAATTTCAGTTCCTTCGCAAAGGGAGTGTTTTTTTGACAACTTCGGAAAAGAGAATTTTTTCCGGCTGATAGACCGTCTTACAAAAGAACCTCTCAAGACACGGTTACGCCGGGCAGCGGGCCGGTTCATTAAACGATTACGATGAAAATAGGCATATTGACCCAACCGCTGCAGAGGAATTACGGCGGGATACTCCAATGCTACGCGCTGTGCGAAGTATTGAAGGGATTGGGGCATGAAGTGTGCGTGCTGGACAGACACCACCATACCCCTTTCCTGCGAAAATTGCTCCGCAGCGCAAAAAGAATACTACGCTATTGCCTCGGCGCAGAAAAAAAGGAAAACATCTTGTCCATATGGATGACCGCCGGTCAAATGCGGACAATCAGCCGGCATACCTCGGCGTTCATCGACAGGCATATACCTCATACCCGGCCGCTCTTGAGGACAAAAGAACTCCGGCAGGCCGCCGGCAACGAGCACATAGATGCATATGTCGTGGGTAGCGACCAAGTATGGCGTCCGGTCTTCTCCCCCTGCATCACCAATTATTACATTGATTTCGACCAACGGGACCATATCATTCGGATCGCCTACGCGGCATCGTTCGGGGTCGACACATGGGAATACGACCGGCAAGCGCAACAGGTGTGTGCCGGTTATGCAAAAAAATTCGATGCCATATCCGTGCGCGAGGACTCCGGAGTTACATTGTGCCGAAATTATCTGGGAGTCGCGGCGGAACATGTCCTCGACCCAACAATGCTGCTCAGGCGGGAACAATATGAAAAACTGGCAACGGATCGGCACGCCCTTGCAAGCAGAGGGAACCTGTTGACCTATATCCTCGACCCGTCCCCGGAAAAATCAACGATCGTCGGGAACGTGTCCCGGAAATTGGGTCTGACTCCGTTTAGCGTGATGCCGTCCCGGGAAGCGGACGTCCTGAACTGCGCAATGTATCCGGAAGAGTGTACTTCCCCAGCGGTAGAACAGTGGCTGCGCGGGTTCATGGACGCCCGGTACGTCATTGTCGATTCTTTCCACGGCTGCGTGTTCTCCATCCTGTTCAACAAACCGTTCATCGCCATAGCCAACTGCAGCAGGGGCGAAACCCGTTTCACTTCCCTGTTAAGGACGTTCGGCCTCGAAGGCCGGTTGATTCATAATGCCGGGGAATTGACCGACAGCCTGATAACGGCTCCGGTCGATTGGGAGCGATGTAACGGAATATTACAGTCGGAGAGGAAAAAATCCCTTCTTTTCCTCCGAACAAATCTTAACAAATAGACATGGAGTTTTACATTTACCTTGCTTTGATCGTACTCTTTTTATCGCTCGTAAAAAGGGCCAACAACAAAGTCGTATACATAGGAGTCGCTTTCGCCTTGTTCTTTCTGGCTGCCTACCGGAGTCTGGGAGTGGGAACAGATTCCGAGGCGTATTACACAATATATTATCAATATGCCAATAACGACGCCTACGTAGCAGCCAACGAAAATTATAAAACCGCGGAATTCATCTGGCTGGCAATGTTAAGGTATTTCCGCAACGCGAACAATTATAGGGGATTGCTGGTCATGTTGGCTGCCTTGAATGTCATACCGCTCTTCTATGCCCTCAATAAGCAAAGCAAATGGCCGTTGTTCTCGGTTTTCCTTTATATCTCGCTGTACTTTTACGGGAACTCCATGAACGCGATGCGCCAGTCGGTGGCAATGTCCTTCCTGTTGTTGGCCATCCCCTTTTTGGAGAAAGACAAAAACAAATATTACCTGCTGCTGATGCTATTGGCAATGGCCATACACATGTCCGCATTATATGTCTTCCTGTTCGTCTGGGTGTTTTATAAAGCGAACTTGAATTTCGACAACAAACTCAAATATGCGCTCGCAATAGCCATCAGTTTCATTATCGGCATGTTCTTTACGGCATGGTTCAAGGAGACTCTCAAACCCATAGCCAATTTATTCGCTTCGAGCAACTATGACTATTACCTAAGCGGGGGAACCGTTAACGAATCGAGGAACCTGCTCTCCAACCTTGGACTCAATCTGGTAGCCGTATTCATGCTGTACATCAATAAGGATGCGAACAATATATATTTCAAATTATATATCCTCGGAGTAATCATGGTCAACTTACTTGCCGGACTGGGTGCATTTTCAGGCCGTGTTGTCAGTTATTTCAGCCTGATGCAGATCGTGGCTATCCCGAACCTTCTATATCTGGTCAAAAAAACATTCCAGAAATATTTGTATACCGTGATATTCATTGCGTATGGGCTTTCCGTCTATATTTATTATCTCTTTAAAAATCTCAGCGAGATCGTACCCTATTCCAATATATTCAGTAATTAACCGCTCTGATGTTCTCCGTTGTAATCCCCTTGTATAATAAACAAGACTGTATCCGCAATACCGTACAGTCCGTATTGAATCAAACGTTCCCCGATTTTGAAATAAATATCGTAGACGACGGATCGACGGACCGCAGTTTGGAAATCGCACGCCAATTCGATGATCCCCGGATCAGGGTCTTTTCCAAACCGAACGGCGGCGTATCGTCCGCCCGCAATTACGGGATAAGGCAATCCCGGAAAAAGTATATTGCGTTTCTCGACGCTGACGACCTTTGGTATCCGGATTATCTTAGCGAAATCGCACGCCTGATAGATAAGTATCCCGGATGCGGCATCTATTCGGCTGGATACATTTTACGGAAAAAACACCGGGAGATCCGATATGCCTATCCGACCGAAGGTGTCATACAAGATTATTTCAAAGAATACTTCAAACACAAAAGTCCATTTTGCAATGCTTCGTGTGCTGTAATCCCGGTGGAAGCTTTCGGGAAAGTTGGTTATTTTCCAGAGAATCTGCATACAGGCGAAGACTTGTATATGTGGATGGCCATCGCCGAACACTATAATGTATGTGTTACGCCAAATATCCTGATGAGTTACGAGTATCAGGAATCGACATTCAATGACCGCCTCGAAAAAAACATATATATACAAGGTGATTTATTCAAAAAGCTCTGCAAGTGCCAAAATACATATCTGAACGAAATCATTGCACGTTTGGTAATTACAGACGCTATTTTTCAGGCATTGAGAAATAATAAAGACGTATCAAAGAGTGTTGAGAAAAAATTCAATTACACCAAATTCAACAGAACAGAGCTATTATATCTTCGAATTCTGAACCGAACCCCGGCTTGGAGCAACAAGATCATCCGCAACGGATGGAAATTAGGTTCAGCTATTAAAACCTATTTATTAGGGGTAATGGGAAGATAGAGACACAAGAAAACATCCAATGAGATCGCCCCATATCTATGAACAAACAAAATAACGATCCATGCGAATTTTAATATTGAATCCGATTCTTTATACCGCCGAAAACAATACAATCCCGACCGTATCTTCAATTAAAGACACGATGATCTACAATTTATGTCTTGGATTTAAACAATTGGGGCATGACATAACATTGGCGGCAGCAATGGAATACCAACCATGCAAGAAAGAAGAATATGATTTTAAAATTTTGTTTTTCAAATCGGACTTGAAAAGAATCTTTCCACCGTCCGTACTCCCGTTCTCACGAGATCTGTGGAAACACCTAAAACAGAACAGTCAACAATACGATCTCATAATCAGCAGCGAGGTATTTTCTTTTCAAAGTCTATTTGCGTCGCTATTATACCCTCGCAAAACCATAATATGGCATGAATTGGCATTACATCCCCAAA
>OLWL01000970.1_pt1 | contig 17090 bp, 18 predicted proteins | sample 1674151 | NCBI WGS metagenome assembly OLWL01 (sample SAMEA103958148, study PRJEB25191) | human gut metagenome
ACCACCAGCCCCATCGCCCTGACGGACGGACTGGAGAGCCTGCTGTCCCCTCTGAAGAAGCTGCGTCTGCCCGTCCACGAGCTGGCCATGATGATGTCCATCGCCCTGCGCTTTATCCCCACCCTCATCGAGGAGACGGACAAGATCATGTCCGCCCAGCGCGCCCGCGGCGCGGACTTCGAGAGCGGCAACCTGCTCCAGCGCGCGAAAGCGCTCATTCCGCTGCTCGTGCCGCTGTTCGTCAGCGCGTTCCGCCGTGCGGACGAGCTGGCGACGGCGATGGAGTGCCGCTGCTACCACGGCGGTGAGGGGCGCACGAAGCTCCATGTCCTGCGCTACGAGACGCGGGACTATCTGACGCTCGCGTTCTATGCCGCGCTGTGCGCGGCGATGATCGCGCTGAAAAAGTTTTTCTAAAATTCAAAAAAAGGACACGAATCATGCGTAACATTGCGCTAAAATTGATGTATAACGGCACGGCCTATCACGGCTGGCAGATGCAGCGGACCGAAGCGAGCGTGCAGGAGACGCTCCAGCGCGGCCTTTCGATGGTTTGCGGCGAGAGGGTCAGGCTCACCGGCGTCGGCCGCACGGACGCGGGCGTTCACGCCGAGCGCTATGTTGCGAATTTCCGCACGAGCTCCCGCATCCCCATCGACCGCCTGCCTTTCGCCGTCAACACCCACACGCCCGAGGACATCGTGGTGCGCGAGGCGCTGGAGGTGGCAGACGATTTCAACGCCATCGGCTCGTGCCTGAAGAAGGAATACACCTACCGCATCTACAATTCGCGCATCAAGAACCCGTTTTATGTGAACCGTGCGTACTTCTACCCCAAAAAGCTCGACGAGGCGGTGATGGACGCGGCGGCGCGGGCGTTTGAGGGTACGCACGATTTCCGCGCCGTGCGCTCGGTCGGTACGGAAACAAAGACCACCGTCCGCACCGTGCACTACTGCCGCGTGACGCGCCGCGGCGAGCTTCTGGAGCTCAAGGTCTGCGCGGACGGCTTTCTCTACAACATGGTGCGCGCCATCACCGGCACGGTGCTCTACGCCGCCGAGGGCAAGCTCACGGCGGAGGACATTCCGAAAATACTCGACTCCGGCGACCGCACGCTCGCCGGCCCCACGGTGCCGCCGGGGGGACTGTACATGACCAGACTTTGGTATGAGGATGAACGGCTCAATGACTGACAAGGATAAGCTCTCGCGCGAGGATCTGCGCGCGGACCGCGCCGCGCCGCCGCGCCTCGGCACGCTCCACCGTATTCTGGTGCTGGTGGCGGTGCTCGCGGTCGTGCTGGGAGCGGTGCTCGCCGCGGCGTATCTGGACCTGTCGAATTTCGACAGCCTCCGCCGCGCGCTGAGCTACGATAAGGCCGACGCCGCGGGCGAGAACGCCTATGATTACGACAACGACCGCACGAACCGCTTCGCCCTCCTCGGCGACCGCCTGCTGGTCGTTTCCACCACGCGCGTGAGCGTGCTCGCCGACGACGGCAGCGAGATCTACGCGCAGGAGGTCAAGCTCGACTCGCCCGCCATCGCCCTCGGCGGCCGCACCGCCGCGGTCTACGACGTCGGCGGCACGACGCTCTATATCCTCGGTGAAAGGGGCCTTGTGCGCGATCTGAGTACCGAGACGGAAAACGGCATCATTTCGGCGAAGCTCAACTCCTCCGATATGCTGGCGCTTGTGACGGACAAGAGCGGCTACAAGTCCTCAGTCTCGGTCTACAACGCCTCGGGAGAGCGCGTGTTCACCTTCAATTCCTCCAACCGCTATATGATCGACGCCTGCGTGGAGCGCGGCGGCAAGCACGTCGCGGTCGCGACGCTCGGCTCGGAGGACGCCATGTTCGTCAGTACGATCCGCCGCTACGCGCTCGATCAGGAGACGGCGGTCTCCGCCTGCGTGCTGGACGATTCGCTGCTCTACGAGCTCTCGAGCTTCGGCGGCACGCTCGTCGCCGTGACGGACGATCGCTTTCTCGCGCTCAGCGGCGACGGTTCGCTCGGCGGATCCTACGACTACGCCTATCCCTATCTGCGCGGCAGCACGCTCGGCGGGACGGATTTCGGCGCGCTCGTGCTCTCACGCTACCGCTCCGGCAGCGCGGGCAAGCTCGTCACCGTCGGCGCGGAGGGCAACCTCATCGCCTCGCTCGACACGCAGCGCGACGTGCTGGACATTTCCGCGGCGGGCAAGTACCTCGCCGTGCTTTACAGCGACGAGCTGGTCATCTACACCTCCGACCTTGCCGAGTACGCCTCGCTCACCGACACGCAGTACGCGCGCGGCGTGCGGATGCGCGCCGACGGCTCGGCGGTGCTGCTCGGCTCGCAGCACGGCTGGCTCTTTGTGCCGTAATTAGAAAAATGTTTCACTTGAAAGGTAAGTGAAAAGCATGGATAATGCACTTATCATTGATCTCGTCCTGGCTGCCGTGCTGGCATTGTTCGCGCTCCTCGGCGCGCGCAAGGGCCTCATCCGCAGCCTGATGGCGCTCGTGAGCGTGGTGGTCGCGCTCATCGGCGCGACGCTGCTCACCGCGATGTTCGTCGAGCCGGTCACCGACCTCGTCTACCCCAAGGTGGAGGAGAGAGTGCTTGAGCAGTTTGAGCGCGATATTCCGTCCGACGCGCTGGCCGCGGAGGACGGCGACCTGAGCGCCGGCGGACTGCTGCCCGACGAGCTGAGCGATCTGCTCGCCGAAGCGCTCGACACGCTCAAGCGCTTCGGCGTCTCCGACGACGCCATCGACGGCGTGACGAAGAGCGTGACCGATTCCGCCGTTTCCGCGGCGGAGCGGGCGGCGTACCTGCTCGTCAAGACCATCGTGCAGGCCGCGCTGTTCCTCGCGTTCTTCCTTGCGCTGATGCTGCTGCTCCGTCTGCTCACGCACGGGCTCGACCGCCTTTTCTCGCTGCCGGTGCTCGCGCAGCTCAACGGCCTCGGCGGCGCGGCGCTCTCGCTCATTGAAGGCGCACTGCTTATTTTTCTCATTGTATTCCTTGCGCCGCGCCTCGGCGTGACGTGGTTTGCGGACCATGCGGCGGGCACGCACCTGCTCGCGTGGTTTCTGAACAACACCCCGCGATCCATCATCGCATCTCTCACATAACGGAGGTTTCCCATTATGCAGCCACAACTTTGCTCCAGATGTAAAAAGAACGTTGCCGTTGTCTTCATCACCCGCATGGAGAACGGTAAAAATATCAACGAGGGTCTTTGTCTCAAGTGCGCCAAGAATCTCGGCTTGCCGCAGGTGAACGAGATGATGCAGCGCATGGGCATCACCGACGAGGACCTGGAAAACCTCACCAGTGAGATGATGTCCGCCTTCGGCGGCGCCGAAAACCTTGAGGGCATCGACGCGCCCGACGGCGACGACGAGGAGGACGGCAAGACCGCGACCTTCCCGTTCCTCGGCCGCCTTTTCGGCGGGCAGAACGGCGACGCGCCCGCGCCTGCGGACGGCGCGGTGGACGGCCCGGGCCGCGCCGAGCGCGGCAAGAAGAACGACAAGGCCGCTAAGCATAAATTTCTTGACAGCTATTGCATCAACCTCTCCCAGCGCGCCCGCGACGGCAAGCTCGACGCGGTGATCGGCCGTGACGAGGAGATCGAGCGCGTCGTTCAGATTCTCAACCGCCGCCAGAAGAACAACCCCTGCCTCATCGGCGAGCCGGGCGTCGGCAAGACGGCCATCGCCGAGGGCCTTGCCCAGCGCATCGCCGCGGGTGAGGTGCCCTTCAAGCTCCGCAGCAAGGAGGTCTATCTCCTTGACCTCACCGCGCTCGTCGCCGGCACGCAGTTCCGCGGCCAGTTCGAGAGCCGCATGAAGGGTCTTATTGAGGAAATTCGCAAGCTCGGCAACATCATTCTCGTCATCGACGAGGTGCATAACATCGTTGGCGCGGGCGACGCCGAGGGCAGCATGAACGCCGCCAATATTTTGAAGCCCGCCCTCTCGCGCGGCGAAATTCAGGTCATCGGCGCGACGACCTTCAACGAGTACCGCAAGCACATCGAGAAGGACACCGCGCTTGAGCGCCGCTTCCAGCCCGTCACGGTCAACGAGCCGAGCATGGAGGATACGCTCAAAATTCTCAAGGGCATCGCCCACTACTACGAGTCCTTCCACGGCGTGAAAATTCCCGACGGTATCCTGCGCCAGGCCGTCGTGCTCTCCGAGCGCTACATCACCGACCGCTTCCTGCCGGATAAGGCCATCGACCTGATCGACGAGGCGTGCTCGGATATGAACCTGCACGACAAGAACATCAACCGCCGCATGGAGCTGCGCCGCGAGCTGGACGATTACGCCAAGGAGCGCGAGCTGCTCGAGGCGGAGACCGAGAACCCCGACTTCGAGCGTCTGGCTGAGCTGAAAAGTCTGGAGCTTCAGGCGCAGAGCGAGCTGGACGGTCTCTGCGCGCAGGGCGATCCCGAGCTGACGATGGACAATCTCGCCCGCGTGATCGAGCTGTGGACGAAAATTCCCGCCAGCCGCATCCGCGAGGCCGAGTTCAAGCGCCTGAGCGAGCTGGCCGACCGCCTGAAAAAGCACATCATCGGGCAGGACGAGGCCGTGGACGCGGTCGCTGCGGCCATTCGCCGCGGGCGCGTGGGCATCAGCCCGAAGCACAAGCCCGTGAGCTTCATTTTCGTCGGCCCCACCGGCGTGGGCAAGACGGAGCTGGTCAAGCAGCTTGCCGCCGACCTCTTCGACTCGCCCGACTCCCTCATCCGTCTCGATATGTCGGAGTTTATGGAGAAGCACTCCGTCTCGCGTCTCGTCGGCTCCCCACCGGGCTACGTCGGCTACGACGAGGCCGGTCAGCTGACCGAAAAAATTCGCCGCAAGCCCTACGCCGTCATTCTCTTCGACGAGATCGAGAAGGCGCATCCGGACGTGCTGAACGTCCTGCTGCAAATTCTCGACGACGGCGAGGTGACCGACGCGCACGGCCGCAAGGTCAACTTTAAAAACACCGTCATCGTCATGACCTCCAACGCCGGCAGCGACCGCAAGGAGGGCAGCGTCGGCTTCGGCCGCAGTGTCAGCGAGCAGAACCGCGAGCGCATCATGAAGGCGCTCGGTGAGTTCCTGCGTCCCGAGTTCATCAACCGCGTGGACGAGATCATCTGCTTCAACCGCCTCGACGAGGAGAACTTTGTCTCCATCGCCCGCATCATGCTCGACGAGCTGGCGGCCAGCCTGAAGGAGAAGGGCTTCACCTTCACCTACGACGATGCCGTCGCCGCGTATCTGGCGAACAAGTCCTACTCGCTCACCTACGGCGCGCGCAACCTGCGCCGCACCATCCAGAAGGAGCTGGAGGACGTCATCGCCACGCGCATCATCGACTCCTACGACCACCCCGTCACGCAGCTGCGCGCCGTGATGAAGGACGGCGCGATCGACCTTTTGAGCCTATAATAAAAAGAAAGAAAAAGGGGAGAGAGGACATGAGAAATCCGTTCCGCAAGGACATTGAGCCGCGCTGTGCCTACTGCGCCCACGGCTCTGCGGTGAACGAGCGCGAGGTCGCCTGCTCGCGCAGGGGCGTGGTGGACGGCAACGACCACTGCCGCCACTTCCGCTACGACCCTCTGCGCCGCGTGCCGCCGCGGCCCGCCTCGCTCGATCCCAAAGCGCACTCGCCGGAGGATTTTTCCCTCTGAGAGTTATATAAAAATGAAGAGAGAAGGACGCATCATGGAGATCAAAACCGTTTACGCCGTCTATTTCAGCGCTACCGGGAGGACCCGCAAGGTCGTCACCACCCTGGCAAACGCCATTGCGCAGACGCTGGAGCTGCCGCTCGAGACCGTCGACTTCACCCTGCCTGCCGCGCGGGAGGAGACCTATGCCTTCACGGACAAGGACCTCGTGATCTTCGGCACGCCGACCTACGCCGGCAAGGTGCCAAACAAGCTCCTGCCCTTTGTGCAGACCGGCTTTGCCGGAAACGGCGCGCTTGCCGTGCCGGTCGTGACCTTCGGCAACCGCAGCTTTGATAACTCCCTCGCCGAGCTGTGCGCGAGTCTGGAGAACGCGGGCTTCCACACCATCGCCGCCGGCGCGTTCGCCTGCCAGCACGCCTTTTCGGATACGCTGGCTGCGGGCCGTCCCGACCACGAGGACATGACCGTGCTCGCGCAGCTCGGCGCGGCGGTCGTGACGAAGCTCGGCAAAATGACCGAGATCCCCGCACCTGTTCAGGTCGACGGCGACGCGGACGCGCCCTATTACCGTCCCCGCGGACTGGACGGCGAGCCGAAAAACTTCCTCAAGGCCAAGCCGCAGACCGACCGGAGCAAATGCACCGGCTGCGGTGTGTGCGCGGCGCTCTGCCCGATGGGCAGCATCAGCCGCGAGGACCCCGCCGAGGTCACGGGCGTGTGCATCAAGTGCCATTCCTGCGTGCGGAACTGCCCGACGGGCGCGAAGTATTTCGACGACGAGGCGTTCCTCTCCCACAAGGCAATGCTCGAGCGCGACTACACCCGCCGCGCCGAGGATAAGCTCTTCCTGTAAAGCAGCAAAAAGGAGTCCCCTGTCCGTGCGGACAGGGGACTCCTTTTCTTCACAGAAAGTTGGCGAATACCGAGGCGCCGACCACGGTCAGCAGTCCGGCCACGACGATGGACAGGCCGCTCATCGCGCCCTCCACCTCGCCGATCTCGATGGCCTTCGCCGTGCCGAGCGCGTGCGCGGCGGAGCCGATGGCTACGCCCTTGGCGATCGGCTCGGTGATGCGGAACACGCGGCAGACGGCAACGGCGATGACGTTGCCGAGGATGCCGGTAATGATGATCATGGCGACGGTCAGCGTCACATAGCCGCCGAGCTCCTCAGAGACGCCCATGCCGATGGCGGTCGTGATGGACTTCGGCAGGAGCGTGACGTACTCCTCATGCGAAAGGCGGAAGGCGAGGCTCAGTGCCAGCACGCTGCACAGCGTGGTGAGCACGCCCGAGAGGATACCGGCGAGAATGGCCCTCCAGCTGCTGCGCAGCAGCGCGAATTTCTCATAGAGCGGGACGGCGAGGCACACGGTCGCCGGCGTGAGCAGGTAGCTGAGGTACTTCGCCCCGGCGTAATACACCTCGTAATCGATGTGCGCGGTGACGAGCACAAGGATCGTGACGATGACAGAGAGGAGCAGGGGATTGAAGAGCGCCAGACGGAAGCGCTTTTGCAGTACCACGCCGAGCCCGTAGGCAAGCAGGCTGAGCGAAACGCCGAAAAAGACGGAGTGTTCAAAAAATTCCATGCTCATACCTCCTTGCCGCGGCGCAGGAAGAACTGCGTGACGCGGCCCGAAACGACCATGACCAGCACGGTCGTGATAACGGCGATGGCGAGATAGGCGAAGAGCTTCGCGCGGATGATGCCCCATGAGGTCATCAGTCCGGTGGCCGCGGGAATGAACATCAGCGGCATGATCTCGATGAGAAAGAGCGCCGTATCGCGCACGTCCTCCAGACGGAAGACGCGCAGCTGCAGGCACAGGAACATCAGCACCAGCCCGTAGATGCTGGCGGGCACGGGGAGGGGGAGCAGGTAGTTGAGCGCTTCTCCGGCAAAGGAAATGAGGAGAATGATGCCGAATTGCTTGACGTATTTCATAGGCGGCCTCTTTCAGGAAAAATAGAACTTGATTATAGGCGCGGCGGGGAGGAATGTCAATGCGCCGCGCGGCTTTTCTCTCAAATGAAAAGAGACCGCCCCGCGGGGCGGCCTCTTCCTGTTGATTCCGTATAGCTCACACGCCGCTTGCGCCGTAGTTGGAGAGCACGCGGGCGGAGGGGTCCTTGACGTCGCAGCCCTCCCAGTCCTTGTTCGGCATCCAGAAGTCCTTGACCATCTCGGCCTGCCCGGGGTAATACTTCTCGAACAGCTCGCGGTAGAGCAGGCTTTCCTTCGTGAACGGCGTCGCAAAGGAATACTGCTTCCGCTTTTCCTCGTACTCCTCGTCGGTGTACAGGCTTTCGGCGTATTCCTTGAGATCGTCCACCATCGAGTGACCGACGGCGTCGGAGAAGGCGGCCTTCTGCCGCCAGAGGATGTCCTCGGGCAGGATGCGGTCGGCGGCGAACGCCTCGCGCAGCAGGTACTTGCCCATGTGGTAGCTGTTGACCTTGAGCTTGGGATCAATGCTCATCACATATTTGACAAAATCGAGGTCGCCGAACGGCACGCGCGCCTCGATGGAGTTGACCGCGATGCAGCGGTCGGCGCGGAGCACGTCGTACATATACAGCTCGTCCACGCGCTTTTTCGCCTCCTGCTGGAAGGCTTCGGGCGAGGGCGCGAAGTCCGTGTACTTGTAGCCGAAGAGCTCGTCGGAGATCTCGCCCGTCATGAGCACACGCACGTCGGTCTGCTCGTGGATGGCCTTGCAGCACAGGTACATGCCCATGCTCGCGCGGATGGTGGTGATGTCGTAGGTGCCGAGCATGGCAACGACCTCTTCGAGCGAGGCGAGCACCTGCTCGCGCGTCATGATGACCTCGGTGTGCTCGGCACCGATGAAGTCGGCGACTTCACGGGCGTACTTGAGGTCGATGGGGTCAAGGTCCATGCCGATGGCAAAGGTGCGGATCCTCTTGCCGAGGAGCTTGGCGGAGATGGCGCAGACAAGGCTGGAATCCAGTCCGCCGGAGAGCAGGAAGCCGAGCGGCGCGTCGGCGTCGAGCCGCTTTTCCACGCCCGCGATGAGCTTCTCACGGATCTTTTTGCACACGGTGTCCAGATCGTCCCTGGAGTATTCCGTCACCGTGGTGAGGTCGGCGTAGCGGACGAATTTGCCGTCGGCGTAGTAGTGGCCCGGCGGGAAGGGCATGATGCGCTCGCACAGACCGACGAGGTTCTTCGCCTCGCTGGCGAAGAGGATGCCGCCGTCGGCGAGATAGCCGTAGAAGAGCGGACGGATGCCGATGGGGTCGCGCGCGGCGACGAGACGGTCGGCCTTGGCGTCATAAATGATCATGGCAAACTCGGCGTCGAGCTTGGCGAACATCTCCACGCCGTACTCGCGGTAGAGGGGGAGAATGAGCTCGCAGTCGGACTCGGACGCGAAGGTGTAGCCCTTGGCCTCCAGCTCCTTTTTGAGCGGACGGAAGCCGTACAGCTCGCCGTTGCAAACCGCCATGTCGCCGCCGAGGTGGAAGGGCTGCATCCCCTCCTCGTGCAGGCCCATGATGGCAAGACGGTGGAAGCCGAGCATACCGCGGCCGGCCTTTTCCATTCGGCTCATGTCGGGACCGCGGGAAGCGGTGCGGTCAAAGTAAGGACGGATCTCCTGCTCCGTCAGGGTGGGGGAATCAAAACCGATGATAGCGCACATAAAAAGCACCTCCAGATAAAATAAAGCAGCGACGTCCTGTAAATTTTAGGACGAATCGCTGCGTATCCGTGGTGCCACCTAATTTGCCGATCCAAGGACCGGCCCCTTTGCGGGGTTCCAACAAACCCCTGTGCCTTAACGCCGCACGCCGCGTCTTTCCTACCGGGCCGAAGCCGTTCAGATCGCTGCTCCCGAGTGTTATTCGCATGGCCTCTGTGTATCGGGCTCCCACTGTCCCCGACTCGCTGTGACCGAATGGCGCATGGTACTTGTCTCGATCGTTGCATTTCGCTTTATTGGATTGAATGAGTGAATTATAGTCTTGCGGGAGCAAATCGTCAATATTGCAGATACCCAACGTTTTGCACAAAATTTCTGTAAATTTTCGGCTGTTTGCATAAAAAGGGCGGCCTGCCTTGGCAGACCGCCCGAGAGAGCCTTTTTACTTGTGCAGCAGGGGGGAGAGCGGCTTGTAGATCAAAAAGCACAGCGCCACGTCGAGCAGGCCCTTGAAAAATGTGAAGGGCATATTGAACACGAGCAGACATTCGAGCAGACCGTCGACCGAGGGACGGATGGCCTGGTACATCCCGATGATGGTCTCGAGCGGCAGGTGATAGCACACGACGTAGGCGGGGTAGACCACGAAGTAGTTCAGCGGAACGGAGAGCGTCGCCATGAGCAGCGTGCCGATGACCGCGCCGAGCAGCGCGCCCCGACGGGACTTGTTGCGCTGATAGACAAAGCCGGCGGAGAAGGCGAACACCGACCCCATGAGGAAGTTGAACAGCTCGCCGACGTAGGCGGACGAGGTGCCGTGCAGCACGGCGAAGAGCAGGTTCTTCAGAAAGGCCACCACCACGCCGTAGACGGGGCCGAGCGAAAACGCGGCGAGCAGCTCGGGAAGGTCGGAGATGTCGAGCTTGACGAAGGCGGGGATCAGCGCGGGGATGGGAAATTCGATGAACATGAGCACAAAGGCGACGGCCGAGAGCATGGCGGTGACCGTTACCTTGTGCGTGCGGCTGCGGCCCGCGGCGCGGGCGGAGGGGATGGCGTTGACGTTGGGTTCGGACATGAAAAAACACTCCTTTTGTTCATTTTCCTTGAAAGAACGAGTCTTCCAAGGTGCATGACGCAAAAAGAGCGAGGGAATTGCGTGGTAACAGCGCGCAGCACATCTTCTCTCATCCGGACTGTGACCGTCGGTTCCGGAATCGCACCGGATCGTGCGGCAAAAAATGCCGCTTGCGGACTATACCGCCGGTGGGGAATTTCACCCCGCCTCGAAGACCTGTATTTCAAGTTTGACTAAAGCATAGCACAGCGCTGGAAAAAATGCAAGAGGAAAAACAACACTTTACAAATAAAAACGAATGTTCTATAATAAAAAGAAAATAACGAGGGGAGGAATGCGTGTGCGCGGAAAACCGGTGAGCTGCTGCTTCACGGGCCACCGCCCGGCGAAGCTGCCGTGGGGGACGGACGAGGGCGACGAGCGCTGCCTGCGGCTCAAGGCGCGGCTGCGTGAGGTGATCGCCCGGGCTGTGGAGGACGGCTATACGCACTTTATCTGCGGCATGGCGGAGGGCTGCGACCTCTACTGCGCCGAGGCGGTGCTGGCGCTGCGCGAGCGCCACAGTGAGGTGACGCTCGAGGCGGCGATCCCCTGCCCGACGCAGGCGGACGGCTGGAGCGCGGCGCAGCGCGAGCGCTACCGCCGGATTCTGGAGCAGTGCGACTATGAGACGATGGTGCAGGAACGCTATACGCGCGAGTGTATGCAGCGGCGCAACCGCTACATGGTCGACCATTCCGACCTGCTCATCGCCGTGCACGACGGCCTGCCCGGCGGCACGCGCTACACCATCGAATACGCCCTGCGCCGCGGCGTGAACATCATCGACGTGCCCATCGAGGAATAGAAAAAGGACGGCTCAAGGCCGTCCTTTTCTGTTTTCTTTCAGACGTCGAACACGCCCATGATGGCGATGCCGACGACCACAAGAGCGATCATCGCGTAGTGCTTCCACGAGAGCTTTTCCTTGAGGAACAGGCGGCTCCACAGCACGCTCGCCGCGCAGTAGGAGCTGATGATGGGCGCGGACATGGCAAGGTGCTCGGTGTCCGCGATGGCATAGATGTAGGCGAATTGGCCCGCAGTCTCGCAGACCGCGCCGAGGTACTTCGGCGCTTCCTTTTTGGGAATAAGGCGGTCCCTGCGGATCAGCACGACGTAGACGAAGCACACCACGGCGGCAAAGAGGAACGTCAGCTCATAGGCGACGTTCGCGCTGCCCTCGTCGAGCGTTTCGAGCACGCGGTTGTCCGCGAAGGTGCCCGCCGCGTCGAGCAGGCAGTAGGCCACCGGCAGCGCGAGGGCGAGAAAGCTCTTGGCGTACTTGCGGTTGCCCTCGGCCTGACGCGCCGCGCGCAGCTCGGGGTCCTCGGTCGCGTCCACCACGCCGAGGCCGATGGCGCCTACGCACACGAGCAGCACGGCGAAGATGGCAAGCGGGGAATAATCCTCGCCGCCGAGGAACACAAGCGTCATCACGGCGACGAGCGCGCCGGAGGAATTGCAGATGGGCGACGAGACGGACAGCTCAATGTACCGCAGCCCCAGATAGCCGAGCGTCATCGAGCCGATGTAGAGCAGCGACACAGGCAGGTAGGTGAGGATGATAAAAAAGCTGATCTCCGTCCCGCCGACGAAGATCTCAAACGCCGCGTGCAGACCCATGACGACGCCGACTGCCATGACCATCTTGAGATGGCTGAGACGGTCGTCCTCGTCGCGGCAGCCGATTTTGGAAAAGAGGTCGCTGCCGCTCCAGCAGAGCAGCGCGATGAGAGAAAGCCAGAACCACATATAGAATTGTCAAACTCCTTTATATCTGTCAGTATTTTGAGATCAAAAAACGGACAGTCTCCGGCGGGGGTCTGCGCCGGAAATGACGGTTGGTGAGGGGAGTCCTTCGGATCAGCATAGCAAGACCCTCCTGACAATATAGAGTCAGGGCAGTGTGACCAGCCCTGCGTCAAGCATTTTTTGCAGCGAGAGCAGCACGCCGAGCTTGGCGTGGTACCAGGTCAGGCCGCCCTGGTAGTAGACCGCGTAGGGCGGACGGATGGGGCCGTCGGCGGACAACTCGATGGAGCTGCCCTGCACGAACGCGCCCGCCGCCATGATGACCTGCGAATCGTAGCCGGGCATATCGCCGGGGACGGGGTCCACATAGCTGTCCACCGGTGCGGCGGACTGGATGCCCTTGCAGAAGGCGAGCATCCCCTCGGGGCTTTTCAGCTCGACGCATTGGATGATGTCGTGCCGCTCCTCACTTGCGGCGGGAACGACGCGGAAACCGAGGGACTCGTACACGGCGGCGGTGAACACCGCGCCCTTGACCGCGCCGGAGACGACGTTCGGCGCGAGGAAAAAGCCCTGATAGAGCGAGGGCATCAGCCCGAGGTTCGCGCCGACCTCCTGCCCGAGCCCGGGCGCGGAGAGACGGTAGGCGCAGCGGTCCACGCACTTTTGCGTACCGGCGATGTAGCCGCCGATGGGCGCAAGACCGCCGCCGGGGTTCTTGATGAGGCTGCCGACGATCATGTCCGCGCCAACGTCGCTCGGCTCGACCGTCTCGACGAACTCGCCGTAGCAGTTATCGACCATGATCGTCACATCGGGCTTGACCGCGCGGCAGACAGCGATGGCCTCGCCGATCTGCGCGACCGAGAGTGTCGGACGCGGCTGGTAGCCCTTGGAGCGCTGGATGTGGATGAGTTTCGTTTTCGCCGAGATGGCAGCGCGGATGGCGGGAAGATCAAAGCTGCCGTCGTCGAGCAGATCGACCTGCCGGTAGCTTACGCCGTATTCGGCGAGCGAGCAGGGCGAGGGGCGGATGCCGATGACCTCCTCGAGCGTATCGTAGGGCTTGCCGGAGATGGCGAGCAGCTCGTCGCCGGGCAGCAGGTTCGCGCTCAGCGCGACGGCGAGCGCGTGGGTGCCGCAGGTGATCTGCGGGCGAACCAGCGCGGCCTCGGTGTGGAAGGCGTCGGCGTAGACGCGCTCTAAATTGTCGCGGCCCTCGTCGTCGTAGCCGTAGCCGGTCGAGGCGGCGAAGTGCGTGGCGTTGACGCGGTTCTTCTGCATCGCGGCGAGCACCTTCGCCTGATTGATCTCCGCGCGCGCGTCGATCTCCGCGAAGCGGGGGCGGAGCGTTTCGAGTATTTTTTCGCCGTAGGCGAGGACCTCCCCGCTCACGCCGAGGGTCTTATAAATTTCAGCCGCTGTCATATCAAGGCTCCTTTTTCAATGTATCGGGAAACTGCACGCCGTTGCACCTGAGGACGAAGCGCAGCGGGTAGTCGCGGTCGAGGTAGTTTTTCTCGAACCACACATAGGTCGCGACGGGGAGCTGGCGCAGCTCGGGGGCCTCGCAGCGCAGGGCGTCGAAGGTCATGCGGTCGCCGGAGAGCAGCGCCGCCGCGACGTCCATCTGCCCCTCCGCGCGCAGGCGGTCGAGGCAGGTGTCCAGAATGACGGCGCAGGCGCGTTCCTCGTCCGTCTCGGCGTAGTCCTCGCGGTGGGCGAGCCAGTAGAGAAATTCGTCGGGGTCGAGGTCGAGATGCGTCGTGACCTGCGAGAGCTTGTAGAAGCCCGCGCGGTCGTTCGCCTTGAGCACGTCGATGAGGTAGGCGATGAGGTTTTCGTCGAGCATCAGGCAGTCGCAGAACACCTCGAAGGCGTGCTTGCCCGCGTCGGGATCGGGGGCCGGCTCGTCCGCCTCCCCGGCGGGAGCGGGCGGCTCCTCCGCCTGCGGCGCGCCGCCGAGCGCCATGCGCGCGAAGAGCGCGCGGGCGAAGTCCTCCTCGTTGAAGCCGTCTAACAGACCGTCCGGCAGCGCGTCGCCCGCCGCGCGGGCGCAGCGGCGCACGAAGTCCGGCACGCTGACGTTTTTCAGCGCGGCCTGCAGGCTCATCGCGCGCTCCTCGGGCGTTTCGCCGCTGAGGGCAATGCCCTCGGGCGCGGCGAGTGTACCCTCGCACAGGGCGTTCATGTATTTGAGGTAAAGGTCGCAAAGCTCCATCGTGATGCTCCCAAATTTCAAAAGTGAATACAATGTATCATACCGCGCGGGAAAATGCAAGGGCCGCGCTTGCAAGGAGCGGACGGATATGGTAAAATCAAAATGATCTCACAATACGTGAGGAGAGAAAGGAGGAAGCGGTCATGAAGCACAAGCGAAGCCTTGAGGCACTGATCGTCGGCTTTGTGCTGACCATTGCGGTCAGCTTTTTCAGCACGAAGATAGCGGGAGCTGTGCTCGCTGTGTCGCTTATTCAAATGTTTCTCTTTTACCGCTGCCCGCACTGCGGGTACGGGCTTTACAATGTCTGCGGCAGGATGCCGAGCTGCTGTCCCAACTGCGGCGAGGATCTGTAAAGCGAAGCCTGCCGCATCCGCGTGAAGGGAGTGTGAGCCATGCGTAGGACCCGCCGCAGCGGCGGATTTTTCCTCTGTCTGCTGCTCAATGTGCTGCTGAATTGGGAGGGCGTCATCCCTGCGGCGCTTTTATTTGCGCTGCACCGGTGGCGCGGCTGGCCGCTCTGGTGGGCGGGGCTCGCGCTCGCGCTGTGGATCGGCGGGCTGATCGTTTGGATGCTCGTCATCGGCTGGGCGAGCGACTGCGGCAGCCGCCGCGACGAGCCGCGGGAGAACAAGAATCCCTATTCCGCCAAGCAGTACCCGAACAGCGGGTCTGCGGCAGACAAAAAGACGGAATAGACAGAACGGAAAATGCGCGAGCGTCACCGCTCGCGCATTTGCTCAAAGAGGGCAAGATTCTTCCGCAGCCGCTCCTCCTGCGGCGAGCGCTCGACGGCCTTTCGGCAGGCATCGGCGGCGTTTTCCGCGTCGCCGAGGTGGGCATACGCCAGCGAGAGCAGGTCGTAGGGCAGACTTCCCCAGGCGTCCGCTTCGCAGATGTAGGTGCGCGGGCGCTCCGTGATGGCAAGCGCGGTGCGCAGCACATCGACCAGCCCGTACCAGCGCTCCTGCGCGTAGAGGAGCTGCGCGTAGTCCATGTACGGCTCGCGCAGGTGCGGAGCCTCGGCAATGGCGCGGTGCAGCCAGCGCTCCGCCGGATCGTCCTGTTCAAGCGCGCGCAGGCAGCGGGCGATGTAGCGCATCGACGCGCAGCGTTCGTCCGCCCAGACGGCGGAGGGCAGCGTCAGGTGCCGCGCGAGCGTTTCAATGGCCTTCTGCCACTCGCCGCGGAACATATACTCCCGCCCAAGGTAATGGCAGTTTCGGTCGTTCTGCGGGTCCTCCCGAACGGCCAGCTCCAGCAGCGGTAGGTATTGCCCGCGGGACTTCGTCTCGTCGGGGTGATGGTCGAGCTGCACGCCGGCTGCGTCCACGAAGCGCTCCGCGCCCTCGCCGGTGTAGGCAAGCGTCTCATGCACCGGACTTGCCCAGCGGTAGCAGCCGTTTTTGTGAATTTTATCCGCCCAGAACACCATGCCCTCGCTGCCGTCGGGGCGAAAGCTCCAGGTGTAACGGTAGCGGGCGCGGGTGGTGTCCGGCTGCCATGCGCGCTCCAGCGCGGCGCGCCAGCCGGGGTGGAACTGCTCGTCGAGATCGATGGCGCAGCAGATGTCCGCGTCGGCGGGAATGAGCCCCAGCGACTCGTTCCGCGCCGTGTCGAAGCGCCACGGCGAGACGACTGTCTCGCCCACAATGGCTCCACGTGCGCGGAGCTTTTTTACGGTGTCGTCGCTTGAGCCGGTGTCGAGCACGCAGACATAGTCGGCCTCGGACATCGAGTCCATGAAGCGGTCAACGAACTGCGACTCATTTTTGCAGATGGCGTAAACGCATACCTTCAAAGCGAATATCCCTCCCATGCTATGTAGGCGGCGCGGGGATCCCGCGCCGCGTTGCTTTTCTTCTCTCAGGTGGCGAGCAGACCCGCCGCGCGCAGACTGGCGAGCAGCGCGTTGAGCTGAGCCGCCGTGTTGCCGGGATCGGTGGTGTCTGCGACCGCCGCCGCGGGACTGATCGTCGCCGCAGGGCCGGTGGGGCCGACAGGCCCCTGCGGACCGTCAGCACCGACAGGACCCTGCGGGCCGGTAGGCCCGGTGGGTCCGATGGGACCGGCAGGACCGACAGCACCGGCGGGGCCAACAGCACCGACCGCGCCGGTCGCGCCGGCGGGACCCTGCGCCCCCTGTGCGCCCTGCGGACCCTGCGGTCCGGCAGGACCCGTGGGACCCTGTGCTCCCTGCGCGCCCGCCGGACCGGCAGGACCCTGCGGGCCTTGCAGACCCTGCACGCCCTGCGGCCCCGTGGGACCGATGGGACCGGGAACGCCCTGAATGCCCTGCACGCCCTGCGGACCGGTCGGCCCGATCACGCCGTAGGGCGGATACGGAGGCGGCGGGGGAGGCGGGAACGGACGCGGGCAGCACTGCTGGTCGCAGCCGCAGTTGTTGCCGCAATTACCCTGATAACGATTGATAGCGATCACCCTCCTTGATTTTTCGGCGGTGCGCCGCCGAAGCGCAGACGATACGCCTGCGTTTCAGTCTATGCGCGAGGACGCAAAAGGGTCCCGCCGTGTACGCGGCGGGACCCTCAGCGTGTCGAAAAAGTCTTTTCTCCCCGCTGAGCAAGTTTTCAGAACTTTATAAAAGTTCTGAAAACTTAGGATTTCAATG
>OLWL01000974.1_pt1 | contig 17032 bp, 17 predicted proteins | sample 1674151 | NCBI WGS metagenome assembly OLWL01 (sample SAMEA103958148, study PRJEB25191) | human gut metagenome
GATTTGGAGTCCAGCCCTTTGTCTTTTTCTCACTTCCTTCCAATCCACCAATCCTGCTGCTCATAAGGTAGCATAGAGAAACGAAGACCCTTAAGCCCGGGATTTCGGGTGATGAAGGTGCGAAGGGATTTCGACTTCACATTCACTTCCGCCTTCACCTCCATCGGCACCACATGGTCTTTATACGCTGCAAGGAAATCCATCTCTATCGTTGAATTATCTACAGAATGATAGTATAATGAGATGCCCTGGCTTGTGAGTTGCGTGAAAACATACAGTTCGGTAAAGGCTCCCTCGTATTCGGAAAAAATGTTGTCGCCTACAAGAATAGACTCTGCCGACGCCTCGGCCATAGCCCCCATCAGTCCCACATCAAGCATGAAAAGCTTGAAGGCATTATGATCTTCATAGAACTTGAACGGCAGACGTGGAGCATCATCGAGTTCGTTGTGCCATTCAAGGACATCAAACCTTTCCTCCTTCCTGAAGTTCAGAAACTCGTAAAATAAAGTTGGGGACTTGATTTTGTAGCTTTGCAGCCAAAAGAGAATTGGCTACTATGTTTCAGGACAAATACGTTTTCGCTCAACTTACCGCATTTCTGAATAGAAAGATTAGTGTTGCCATTATCACTTATTGTCTCGTAGCAATTGTTCATCATGAAGACTATTTTCAACGATGTCAAAGAACTCGATTATCCCCTTTTTAAGGGACTATTTGATTAATTAACGTGTCCAATTTTTATTGGACACTAATGTTAATAAATCACAAATAATAGTGACAGAGGGGGGGGAATTTTATCATAAATATTTTTTTTTCATATCTTTGCAGTTCTTTCGTATCAGGACAACAGTATAGCTGTCACAATTGACACATTTGAATGAATAAGCATTTTTAGAAAAAATCTGCAATAGAGATTAATAAATTATGATGAGTAAAAGTTATCTGCTTTCTTTTGCCAAGGCAAAAGGAAGCATTGCGGCTGTCGCTTTGGCCGCAGTGCTGATGGCTGCAAATGCTACTGTAGCCTCGGCACAAAATAAAGCGACGGAAGACAACGGAATAGAAGGAACGGTTATTGGAGGTGTTGACGACCTTTCTGGCGTTGATCCTTCGTCAGCAATTTGTACAGACAAAGGAACGACTGAAACCGACGGAGATAAGATTGTGTATCTGTATAACGTCGGTGCCAAAAAGTTTCTGAGCGTTGGCGGTCTGTGGGGCACTCATGCCTCGCTGAATGTTTCACCATATTCCATTTATATGAAGGATATAGGTTCACAAACGTATTCTCTGGAGAGCAAAGTGAATGGTTCTGGAACTGGTTCATATTTAGGAATTAACAATAATGGGGTATATATGGACAGAAATGACGTTTTAAGCACTGTCATCAGATTTGAACAAGCCAACAAGGACTATGATTCAAAAACGAACAAGGTATATCTCGTCAAAATCGGTTCAATCGGTTCAACCGGTTACCTTACGGCTTATCCGAACAACGAGGATATGTTCTGCAATTATGAAACAAAATTAGCAGCAGAGGGCACCAAGGAATACAAGAACCAGGAATGGAAGATCATTACAAAGAATGAGTATTACTCGCTCTTCCGCACAGCCCCTGCAAATATGAAGTCGGCTGTCGATGCTTCTTTCCTTCTTGCATGTCCGGATTTCAGAGTAAACGATACGGATGCTGCAAACTGGAAAATCGGAGGCGTAAGCTCAACTACTGATGTAATAAGCCGCGTGCGCTTTGGCGACGAAAAGACGTATCGGACATATCCAGGGACTTCTGGCTGGACACCTGCTTATGATGAAACTCATCAGCGCGACTACGGCAAATATTACTACTGCTACACCAAAGGCCTGCGCGGCTTCAATATCTACCAGGACGTGAAGGTACACAAGGCAGGATGGTACCTGCTGCGATGCAACGGATTCAGCACAGCGAACAGTTCGGAGAACATCAAGCAGAACGGCGGACCGTTGGCAAACCTGTTCATTACGGTGCTCGGTGCCAACAACAAACCGATTAGCGACAAATACTCAGCAGCAACCCTCGATGGTATAAGTCAGGCTGATGCCGAGGCGCTTGGCAATACATACGATGGAGCCGGTATCGGACGTGCCTTCTTCGAGGGAAAGTATGAAAACCAGGTGCAGATATGTCTCGACGATAACAGTATATCAAGCAAAAATCCCGTGACTCTCCGCATAGGCTTCTACGTAGACTCTACAGACAAGTCGGAGGTTGCCGACAACGAGCTGACCGCCGTGGACAACTTCAAACTGCTTTATGCCGGACCGCGACGCAACCCAGAGCTGATTCTCGACGAGGAGTCTACCGACCTGCGCTATCTGACCAAGGCGACAGACGAATACAAGAACAGCGTGCTGCATCTGAACCGCAAGCTGAACGCCAATATGTGGAACTCGCTCATTCTGCCCGTAGACCTGACATGGGGACAGATGAAGCGCACGTTCGGAGATGCCGTGAAGGTGGCAAAGCTTGCGGCACTGACGGAGAACAGCGTACAGTTCGTGACCGTGGAGCCAGACAGCGACGATGACGTGATGGTAACAGCATTCGAGCCATATATCGTCTTCCCGCCATATACACAGGTGAAGTCGGCACCCTACACCGTAGAACACTTCTACACATCAGAGGGCGAGGACAACAGCGAATGGCTGGGCACCAACTACGAGAAATCTAAGGACGAAAACAACCGACTGACGAAGAACATCGATGCCGACCACTACGACATCACGATGGTGTCGCTCGACAGGAAGAAGCTGAATGAGTATGTAAACACCACCAATTGGGTATCAAAAACACAATTCGATGCCACCGGCGGTGGTCATGGCACGATGGTCTGCAAAGGCACAATGGCAAAGACATACGACAATGGCAAGATTATCGAGGACAGAGACAACCTCAACGGCGACTACTTCATGTATAAGGGAAAGCTGATACAGGTGCCGCACGGCAATATGGCCGACGGCAAGCCGTATTCATACGGACTGAAGGCGTTCCGCTGCTGGTTTGAACTGACAGGCAATGCGTCTGCTGGAGGAAAACCGAGCCAAGTTTCGCTGCTCATCGACGGAGTGGAAGACAGCACCACAGGCATCGACGACATACACGGCAGCACCGACTGCACATCCTACAAGCGTGGCATAGAGGGCGTGTTCAACATAAACGGACAGATGGTGCGCCGCAGTTGCAGTCTGGAGGGACTGCCTAAGGGAATGTATATAGTGAACGGAAAGAAGATAATTATCAGATAAGCCCCAAATAACAGTTACGCAAAATGAAGAAGAACTATATAACTCCAGAAATTAATGTGATACAGCTCGAGGCTCTCTGCAACAACGGAGGCATCAAAACGGGGAGCGTACACGAAGGAAGTACCACGGGAGAATGTATCAGCAAATTTGATGTGGTCAACGGGGATGCGACCAAGACTGATGCTGAATACAAAGACTTGTGGGGAAACAGCGATAAGTGGGGCGATGACTGACACTATCGTCTGCTATAGAAACAGATAATGAAAAGCGTCAAAGGGCTGAACTCCGGATTTGGAGTCCAGCCCTTTGTCTTTTTCTCACTTCCTTCCAATCCACCAATCCTTTTCCCTTATCATCCAGCACACGTGCCTCCATGACAGATCATTCTTTTTTTGATAAAATTCCCCAATAATTTTATACGATTTTCAGTTTTTATTTGTAATTTCGCAGCAAAATTCAAACACATATTAATTTTAAACAACATGTTGCAAAAGTTATTCGGTTTTGCCCCTGCTCAAAACAAACTGAAAACGGAGGTGGCTGCGGGTATCACCACCTTCCTCACCATGGCCTATATCCTGGCCGTTAATCCTAACATCTTCAGTCATCTCGCCGCTCAGGGCATGGATACACACGCTGTGTTCACTGCCACCGTACTGGCTGCCATCGTGGGTACACTCGTGATGGCTGTCTATGCCAAGAAACCTTTCGGACTGGCTCCTGGTATGGGTCTGAACGCTTTCTTCGTATTCACGGTCTGCCTCACTATGGGCTATTCCTGGCAGATGGCGCTCACGGCTGTTCTCATCGAAGGTTTCATCTTCATCATCCTCTCCGCTACCGGTATCCGCTCGATGATGGTGGATGCAATTCCGGCTTCCCTGAAACGTGCCATCGGTGCTGGTATCGGCCTCTTCATCGCCTTCATCGGTCTGAAGAATGCAGGTATCGTGGCTGCCAATGAAGCTACTTTCGTCACCATCGGTAAGATCACCGAAGGCTCTGCCCTGCTCGGCGTTATCGGCATCATCCTGACCAGCGTGCTAGTCATCAAGAAAGTGCCTGGCAACCTGCTCATCGGTATTCTCGCTACTACGCTCATCGGCATTCCTATGGGCATCACGGAAATACACGGACTGGTAGATGTGCCACCTTCGGTTTCACCTATCTTCTGCCAGTTTGATTTCTCCAACGTCTTCTCCATCGATATGGTGGTCATCGTCTTCACCTTCCTCTTCATCGATATGTTTGATACGATGGGCACGCTCGTGGGCGTCTGCACCAAAGCGGGCATGATGAAACCGGACGGAAAAATTCATGGACTCAACAAGGCGTTCATGGCGGATGCCGTGGCTACCGTGGCTGGTGCCTGCTTCGGAACAAGTACTACTACCACCTATGTGGAGAGCGCTTCGGGTGTTGCCCAGGGCGGTCGTACGGGTCTTACAGCCTTCATTACTGCCATGTGCTTCTTAGTGGCCCTGTTCTTCGCACCACTGTTCCTGTCAGTTCCTTCTGCAGCAACTACTCCTGTGCTCGTCATCGTGGGTCTGTATATGATGTCGCCTATCAAGGACATCGACCTGAACGATTACGCTGAGTCTATCCCTGCTTTCATCACCATCATCATGATGCCGCTCACCTACAGTATTTCTGATGGTATTCTCTGCGGTATGATCAGCTATGTGGCCATCAACGCCTGCTGCGGAAACATCAAGAAGCTGAGCATCACCATGTGGGTATTGGCTATCCTCTTCGTGCTGAAATATATCTTCATCTAAACAGAGATTATTTTCGTGAAATATAAATTAAAACAGGCCTTACTTTTTAAAGTGGGCTCAATGATAATATAATAGCCAACTTTTCGTTATTATATTATCATTGGGTTTTTACGTGGAAAGACGAATACGCCAAGTATTCTTTTCCAAAGCAATTATACCAACAAAGAAATGAAGCAAAACAAGTTTTTCATATATTTCACCATCCTGTTCTGCCTTCTATTGGCAAGCTGTGGCATCGACAAGAACCTGAAGAAAGGTGAGAAGTTCCTGGCTTTGGGCGAATACTACGATGCTGCCGAACAATTCAAGCAAGCTTACTCGAAGACACCCACCAAGGAGCGTGACAAGCGAGGTGAACGTGCCTTGAAGATGGCGCATTGCTATGAGAAAATCAATGCCACGCCGAAGGCAATAGCCGCCTATCGCAATGCCATCCGATACAACCAGGCTACCATCCAAGACCGATTGGCATACGCCCGTCAACTCTTGAAGAATGGCGACTATAAGTTGGCTGCACAGGAGTTTCGTATCGTCTTGGACTCCCTGCCCAATGATGTCTTGGCACAAAATGGTTTGAAGTCTGCCCTCAAAGCTCCCGAATGGAAGAAGCAAGGCAGCCGATACACCGTCAAGCGAATGGACGTATTCAACTCCAGAAGAGATGACTACTCCCCCGTTCTCTTCGGCGATGACTTCGACCAACTCTATTTCACCTCCACCCGAAACGAGGCGGCAGGTGACGAACTGAGTGGTATCACAGGCACCAAGGCTGGCGACATCTTCCTCTCAGAGAAGGATGACAAGGGAAAATGGAGCAAACCAGAGGCAATAGGCACAGGACTCAACACGGAATATGACGAGGGAGCGTGCTGCTTCACACCGGATGGCAGGGATATGTATCTCACCCAGTGTGTCACCGACCCTTCCTCTCCTCGCTACGCCAAAATCGTGACATCCCCTCGTTCGGATGCCGCTTGGGGAAAGACCAACAAGCTAGAAATCACCAAAGATACTCTCAGCAATTATGCACACCCAGCCATCTCTCCCGATGGCGAGTGGCTCTACTTCGTCTCCGATATGCCAGGCGGCATGGGAGGACTGGACATCTGGCGAGTACGCATCACAGCAGCAGGACTGGGTGGCGTGGAAAACCTAGGCGAACCGATCAACACGTCAGGCGACGAAATGTTTCCTACCTTCCGCCCAAATGGCGACCTCTACTTCAGTAGCAACGGGCATGTAGGCATGGGCGGTCTAGACATCTACATCGCCAAAGTGGATGCCAAGACCAAGAAATACAAGCTTTTCCATCCGGGCTATCCTCTCAACTCCGAGGCGGATGACTTCGGCATGACTTTCGAGGGACCACACAACAGAGGTTACTTCTCTTCCAACCGCAAGGACGGACGAGGCTACGACCATATCTACTCGTTCGAGAATCCAGAGATTGTGAACACCATCAAGGGATGGGTCTATGAGATGGGAGGTTACGAACTGCCTGCGGCACAAGTGACGGTAGTTGGCAACGATGGCACCTACAAGAAACTGTCGGTCAAGGGTGATGGTTCATTCAGCATGGTCATCAAGCCACAGGTAGATTATCTGTTGATGGCTTCCTGCAAGGGATTCCTCAACCACAAGGAAGAATTGCGTGTGGATTCCGCCAAGGAGAGCAAGGAATACACCCTCCAGTTCCCATTGGCTTCCATCACTGCCCCAGTCTTGATTGACAACATCTTCTATGATTTCGACAAGGCGACACTGACTGAGAGCAGCACCAAGGCGCTGGATGAGTTGGTCAACCTCTTGAAGGAGAATCCGAACGTGACTATCGAACTGAGCGCACACTGCGACTACAAGGGAAGTGCAGAGTACAACAAGCAACTCTCACAACGAAGAGCACAGTCGGTGGTCAACTATCTGATACAACATGGCATAGCCAAAGACCGTCTGACTCCAGTGGGATATGGTTGGGAACAGCCTAAGACCATCCGAAAGAAAGTGACTGAGAAATATCCATGGTTGAAAGAAGGCGACAAGTTGACCACAGATTTCATCCTTAAACAATCGAAGGAGCATCAAGAAATCTGCAACCAGCTCAACCGTCGCACGGAATTCATCGTACTCCGCACCACCTACGGTCTCTTTGATGAGAAGGGTAATCTGAAGAATCCACCGAAACCAAAAGAGAAGCCGGTCGCTGATGATAACGAAGACAGCTTCATCATTGATTGAAGCTTCATTTTTAGATATAAAAAAGAGTGTTGGACGCTCGCTACATTTCAATGCGAGCATCCAACACTTTATTGTATCCCCAGACACATAACACCGTTACCATACCAGCCAACATCATCAAGAGTTGCTGAGGCTGAGCGACAAGTTCGCCCAAAGAGCAAAGTGCCTTAGAGAAAAGCATCATCGCCGTCACCTTGGAGGCAAACAAAGAATCCTCCAAAGACAATACCATCTGTGTGGAAACGATGAAGATCACTCCCATCACCAAACAAGCCACCTGCCACCAACGCTCCATACGTTGATGGGAAGGTGCTGGCAAATGCTGCATCACCCTCTGGGAGAACCCATCATCAGGTATCTCCTCTTGATGGTCGGCAAAGAACATTTGAATCATTTGCTCATCAGCAATGTTCAAGCCCATAGGCTCATCATAGCCAGTTATATTCTTATCATCTTCTCTCATAACCATTCTGTTTTAAGTAACTTGCTAATTTATTTTTTCCTCGTGACAAATGCGACTTGACGGTGCCCGTCGCAAGTCCTGTTATCTCTGCTATTTTGTCTATCGGTTGACCATCCATCAGTTGGAGGGTCACACACGCTCTCTCGTTATCGCTCAATATTTTGAGTGCCTCCATCAAGTCCATCCTCAATCCCCCTTGGGATGACTCGGCGTTCTTGTGAGACACCGTTGGCGTATCTATATCCAATGTTTGCTTGTGACTTCGATTGTAATCATACCATACATTATAGGCGATACGATAAAGCCAGGTGGAAAATCCTGCCAAACCATGAAAACTAGCAATATGGGTATATACCTTGATGAAGGTATCTTGTGCCAAATCATCACTCAACTGCGTATCTCCCAACGTCTGGCGTAGGAAGAAACCACGTATAGGCGACTGATATTTCTCAACCAGATGGTCGAAAGCCTTCCGGTTGTGAAACACAGCCACCTGCGTAACGAGAGAGATATCGTCGAGTTGTTTCACTTGTTCTTCCAATTTGGTATATATCCCATCGCCAACTGTCCGAGTCCATACACAGACACCAAGGCTCCGATACCAGCCATGAAATGCCAATGCCAAAATGCAAACATCGCCACCAAGCCTGCTCCCAAAAAGAAGTTGCGGAGACCTCGCTTGATCAGATATTCATCACTCTGCTTGTCGATAGGTCGCTGTTCCTCCGGCACATCCACGCCTTTCTCCATCGCCATCTCCATGATTCTCATGCGGTCCTTGTGACGGCGATACAGATACTTGAAGATGATAAAGATGATAATGAGAGGAGCAAAGACAAAGAGAAGTCCGATGACCAACATGACGAACATCACGAAGAACAAAGTTCCCTTGCCAAAGACACTTCCAAAGAAATCAAAAGGGTCGTCATAGTTCTCCAAACTATAGATGGAATGAGAACGAGACTGGTTGGAGTCGTCAGCGTCAACTTGCGCAGATGTGGTATCTACCGATGTCGTATCGGAATAAGCCTCCACTGCATCCTGTGAGGCAGAAGTGGTTGGCTGTTCGGTAGCTGATACCGCCTGCTTATTGTCAACTTGCGTTTTGGGAGTATAACGATGTTTTGGAGCAGAAGCCGCAAAAGACATCTGTGTAACGCCCAATGTCAGAGAGAGCATAAATGCAAGGAATAACTTCTTCATATCATTCATTTTTATGGTTTTACTATACTAATTGTTACTTTTTTCAATGGCTTAGACGCATCTTCTGCCATTTTAGTTGCAAAGAAACAAAATATTTTTTAATTTTGCAAAGGATTTGGCAAGCAATTGGTAGCGACACCTTATTATATATAGGTATTCCTCCATTGGAAGAGGTATTCCCTTGCCATTCTACAAACATTTACAATAATCAAGAAAGAAATGAACTTACCAGAAGATTTCACAGCATATACCAGAGAGTGGATGGGCGAAGACCTCTTTGCCGACTTCATGAAAGGCATGGAGGCAACTGCTCCTACCAGCATTCGTCTCAACCCCTTCAAATGCCCTTCCTGCACCCACATAACAGATGAAGATGACACCGAGGTGGTACCTTGGTGCCCAAATACGGGCAGATACCTATCGGAAAGAAGAAACTTCACCTTCGACCCTCTCTTGCACGCCGGTCTTTACTACGTGCAAGAGGCATCCTCCATGTTTATCGACTTGGCGATTCGTAAATACGTGAAGCAACCTGTCAGAATGCTGGACCTCTGTGCTGCTCCTGGTGGAAAATCGACAGCCATCAGAGCCGCCTTGCCTGAAGGCAGCCTACTCTTCAGCAATGAACCGATGCGCACCCGTTCGCAAATCTTGGCAGAGAACATACAGAAATTCGGTCATCCCGATGTCATCGTCACCAACAACTATCCTAGAGATTACAAGAAATCCAAGTTGCAGTTTGATGTCATCCTCACCGATGTACCTTGCTCTGGCGAGGGTATGTTTCGCAAGGACGAGGGAGCCATCAAGGAATGGAGCACCAGCAATGTGAACAACTGTTGGCAACTCCAAAGAGAAATCGTCAGCGACATCTGGAACTGTCTCAAGCCAGGCGGCATTCTCATCTACTCCACTTGCACCTTCAATGGGCACGAAGATGAGGAAAACGTACTGTGGATAGAAGAAAACCTTGGAGCTGAAAGATTGCCTATGCCCATCGAAGAGAGATGGAACATCACGGGGAGCCTCCTGAAAAAAGATGAATCCACTGATGATGGGCAGTCCAACAAGTCTCTTGCTACAGACGATTATGATAACATGTATCATTTCATCCCTGGCAAGAGCAAAGGCGAAGGTTTATTCCTCGCCGTATTGCGCAAAAATGGCAGTTCAGAGGAAATGGACTCAAACAGCAAAGGCAAGAAGGACAAAAAGAAGAAAAACAACAAGGATACCAATAAAGGCAACAATCGCATCTCGATACCAGAAAACTGGTTGAATGACACTGCTGAATGGAGCTATCAAAATACCGAATCAGGTATCTATGGCATTCATTCCACATGGAAGCCTATGCTGGACGAAGCCACCAAGTCGCTAAAGGTGATTCATGCAGGCGTGAAGTTGGGAAGCATCAAGGGAAAAGACTTAATACCTGACCAGTCGTTGGCTCTCTGCACCGAGCTCCATCAAGATACATTTCCGAAGGCAGAGCTATCTTATGAGGATGCCATCCAGTATCTCAGAAAAGAAGCCATCACCCTCCCCGATTCCCTTCCACGTGGCTACGTATTGGTAACCTACAGAGGCATTCCGCTTGGATGGATGAAGAACCTAGGCAACAGAGCCAACAACCTCTATCCACAAGAATGGAAAATCAAGAGTTCACATATCCCTGAAGGGAACAACAACCTCATAACTTGGTAATATGGAAATCAACATCATCGCCTGTGTGGATGCCAACAATGCCATCGGCTATAAGAACCAATTGCTCTTTCATATCCCAGAAGACATGAAGAGATTTCGCACCCTCACTATAGGTCATACCATACTGATGGGCAGAAAGACTTTTGAGTCGCTCCCCCATGGAGCACTTCCCAACCGGAGGAACATCGTCGTCAGTCATCAAAATATCCAACTGGAGAATTGTGAAGTTTTCCCTTCCATCAAACAAGCATTGGATGCATGCCAAGACGATGTGGTCTTTGTCATCGGAGGCAGCAGCATCTACGAGCAAACCTTGCAGCTTGCCGACAAAATCTATCTGACGCAAGTGGAAAGTGCAAGTGCCTATGCCGATACATTTTTCCCAGAATTTCACAAAGAAGAGTGGGATGAGTGTCGAGAATGTAACATTAACATTTTAACAAGTAACACAAAAGAGACACTTTCTTGCACTTTCTATATTTACAAGAAAAAGAGCAAACAAAACGAAATCAACCTCTAGAAAGGGGCTAATTTTGTTGCAAATAGGGGCAATAAGCGTTCAAATACACTCTTTCGAACGAATTTACCACCCATAAAAACAAATAATACCCCCACAAAATGTATTTTTCTTGTACCTTTGCAACAGTTAAAACAAAAGGCGTTGGGAAACGCTGAGAATCATCTTTTACTTATACAATATATATTAGAGAATATATGAAAAAGCCAGCCTTTTTGAGGCTGGCTTTTTTGGTTTATCCAGAAAACTGGCTTAATTGACAGCTTCGTCTTCATCAACATCTGATTCTTCCTGAATATCCGCAAGAGGCAACTGACGATTGATCGCTGCATTGAAAGAGATAATCGTCTCACTACGAGACAAACCTAATGGCTGCAACTTGTCGTGAATGATTTCGAGAAGATGATGATTGTTGCTAGCATAGATCTTGATGAACATATCCATGCCACCTGTCGTATAATGGCACTCCACCACCTCAGGAATCTTCTTCAAAGCCTCAACCACTTGGTCGAAGTTCTCCGGGGCCTTGAGATACAAGCCCACATAAGCACAGGTTTCATAACCTATCTTCTCAGGGTCGATGATAAACTGAGAGCCCTTGATGATGCCTAAGTTGGTAAGCTTAGCCACACGCTGATGAATAGCCGCACCGCTCACATTGCAAGCACGTGCGACCTCCAAAAAAGGAATACGAGCATCCTGAGAAATCAACTTCAGGATCTGTCTATCCAATGAATCTAAAACTTGTTTTGACATAATAGTATTAATTTGGTTGCAAAGGTAGCATAAATATTTAATATTTGCAACTATTTCAGCATTAATAATAATAAATTTATATATTTTATCGTTTTTCGGTTGCCGAATAGTTAATTCGCAAGGTCTTAGCCTGGCGCAAAGCTTGCTTCACGTCAGTTATCACACCCATCTTTGTATCTTTGTCTGCTTTGATAGATACAGTCATCTGTTGGGCATCCTCTGGCGACATACGTTTCTTCTCTGCCTTCATATAATCAACCAGTTGGATAGGATTCACATACTTATCATTCAACTGGATACGACTCTCTTCGCCCACTACCTTACCCATTGCAGAAGTAGGACGACCGATATAAATATAGCTCACGGCAGACTTCTTGGTCAAGCGTGTCAATTCCTTGCCCTGTGGCACCTGATACTTCACCTTCACCGTGACATGACGCATGTGGGTGACGATCATAAAGAAGAACAAGACGCTGAAAATCAAGTCTGGCAAGGAAGAAGTATTCAAGCCTGGCACCTCACGTGAACGGCGACGAAACATCATACTCATGATTTGCCTCCTTTCTTCTCACTCGTTTCTATAGGAGCCTCAGTGCCATTCTCTTGCTTTTGTCCACCAGCGTTGGCGTATGACTCGGTAATGCGTTGTGGACAAGCCTTGCGCACCTTCTCCTTTTGTTCCGATGACAAAGATGAGAAGTCCTTACCAAAGTGCTTTTGAGAATATTCATCACGGAGCTGTTGATAAGCCATCATGATTTGGTTTTGCATTTGGAAATACAAATCATAGTTGGCATCACGGTCACTCTCGATGGAAATCAAGTGGCGAGCACCCAAACGATGAACGAACTTGATGACTTCCCCACTCAACTTGTTTACATTCTGAGGTTTGTCATTGACTAAAAGTTGGTTTTGCGCTGTCACATGCAAGGCAAGCAAAGTACTTTTATCAACAGTTGTCTCTTGCTGTTCCAGCTTTTGAGGCTCAGGAGAAGGAAGGACACGAAAGAGTCCCTTGTCCACATCCATAGAGGTGGTGACAAGAAAGAAGATCAACAACATGAAAGATATATCAGCCGTTGATGCCGTATTCAATCCAGGAACCTGACGTTTTTTCCTTCTAATAATCATGATTTTCTCCTATCGTTTATTTTTCCTCACATATCTCGTTGCACCAAAAAGGACAGCCACGATAGCACCCAGCAACATCAGCAAGGAAGTAAACACAAACATATCCGAGAGTTTGAGCCACAACCAATCACCATATTCATTGCCATTGATCAGCATAGGTGAGGAAGAACCCAAGAGAAAGGTAGCCACCAACAAGACAAGCGTACCTATCCAAGTGATATGAAATATCTTTTTAGCAGGTATTCCATGTACCATTTTCTCTTTGCTGGCATTTTTGCGATAGCTGTTGACGATGGAATACACAGCCAAGCAAAACGCCAAGACGAAGAGTGCCCACATCAAAAAGAGGAGGACATTGGTAAACAAAGGAGCATTAAAGTCCGGATTCTCCTCGAAAGGCATATCGTAGCCCACCAAGAAGAACAAAGCGAAGACCAAAGCAGCCAGTCCTAACAAACAATAGAAGACACGCTGTGAGATCTTCTCCGTTGACCATTGTCTGACATTTTTAAATTTCATCTTTGTACTTTGCTATGATATCCATCAATGAAATGGCGGATTCCTCCATCTGACTGGTGATATGTTCTATCTTAGAAAGAATATAATTGTAGAATACCTGCAATATCAAAGCCACGATGATACCGAAGATGGTAGTGAGCAAGGCGACCTTCATACCAGAAGCCACGATGGTAGGACTGATGTCACCCGCCTGTTGGATTTGGTCGAAAGCCATCACCATACCAATCACGGTACCCAAGAAGCCCAAGGAAGGAGCCATGGCGATGAAAAGGGTAATCCAAGAGCATCCCTTTTCCAAGTTGGCTGCCTGAACGGTACCATAACTAGAGACAGAGCGTACAATATCGCTGATTTTCTCGTTGATACGCATCAAGCCCTGATAACAGATGGAAGCCACAGGACCACGCGTATTTCTACACAACTCCTTGGCTCCCTCAATATCACCAGCCACCACCTTTTGGTCGATGTCTCTCATCAACTGCTTGGCATTGATTTCCGACAAACTCAGATACACGATTCTCTCGATGCAGAAAGCCAGTCCTATCACCAAAGCGATGGCGACAAGAGACATAAATCCTGCATTTCCCTCGATAAACTTTGTTTTAAGAGCTTGATGGAATCCCATTGTTTCTTCTTGCGCAAATGTGGGCAAAGAAGAAGCGATCATAAATATCAATATTGCGAAACGCGCAATAACTGTATTTTTATTCATATCCTTCATAACTAGAAAAGCGGAAAGAGGGGGATTCGAACCCCCGATTCCCTTTAGGGGAATACACGCTTTCCAGGCGTGCCTCTTCAGCCACTCGAGCACCTTTCCTTGTTTGGCTAAACACGACTTTTTCAAGTCTCATCGCATTAAGAGACATCCTCGTTATGCGATTCGGTTTGCAAAATTATCGCTTTTCATCCAAACTACCATAAATTCATCTTCTTTTTATGTTTCTTTAAGACATTTCAGAGCATTTCGTTCCTCTCAAATATGAAAAACACGCTCCACATTCCGATTAGTAGCCTCAGCCAGTTCTTCCTCCGAGACTCCATAAGCCTGCGCCAAGGTCTTGAGCACTTCCACCACGAAGGCACTTTCATTTCTCTTGCCTCGATGAGGAACCGGAGCCATGTAAGGACTATCTGTCTCCAGCACCAGCCTATCCAAAGGCACGACAGCAGGCAAGTCTTCACGGAGATGACTACTCTTGAAGGTGGAGACACCTCCTACTCCCAAGACGAAGCGATCAAAGGAGAGGAGTTCTTCAGCTTCCTTCTGATTTCCCGTAAAGCAATGGAACACGCCACCAGGAAGTTCTGACTCGTAAGCACGCAAGAGATGAACCATCTCATTTTGACCCTTGCGACAATGTATCATCAGTGGCAAACGAGTCTCTATCGACCATTTCACCTGTTCCTCAAAGGCTTCCAACTGTTCCTTTTCAAACTCACGGCTCCAGTAATAGTCAAGTCCCACTTCGCCGATTGCGATGAAGTCGGAAACCGACATCTTTCGAAGTTCAGCGAGTTGCTCTTTCCAATCCGCCTTCACCTCCTCAGGATGCAAACCGATCATCGGGAAAGCATGGCCAGGATATTCTTGGCTAAGTTTCCATACAGCATGAGTCGTCTTGACATCGATGGCAGGCAGAAAGACCTTCCCCACTCCCGCCTCTTTGGCACGTGCGAAAGCCTCAGCTCTATCCTCGTCAAACTCCTCCGCATCCAAATGCGTATGAGTATCAATTATTTTTATCATAAGAATTCTTCACACTTCGTTCTTCACTCTTCACTTTCTAGTATTTTCTTTTCATCATCTTTTGAGCATACTTTTGCAATTCTTCCTTGCGCTCAGCAGGCACCTGAACTGCATCCAAGTATTTCTTACTCTGCTCAAAGTAATAAGCAATTTTCTCTTGCGCCATCTTGTCGATGCCGATTTCATCATACAGACGAGTCACTGCCTCCACCTTCTCCTTGCGCACGAAGTTCTTGGCAGACACCCAGCGATTGAGTTCCTCACGCTGTTGGGCATTGGCATGGTTGAAAGCATTGATGAGCATATAGGTCTTCTTATTGGAAGTGATGTCGCCACCGATTTCCTTGCCAAAGACCTTTGGGTCACCATAAACATCCAAGAAATCATCTTGCAACTGGAAAGCCAAGCCGATTTGCTCGCCAAACTTATACAGATTGTTGGCATCCTCCTCTGAGGCATCAGCCAAGATGGCACCCATCTTCAAGGCACAAGCCAAAAGCACACTGGTCTTCAATCGAATCATCTCGATATATTCTTCCTCCTTTACATCATCACGAGTCTCAAACTCCATGTCATACTGCTGTCCCTCACCGATTTCGAGGGCTGTCTCTGTGAAGAGTTGAAGCACTGCCTGCAAATGCTTGGCATCGCAATGAGCCATACGCTCGTATGCCAAGACCAACATGGAGTCGCCCGACAAGATAGCCGTGTTGGCATCCCATTTCTTGTGTACAGTCAACTTGCCACGACGCATATCGGCATTGTCCATCAAGTCGTCGTGCAGCAAAGTATAGTTATGATACGTCTCCAACGCGATGGCATTCATCAGAATCTTCTCAGGATTCTCTTGATAAAGATTGTACGCCATCAACATCAAGGTAGGGCGAATGCGCTTGCCACCCATGGATAAAACATATTGGATAGGTTCGTAGAGAGAACTTGGCTTGCGATCATAAGGCAAATGCTCCAAGAACTCATTGACCATGTCGAGGATTTCGTTAGCTGTTTTCATAACAAAATAATTAAGAAAAAATATTTAGACATTTAAGATTCAATTCGTTTGCATTCATCAACCTTTCGGCTACAATTGGAAGACTACCGGTACGGCTATCATCGTGCGACAAGGTTTGTCACGGTCGATGCCTGGTTTCCATTTAGGCATCATCTTCATCACTCTCAGAGCCTCCCTGTCCAAGAGAGGATCGACCGACTGGCTCACCTTCACATCGCACACCGTGCCATCCTTATTAATAATAAAGGAGCAGACCACCGTGCCTTGTATCTTGGCATTCTGGGCTGGTTTCGGATATTTGAGGTTCTTGGTAAGCCATTGCATGAAAGCTGACCAGCCACCAGGGAAGACTGGGATTTGCTGAACCACGGTGAAGTTGATAGGTGCCTCAGCCATCGCTGAAGGATTGGTGTTATCCACGGCAGTCTCTGGCACAGCCTCCTTAACTTTGGCTCCATCCACAGCTCCCTCGCCATCACCAATAACCAGTTCACTCGTCGTGGAGTTGATTTTTTGCGGAGCCTCCTCCACCTTGTCTGCCGCCTTGACTTCCTGTGTGATAGACTTGGACACCGGAGCTGCAGGGGCTTCCGCAGAAACCATATCCTTTTGCTCAGAAGGTGTTGACAGTTCCAAGTCTTGCGCCAAATCCTCCAAGCTCTCGGCATCAAAG